>Ga0169931_10007256_pt1 | contig 16487 bp, 12 predicted proteins | sample Kivu_15m_20L_FD_129675 | JGI IMG/M metagenome (GOLD analysis project Ga0169931, IMG submission 129675) | Freshwater microbial communities from Lake Kivu, Western Province, Rwanda to study Microbial Dark Matter (Phase II) - Kivu_15m_20L... | ecosystem: Environmental > Aquatic > Freshwater > Lake...
CACGCTGGCCGCCAGAATCCGCGGCGGCAGGTCCCACGTCGACCCTGCCACCGCCAACTCCGGCGAGAGCAGCACGCCCAGAACGTACAGCAGCAGCGCCGGCAAGGTGGCGATCAACGCGAGAAAAAACCAGATCACCGCCGCCTTGCCCGCCAGATACTCCAGCGGCGTCAGCGGGCGCGAAAAATAGAGCAGATACGCCCGGGACCGCAGGTCGTAGGAGATCAGGCGCGGCGCCATCATGCCGAGCAGCAGCACCATGGCGAACAGCTGCGGGTAACGAAAAAAGCCCAGAATCACCGTCGACCAGACCTCGCGACGAAGCCGCGTCGGGTCGGCCCGGATCAGGTCGACCAGGTCGCCGCGGTCGAGCGGACCTCGCAGCAACTGGACCACCAACCGCTGGTATTCCGGCTCGGCCGACCAGTACTCGAAGAGAAAGATCACGGTGGCGTGCGCAAGCATGGGAATCCACGCCAGAACCAGCATCGCCCGCAGCCAGCGCGAGTTCCAGATCAGCGCCGCGCCGGTCGCGGCGACCGACCAGCTTCTCCGCCAGGCGGGCGTGCGGCGACCCTCCCAGGAGCGATAACCCAGATCATGCAGAGGCATCGGCGTCTCTCCGCAAAGCCTCGAAGAAGATCTGCTCCAGCGAATTGCGGGCCGGTTCGACCTGCCGCAGGCTGACGCCCGCCTCGGCGGCCCACCGCCACAACTCCGGCAGGTCCTCGCGCCCCAGGCCCTCGATGCGCAGCAGCCCCTCGCCCAAACGACGGAACGACTTCCCCTGGGCGGCCAGTCGCGCTTCGAGCGGCCGGCTCTCTCCGCACAGGGCCACCTGCACCGTCGGCGCCGACGGCCGGCTCAGCCGCTCCAGGGCGTCGGCCACCTGCACCCGCCCGCGGGCGAGGATCACCACGTCGTCGCAGGCCGCCTGCACGTCGGGCAGAATGTGCGTCGACAACAGCACCGCCTTGCCGTGCCGCACGGCCAGTTCCCGGATGCGGTTGAGCATCGCCTTGCGCTGGTCCGGGTCAAGCCCCGTCGTCGGCTCGTCGAGAATCAGCAGCGGCGGATCGTGGACCAGCGCCTGCACGAATTTCAGCTTCTGCCGCATGCCCGTCGAATAGCTCTCCACCGGACGATACCGCTCTTCGCCCATGCCGCAATAATCGGCGATCTCGTGCGCGCGGCGCAGCGCCTCGCGGCCGGGCAGGCCCGACAGCCGCGCCATGAAGGCCGCCGACTCGATCCCCGACAGCCCCGCGAGGTAGCAGTCGTCCTCCGGCAGGTAGCCCACCGCGTCGCGAATCTCCCGCACGGCGCTCGGCCAAGGCCTGCCCAGCACCTGGCCGGTTCCTGATTGCACCTGCACCAGACCGAGCAGCGCCTTGATCAATGTGCTCTTGCCCGAACCGTTGGGGCCCAACAGACCCGTCACGCCGTCGCCGAGGCGCAGGGCGACGTCGTCCAGCGCCGGGACGGAACCGTAGCGTTTGGAGACGCGGGCGATATCGGCCAGGACGTTCAGAGCAGCCTCGCGGGGACCGTGCCCCTCAGACGATGACGGCGCCCGGCGACGCGGACGCGGCCGGGGGCGAGGGCGAGGACGAGGACGGGGGCGGGGGCGGGGGCGGACCCTCCCTTCCGGGCCGGAAGGGGGGCGGCAACGGGCGCGGAAACGGACCGCCGTTGCCGCGCGGCCGCGGTTCGCCGGGGGGGCCCGGCGGAAAAGGGTCTCGCCCCGGCCCGCGGTCGCGACCGCGAGGAGGGCGTCCCCAGCCGCCCCACTGGTCCCCTTCCTGCGCCTGGTAGAGTCGGCGGAGCGCGGCCTCCAGGTCGCCGGGGGGGAGCACCAGCAGTTCCTCGCGGACCGACGGATCGAGTTCCTCGGCGAAGAACCGCTCGAGTTCCTGCAGAGAAATCTCGCCGCGCAGCGACGTCGCCTGGCGCATCCACATCCGCAGCCGGTCAAGCCGCCGTTCGGGAGGGAGCAGCTCGAAGGCCTTGGCGGTCTCCGGCGGCAGCGCCTCGACGAGCCGCTGGTAGAGCACGCCGGCCCGGCCGGGGCCCGGGCCCTGCAGGACTTCCGCCAGCAGACGCGTCCGCTCCTCGCCGAAGAATTCGCGTTCGCCGCCGCGACGGCCGGGAGCCGGCGGACGCTCGCCGCGGTCGGCGGCGGATCCGCGGAGCATCTGCAGCAGAGGCTGGAAGGCCGCCTTGGCGAGTTGCTGCAACTGCTCTTCGGTCAACCGGAGCGCCGCCTCCTCCTGCATTTCGGCGGCCCAGCGGCCAATGGCGGCGACGCGCTGCTCGGGAGGAAGCGCTCGCAGCTCGAATTGCCGCGCCGGAGGGACGCTGGCGAGCCACTGCTGGTAGCGGCCGAGAGTCGCCCGCAGTTGGGCGGCGTCGTCCGCGGTTTCAATCCGTCGGTGGACTTCGCGGAGCCGCGTTTTCTCCTCGTCGGACAAAGCGCGAAAGCGATTGTATTTGGCTTTCAAGGCCGCTTGCCGGTCGGCGGGCAGATGCAGCAAATCGTCGCGGCGCACCGACGCCGCGCCGCTGCGCACCGGCGCCGCGGCCGTCTGCTCGGCTGCCGCGGCTCCCAGCGGGACCTGCAGCAAGTCGTCCAACGGCCGCAGTTCGCGAAGGAATTCGAGTTCGCCGAAGTGCGTGTAGATTTCGATGCGGTCGATCACCGGCAGATTGGCGATCAGCTCCGCATCGGGGTCGGGTCGGACCGCGCGGTACAGCGTCCAGCCGGCGAGAAACGCGGCCCCCCCCCACAGCCAAGCCTTGCGACGCGCTTGGCGTCGGAGCACTGGCAACAACTGGGTTCGGTCGGCGACTTCGCGGCGCGCCTCGTCGACGACCAGGGCGATCGTGGTCCGGGCAAACTTGTCGTCGACCGTGGCCTGCGGCAGATGGTCGAGCACCTGCCACGCTTTTTCCAGTCCCTGCAACTGCTGCCGGTAGCCTTCGTCCGTCGAGAGACGACGCTCGACCTGCGTGATCTGATCGGCCGGCAATTCGCCGTCGAGGTAGGCCACGATTTCTTCGAGCTTCGCGGCTTGATCGTCGTCCGGGGTAGGCGATGCCATCGTCCCAGGTCCTGTCGGGGTGATGGTAGCAGCCGCTAGCTCGATTCGCCGCGTGCTTCGGCGCGGACGCCCGATTGGAGGTAGGGCTCCAGGACGTCGCGCAAATTCGCCCGCGCACGAGTCAGCAACGACTTCACCGCCGAGGGGCTGAGCCCCATCACCTCGGCGATCTCTTCGTAGCTCAAGTGCTCGAATTTGTTGAGCAGCACCGCCTCGCGCTGACGGTCGCTGAGATTCGCCACGGCCCGCTTCACGACGTCCCGCAATTCGGCATGGTCCGCAAGGCGGGCGGGCATCAGTCCGCTCGCCGCCGTGGCCAACGCTTCGAGCGACGTTCCCTGCGCCGGCGTCTCGCCGCGGTCGAAGGGCAGCGAAACCTCGCGGCGCCGGGCAAGGCTGCGCACCGCGTTGGCCGCCACGTTGTGGGCGATCGTGAAGAGCCACGTCGAGAATTTGGATCCCGGCACGTAATGCTTCCGCGCGCGGTAGACCCGGAGAAAGACGTCTTGGGCAAGATCTTCGGCCATGTCCCGCCGGCCGACGAGATGGGACAGCAGCGACACGAGGCGGGATTGATGCCGCAGCATCAATTCCTCGAAGGCCTCGGCGCGATCCTGGGCGACCTGCAGCATCAGTCGCACGTCAGGATCCTGGGCCGTAAATCGTTGGGCTGTCGAATCGGTGATCGCCAAGGAGGAAACCCTGCGCGCCTGGTGCCATGCCGCCGGTCGTCGCGCGCCGGCGCGCCGCCGATCCCCAACTCGCCCCGACAGTTTCCCCGCCCCGCCAAGGCCGCCGTTGAGTGTACGCGGCTGGTGGAACCAACGCCAGCAACTGCCGCGAGCGGGCGCGCGGCCGAGAAGACCAACCCCGCGGAGAAGCCGAGGTTTCGCGGGGCTCGGCGACAGAGCGCCGGTTTTCCGCACCCGCCCCCCTCCGGACGCGGGCGCCGGCCGACGCGCGCAGGCCGCCGCCGAGGACCGGACCGCCGCCGCGGACCGAACCGTCGCCGAGGACCGAGACGTCGCGGCGGAGCCGCATGCCACGGCGCCGGAGGCTAGAGCAGGCTTTCCAGCAGCAGGCGGAGCTTCCGTATTTCCGAGCGGTGGTCGATGTCGGGCAGCGGCGGAGCGAGGACTGACAGGGCGCGGCGGTAGCCGACTTTCTCGAGCTGGCCGACCAGTTTGCCGTAGTCGACTTCCCCTTGCCCGACCCGCACGTGCAGCTCGCTCTTGGTGGAATCCCTCAGATGCACGTGGTAGACGTGGGGCATCACCTTGGAGAAGTCGCGTCCCTGCCGCGGTCCGGCAATGTATTGGCTCGGATCGAGCGTCAGGCCCAGTCCCGGCACGTTGTTGCAGAGGACCACGGCGGTATCGGGATCTTCGGTCATGCAGCCGATTTGGGTCCGCAGGGCCACCAGGCAACCTTGCAGCGAGGCGATCCGCACCAACTCGCGAAGCCGCTCGATCTCTTCGTTGAAGGGGGTTCCCAGTTCGGCCGCCGCGACCACCATCGGCACGACGCGGAGGGCCTTGGCCAGCTTGCAGCACGCCTCGAACTCGGCGTAGTACGTGGCGCCCTTCGACGCCAGACGGACGTTCAGGGCGGCAATCGACAGCCGGCGGGTGTCGCGGAACGCATCGACTCCCTCGTCGAACTCCTGGAGCAGCCGGGAGGGGGCGAACCAGCCGGCGGGACCCTCGCAGAGCGGCATTTCGACCGCCGTGAACTCCAGGTCGACAAGCAGCGGCAGGATTTCGTCGCGCGGCAGATCCGCAAAACACTCCGTTGATGCGCAGACAAACACGCCCGTTACTCCCTGAGGCCGCTCCGCGAATGTGCCCGATCGATCCTTGCGCCGCCAAAAAACCGGCGCCGCCGCTGCTCATGGGGCAAATCGCCGGTGGCGAAAGGCGAGCGGCGAGCGGCGAGCGGCGGCTCATGGACCGCGCGAGGATCCACAATGTAGCGGCTGCGGCACGGCGGAGGCAACACCGCGTCCGCGGCCCGCCGCGCGCGGCCGCGGCGCCCCCGGCCGCTTGCCCCGTCCCCCCGCCGCGCGGCGCCGCGGCCGCGCCGCGACGACGCTTGCATTGTCGCGCGCCCGGTTGCCAGTAGAATACCGGCAGCCGCGCGGCCGCTGCCGCAGCGGGGACGCCCGCCGCCGCACCGCGGCGAAGCCTCGCCGACCTTGCCTTTCCGCGCTCCTTCGGGGACCCGCCATGCCGCCCGCGAACGATTTTCCGCCCCCCCCGGGAACCGGCGGCACCGCGCCTGCCCCCCAAGTCGTCGTCCACCAGGCGTCGACGGCCTTCGGCCGCTACGGACGGTACCTCTGGCTGGCGCTCGGCTTGGCGGCAATGACCATCGTCGGGCAGGCCGCCAGCTACCGCAGCTACTTCAGTCCGCCCGACGCGCCGCAGGAAAAGTACCATTCGCGGAGCGAATCGGCGCGGGACAAGATCGCCGTGCTGACAATCGCCGGCTCGATTCTCGAGGGAGACGGCTTCGTTAAACGGCAGATCGATCGCGTCCGCGACGACGATCACGTGGTGGCGGTCGTGGCGCGGATCGATTCTCCCGGCGGCACCGTCACGGGAAGCGACTATCTGCTGCACCATCTGCGCAAGCTGTGCGACGACCGGAAGCTGCCGCTGGTGGTGTCGATGGGGGGCATTTGCGCAAGCGGCGGCTACTACATCGCCATGGCCGTCGGGGATCGGCCCGACTCGATTTACGCCGAGCCGGCGACCTGGACCGGCTCGATCGGCGTGGTCATTCCGCACTACGACTTTTCCGGACTGCTGACGAAGTGGGAGGTGCGGGACGACTCGGTGGTCAGCCATGAAGACAAGCTGATGGGAAGCCCCACCCGCAGCCTCGATCCGCAGCAGCGGGCCGCAGAGCGGGATCTGCTGCAGCGACTGGTCGACGTGAGCTTCGACCGTTTCGTCGACATCGTCAAAAGCGGTCGGCCGCAGTTGGCCGAAGACGCCGAAAAGCTGCAGCGCGCCACCACGGGCCAGATCTTCACCGCCGATCAAGCGTTGGAATTGGGACTCGTCGACAAGATCGGCTTCGTCGAGGACGCCGTCGCCCGCGCTGCGGAACTGGCGGGGCGCGACCCGGAAGCAATCCGTTGCATCAAATACGAACAGCCGCTCCCCGCTCTGAGTCGGCTGCTTGCGGCGGAAGCGGGACGCGGGGCCCGACAGACCGTCGGCGGCCTCGATCTGGCCGGTCTGCTCGATCTGGCCGCCCCCCGCGCCTACTACCTGTGCACATGGCTGCCCCATCTGCTCGCCCCCCAGCCATGACCGCCCCCAAGCCCCACGCTCTCGACGGACTCGACGACCGACTGCGCGCTCTCGGCGAACAGCATGCCTGGCCCGCCTACCGCGGGCGGCAAGTCCGTCAGGGATTGTTCGGTCGGAGGGCGGCCGATTGGCAGGCGATGACCGATTTGCCGCAGTCGATGCGGCAAACGCTCGACGCCGAGCTGACGCTGTGGTCGGCCCGCATCCTGCGGCACGATCGCGCCGAAGACGGCGCCGAGAAACTGCTGCTCCACCTCGAGCAGGGGGGAGAAATCGAGTGCGTCCTGCTCCGCGGCCACTCCGGCAGCCGCACCCTGTGCCTCAGCACGCAGGTCGGCTGCGCCATGGGCTGCGTGTTCTGCGCGAGCGGCCTGGACGGCGTCGAGCGGAACCTGACCACCGGCGAAATCGTCGAGCAAATCCTGCGGCTGCAACTGCTGCTCGGCCCCGACGAACGGATCAGCCACATCGTCGTCATGGGGATGGGAGAGCCCCTCGCCAATCTGGACCGCCTGCTGCCCGCACTCGACGAAGTGCACCGCGACGACGGCTTGGGAATCAGCCAGCGGCGGATCACGATTTCCACCGTCGGGCTTCCCGAGGCCATCGATCGGCTCGCGCACCACCCCGCCAATTACCGCCTGGCAATCTCCCTCCACGCCCCCAACGACGCGCTCCGCAACGAACTCGTTCCCATCAACCGCCGCGTGGGCCTGCGCGACATTCTGGCGGCCGCCGACCGCTATTTCGCCGCCTCGGGCCGACGACTGACCTACGAGTACGTGCTGCTGGCCGACGTCAACGATCGCCCCGAACACGCCCGCGAACTGGCGACCCTGCTCGCCGACCGCGAAGCCTTGCTCAACGTCATCCCCTACAACGCGGTCGCCGAGCTCCCCTACCGCACGCCCAGCCTCGACCGGCAGCAGAAGTTCCGCGCCATCCTCGAGGCACGCGGGGTGCACGTCCGGTTTCGCCACCGCAAAGGCGACCAAATCGACGCGGCGTGCGGGCAACTGCGCCGCGCCTACCGGCAGACCTCCGACACCAGTCGGCAGACCTCCGACACCAGTCGGCAGACCTCCGACACCAGTCGGCGGACCTCCGACACCAGTCGGCGGACCTCCGACACCAGTCGGCGGACCTCCGACCCCGCCCCCTCGTAACTGCGGCGACGTCCCGTCCCCCGTCCCCCGTCCCCCGTGCCTCGTGCCTCGTGCCGCTACGGGCCGCCGCGGCCGCGGGCCGCCGTCAGGTGCTCGACGGATCGACGGCCTCCGGCGAACCCTCAGGCTGCGGCGCCTCGCCGCCCTGGGGCAGCCGCCGGTCCAGCTGCTGCTGCAACTCTTCGAAACGCCGCTCCAGCTGCTCCAGCCGCTGCTGCATCCGCTCCTTCACCGCCTCCGCCTTCTCCCGCGCCGCGCGCTCTGCCTGTTCCTCCCCCTCCCCGAGCCAGTCGGGAAGCGGCTCGCGGAACGGCCGCCAGCCGGGGCCCATCCGCTCCCCTCGCATCGGAAGACCGGAACTCCCCTCGAGCAGCCCCTCCACGGCCGGACGCAAGTCTTCGGGCAGTCGCTCGAGCGACTCCGGATCGTCCCCTCGCACCACCCAGGTCTCGCCGCCGCGGGAAACCGTGATCTGCACCGGCTGGTCGTGCCGCCGCTGGAGCTGGACCGAAACGCCGCTCGGAAATGCCGCGATCTGCCCGGCCGCGCCGCCCGCCGCGCCGCGCCGCAGCGGCCCGCCCCGCGGCCCTCTCCGCAGCAGTTGCCCGGGGGCGGCGGGATCCTGGTCGGCGCCTGCCTGGGGTGCGGGCCGCCGCGTACCGGCGGGGCGCGGCCGGGGCACGACGAGCAGGTCGATTTCCTGACCGACGCGGACGATGGTCAACGGCAGAGGCTCGCCGCCGCTGCCGGCCACCGCCTGCTGCAGGTCGGCCATCCCGCGCACCGGTTCGGCGCCGACGCGGAGGACGATGTCGTGCCGGCGCAACCCCGCCTCCGCTGCGGGACTCTCGGGCACGACCTCGTCGATCGCCACGCCGGCGTCGGCCGGCAGTTGCAGTTGCGCTCGGAGCACGGGATCGGTGATCGGCGTGCTGGCCAGGCCGATCCAGTACGGCGACCGGCGCTCGGCGCGGCGGGCGGCGGGCAGGTTTTCGACCGCCGGCGTCTCGTCGGTGAGGAATTCGGGGACGTCGCCCGGTTCCGTCGCGGCCCCTGGCGGCCCCTCGTCGGCGGCGCCTGGCGCGGGCGGTTGCGCGAGGGCGGCGGCCCCGCCGAGAGCCATCGCCCCCCACGTCGTCGCCAGGGCTCGTCTCCAAATTCCGCGGTTGTGACCGACCATCGCTGGCTCCTGTGGGCGTTCGGGCTGGAATCACTCCGTTCGTCGTGGAAACCGGGTCGCCGCTTGGACGACGACCTTCCTCGACTCGATACGCGTCGCGCGTCGGTCGGGTTCGGAACCGGTGCGGCGTCCCCGCCCCAGGGGGCGTGGAATCGCGGCGGCCGGAAATCCGTCGCGCGGCGGGTGGCGGGTCGGCTTACGCCGCGCGGGTCGCGGGCTGGAAGGCGAGCTGGCCGGCGGGCCGCCGCTGCAGTCGGACCCACTGCACGAGCGCGAGGGCGAACAGTACGAGGCTGATGTTTTGGGAGATGCTCATACCCGTGCCGAACACGGGCAGTTCGTCGATGCGAATGATTTCCAGCAGGAAGCGATCGATGGGATGGAGCAGCAGCATGAGCGTCACCACCTGGCCGTCGCGCTTCCGAAAGGGATAGTACTCCCACAGGAGCCACGCGAGCAGTGCGGCGCTCAGCGCGCTGTAGATCTGCGCGGGATGGACGGGCAGACTCCGCGCGGGAGGCGGCTGGCCGGCGACGATAAATTCCCGCCCCCCGTCGGTCGCGATCCGCAGCGGTTCGCCGGCGAGCACGGCTTCGAAGACCGTCTGCTCGGCCTGCTCCAGGCTTTCGGTCCGCAAGCCGTTGATCGCCAGCACCGGCGTTCCGGCCTGGAGACCGGCGCGGCCGGCGGGCGAATCGGGAGCGACGTCGACGATGCCGGGCGCGCCGGCAAGTCGCGGAAGTCGGCCGAGCGTCATGCCGTGGAAGCGGCCCCGTGCCGCCTGATCGCGGTAGGGCATGCTGAGGGTCTGCGGCGCATTCTGCTGGGGAAAGGTCACCGCCCAGGGGAGACTCGTCTCGCCGCCGTAGCAGCAACCGTTGAGCAGGCAGCCGATCCGGCCCAGCGCCAAGCCGGCGAGCATGCTGGGCGCAATCAAGTCGGCCAGCGCCCAGCCGTTCAGGCGGCGACGACGGCAGTACCAGGCGAAAGCGGCCATGGCTCCCAGAAAAGCCCCGTAGATCACCAGCCCCCCCTCGGTGTAGCTGAGGGCCTGCTTGATCGTGGCGGGCCAGTCGACCCGGCCGTCGGGCGCGAGCTGGCGAATCCGCGCGTCCCAGTACTCGACGACGTAAAACAGCCGCGCGCCGACGAGACCTCCCGCGAACAGCGCGCCGGCGACGCCCATGAGGATCGACTCGTCCACGCCCCAGCGGCGGCCCTGGCGGAGCGCCATCACGATGCCCGCCGAGGCGCCGCACAGCACCATCAGTCCGTATCCGCGGATGGGCACGCCCCCCGGGAAATAGCGCGGGAGAAAGCCGATGACGGCGGCGACGACGATCCACGAGGGGAGTTGGGCCGCGGCCGCGGCCGACCAGCCCTCCTGCCGCGCCGCGCGGCGGAGGCTCGCCAGCCCGACGGCGATCCCGATCCAGAAGAGCGCGCCGCAGCCCCAGAGGGGCACGCCCTTCCACGCCAGCGGGATGCGAAAAAGTTCAGAGCACATGCGGGTTGCGTCGCGTCCAGGCGGGAGCCGCCCGCCGTCAGGCCAGTCGGTGGTTGTCGATCAGTCGGGTCGCCCCCAAACGAGCGGCCAGCGCGACGATCGTCGGCGCGTCGAGTCGCTCGACTTCGCACAAGGTGCCTTCTGCGAAGCAGGCGACGTACTGCAATTCCAGCTGCGGTTCGGCGGCCAACGAAGCCTGCATCGCGCGCTGGATGCGGTCCGCGTCGCGGACGCCCGCGTCGAACAGGCTTTGGGCCAGTTGCAGCGACTCCCACAGCCGTGGAGCGACGGCGCGCTGGTCGGGAGTCAGATACGCGTTCCGCGAACTCATCGCCAGGCCGTCCGACTCGCGGACGGTCGGCAAGACGCGAATCTCGATGGGCACGTCGAGGTCGGCCGCCATCTGCTTCACGACGACGGTTTGCTGGTAATCCTTCTGACCGAAGAAAGCACAGTCCGCGGGAATGATGTGGAACAGCTTGAGAACGACCGTGGCGACGCCGCGGAAATGCGTCGGCCGAATCGCTCCCTCCCAGCCGCGCGCCGCCGCGCCGACGTCGACGTACGTATCGTGACGCGGCCCGTACATCGACTCCGCCTCCGGAACGAATGCCAGCTGGCATCCGCGCTCCGCCAGCAGCTGCAAGTCGCGGGGCAACGACCGGGGGTAGGACGCCAGGTCCTCTCGAGGACCGAATTGCGTCGGATTGACGAAGATGCTGGCAACCGTCACGTCGCAAGCCGATCGGCAGGCGTCGACCAGACTCAAATGACCCTCGTGCAACGCCCCCATCGTCGGCACCAAACCGACCTTCGCACCCTGCCGCTGCGCCTCCACGACTGCGTGGCGCAGCAGGCGCGGGTCCTCGAAGACGCGCGGCGTTCCGCGGCAGTCGGCGATCGACGATGCGTTGTGCACGTGCGCAGCACCCCCCGCTGCTCGAGTTGCCCAGTCGGCCCGCGGCCAGTCGCCGGTCGGCCCGCGGCCAGTCGCCAGTCGGCCCGCGGCCAGCCGCCGGTCCGCCCGCGGCCGACGACGCCACGCAGCGCGCCGCGAGCGGGCGAACCCGTCTTCGCCGCCCCCGACGACGCCTCGCGACCCCGCGCTACAGGCCCGACGATTCGACCGCCGCGGCGGCCTCGACGACCATCCGCTCCCAATCCGGGTCGAGCCACACCACGGGCCCCAGCGGCGGAAGGCCCAGCATTCTACGCCTTTCGACCGGCGACAGGCCAGCGCAGAAGAACGCGTCCCCCTCCGCCGAGAGGCGATCGCAGGCCAGGACCAGTCGGGGGCGATCGACGCCCTCCGTTTCCCAAAGCGCCGCGCCGCAGCCTCCGACCAGGTCGATCGGCCCGGAAAAGCGTTGCCGCAAGAGTTCCGCCAAACGGGCGGCGCGCGGCGCACTGACGTCGGCGACGCCGATCCGCCGGCTGCCCTGATGCAAATGCCGCGCGAGCGCACCGACGGTCCACCCGCTTTCCGGATCTCGCATGGCGGCGGCAATTTCGGCCGCCGGATCAAGGACGAACCGACGGCCGTGCATCCGCGGGTGCGGCGCCCGCAGGTCGGGCTCGTCGACGACCGTTTCGCCGTACACCAGCAGATCGAGATCGAGCGGCCGAGCGTCCCACCGCTGGTGCCGTTCTCGACCCGCGGACCGCTCGATCGCCAACAAGTACTGCACCAGATCGGCCGGCGCGAGCTCCGTCGCAATCGTGGCCGCGCCGTTGAGAAACGCGCCCTGGCCCGCAGGTCCGCCGATCGGCCGCGTCTCGTGCCAGCTGCTGCGGGCCAGCAGGCGGACCTCCGCTCGACTGCGTTCCGCCTCGCCGCGGCGGAGGGGCGACTCGCCGTCGAGGGCCCGCAGCGCCTGACGCATCGTCGCGGCGCGCGGGCCCAGATTCGATCCAAGTGAAACGAGACAAACGGGCATCGCGGGCCGCAGGGGCGGGATCGACGGAAATCCGGGAGGGGGCTGGCGGAAGGCGACGGGGGGCCTCCGGCCGACCCGCGGAACTTCACGCGACGGGCCGGGCGGACCCGCCGGACGGGAGGCGAACGGGTCAGGCGGATCGTCGCGGCAGGCCCCTGACAAGCTTCGCCTGACAAGCTTCGCCTGACAACCTTCGCCCGGCAGGATTCGCCCGCCGGGACTCATCGCCGCTGCCACGGCGCTCGAACACCCGCGGGGTCGCCGGCACAGCGAGCGACCTCCGCGGCGGACAAGGCGTGCGGAGAGTGCTGCCATGGCCGGCCCCGCCTCAACGACCGGCCGGCAGCGGCGAGCGGCCGGCTGCTTGGGCCCGATGGCAGCACCGCGAGCGAGGCCGCGTGGCGGGGCCCGCGGCAGCCGGCCCGTCCGCGTCGGCCCCTGCGAGTCGGCCCCTGCGAGTCAGCCAGACGCCGCCGGAATCGGCCGTGCGCCGTCAGCTCGGCGGGTCGCCGGCGGTCCGGTCAGTCCGCGGCGTGCGCCGCGCTCCGGCAACCTGTACGGCACACGGTCCGGCGTGCGGTCCGAGGGGGCGCGAGGCCCGGGAGAACGCGAGGCCCGGGAGAACGTGGCGACGGGAAGGCGCCGGTCGCGGCACGGGGATGAGCGATCGAGAGGGGAGGACTTCCGGGTCGCAGCGCACAGCGTGCGGAGCCAATAAGTCGTTCCGTTCAGTTCTTGCTCCCCCGAAGAATCGCTCGCCGCGACGCCGGCTGCCTTTCCAACTTGGGGACATTGTGCGAAGTTGGGGTGTGGTGTCAAGCAAGAATCTCGTTCGGTGCGCGGCGCGGCCGACCTCGTCCTGGTCCGGCGCGCGGCGCACCTTCGCCCTGCCCTGAGAGCTGCCGCGTGTCCTCGTCTTCAGCCACGTTTTCGCAGTTGCGGTTGGCGGCCTTCGAAAGTCGCCGCGCCGAGGAACTCGCGCGGCTGATCGACAAATTCGACGGCGTCGCTTACGTGAGTCCCTCCCTGCGTGAGACCCCGATCGAGCGTAACCAGGAGGCGGTCGATTTCGCGCTGCGCTTGATGACGGGGCAAATCGACGTCGTGATTCTGCTGACTGGCGTGGGAGTCCGTTTTTTTCTCGAGCAGACGGCGGGGCACTGCGAGCGCGGCCGATTGCTCGACTCGCTCCGCGACATCCACCTCGTCGTGCGCGGTCCGAAGCCGCTGGCCGTGCTGCGCGAATTGGGCGTCAAACCGTCGCACGTGGTCCCCGAGCCCAACACCTGGCGGGAGATTCTCGCACTGATCGACCGGGAGTTGCCGGTAGCCCACGCCCGCGTGGCGGTGCTCGAGTACGGCGCGCCGAACGTCAGTCTGGTCGCCGGACTGGAAGCGCGCGGGGCCGCGGTCGAGACGGTCAAGGTCTACCGTTGGGATCTGCCGGTCGATCTTGATCCGCTGCGGGCGAACGTGCGGCGGCTCGCCTCCCGCGAAGTCGACGCCGCCCTGTTCACTTCCGCCCAGCAGGTCGAACATCTGCTGCAGGTGGCCGAGCAGCTGGAACTCCGGCAGGAAACGCTGGCAGGCCTGGGCGAGATCGTGGTCGCGTCGGTTGGCCCGACCACCTCCGAAGCGTTGCGGAGCCAAGGCATCGGCGTCGACTTCGAGCCCTCGCACGCCAAGCTGGGCCAGCTGGTCGCCGAGTTCGCCGCCGTCGCCGCCGACCTGCGATCGGCCAAACGGCGCATCCACGCGCAACTCGCGGCGCCGCGCCGCGAGCCCGCGGGCGCGCCGCCGGCATGGCATGACAGTCCGTTTCTCAAGGCCTGCCGTCGCGAAGCGGTCCCCTACACGCCCGTCTGGCTGATGCGTCAGGCCGGCCGCTACATGGCCGAGTACCGGCAGGTCCGCGCGCAGACCGGCTTTCTGGAACTCTGCCGCAATCCCCAGCTCTGCAGCGAGGTGATGTGCGTGGCCGTCGAGAAGCTGGGCGTCGACGCCGCCATCATTTTTTCCGACCTGCTGCCGATTCTTGAACCGATGGGCATGGATCTCGAGTTCACGCCCGGCGACGGACCGCAAATCCACAATCCGGTCCGCGAAGCGGGCGACGTGGACCGCGTGATCGAACTGGAAAGCACGTCCGCGCTGCACTACGTCTTCGAAACGGTCGCCCAGACGCGCCGCGATCTGCCGGAACGGATCCCGCTCATCGGCTTCGCCGGGGCCCCCTTCACGCTGGCCAGCTACGCCATCGAAGGGGGGTCCAGCCGCAGCTTCCTGCACGCCAAAACGCTGATGTACCGGCAGCCGGACGCCTGGAACGAACTCCTCGGACGCCTCGCGCGCTCCGTCGCCCGCTACCTCAACGCACAGATCGCCGCCGGCGCACAGGCCGTGCAGCTGTTCGACAGCTGGGTCGGCTGCCTCGGACCCGACGACTACCGCCGCTACGTGCTGCCCCACATGAAAACCCTCGTCGCGGCTCTGGAACCCGGAACGCCGCTGATCCAATTCGCCACGGGCAACCCCGCCCTGCTCCCGCTGCTCGCCGAGGCGGGGGGGGAAGTGATCGGCGTCGATTGGCGCATCGGCCTCGACGACGCCTGGACGGCCGTCGGCCACGATCGGGCCGTGCAAGGCAACCTCGATCCCGCCGCTCTGCTCGCCGACCGCCGCACGCTCGAGCAGCGCGCCGCCGACGTGCTCGCCGCCGCCGCGGGGCGACCCGGACACATCTTCAACCTCGGCCACGGCGTGCTGCCGCAGACCTCGGTCGACAACGCTCGGGCGCTGGTCGACTTCGTCCACGAAGCCTCGACGCGGCGGGGAACGTGACGCCGCACGCGTGAAGCGCGGCCCGGCGGCAGGCGGCGCCACCCAGGGCAGCGCCACCCAGGGCAGCGCCACCCACAAAAGGGCGACGCAGGGCGGGGCTGAGAACGGCGGGGCTGCGAACCGCATTGCTGCGAACCGCAACGCTACGAACGATTGACGGCGTCGATCAGTTCCCGCAGCCGACCGTAGCTCCGCCGGTTGAAGTGGAGCACCAGCCGCGGCAAGTCGGCCAGTCCCTTTTCGTCCGACTCTTCCAGCAGCGGACTGCGCTGCTCGATGCCGCCCTCCAACAGCAGATCGGCGAACTCGTCGTTGAGCCGCGCCACCGCCTCCGCGGCGAGAGGACGCAGGCGGAGAGACAGCAGCCGCTGGACAAACCGCATGCTGTGGTAGACGCGGTAGAAACCGAGCACCTCGTCGACCGCCTGGTCGACGTCGTCGAGAATCCGGTACAACGAAAAGTCGGCCGCGGAAATCAACTCCGTGCGCAGCAGGTGCTTCTCGACGTACTTGTGCCAGTCGGCCCAATAGGATCCCCCCGGCTGGTCCAGCAACACCATCGGCAGCATTTCCCGCTTGCCGGTCTGCAGCAGCGTGAGCACCTCAAGCGCCTCGTCGAGCGTCCCGAATCCGCCCGGCAGACACACCACGGCGTCGCACTCCTTCACGAACATCAGCTTCCGCGTGAAGAAGTACTTCATGTTGACCAGCTTGTGGTCGCCGCGAATCACCTCGTTCGCATCCTGCTCGAACGGCAGCATGATGTTGAGGCCCATCGCATGCGCGCGCCCCGCCCCGCGATGCGCGGCCTCCATGATGCCGCTGCCGGCCCCGGTGATCACCAGCCAGCCCTCGTCCGCCAAACGACGGCCCAAGGCCGCCGCCTGCCGGTACGTTGAGGCGTCGGGCAACGTGCGGGCCGATCCGAACACCGTCGCCTTGCGACGCGTGCGGTACGCGGCGAACACCTTGAACGCGTACCGCAGTTCGCGCAGCGTGCGACTCAGAATCTTCAGATCGCCGCGCGACGTGCGGTCGGCATGCAACTTGTCGGCGGATTCCCGAATCCGCGCGATCAAGTCCGCGATGTGGTCGGCATCGCCCAGCGAAGATTCGCCAGGCCGATCGGCCTCGGAAGACGTCATCAGGCTGAGGGCCGCCGGTAGTATTGGTAGGCCAGGAGAACCTCGTACAGGTCCGCCGATAGCGTGACCTGGTCGTCCTCAAAGTCGCGCACCCACGTCCGCTGGCTCTCGTACGCGTCGGCCAGCAGCGGCAGAATCTCCCGCAACGGCATCGAAACGCAGGGCTGCCCCTCCTCCGTGCGACTAAGTCGGGGGGCGGCGGTCTCTTCGGGTCCGCAGTACAGCTTCAGGCGCGCCATTGACATCGTAGGGAATCCCTCCCGGAACATTGCACCCGCCCTGCGGCCACC
>Ga0169931_10007257_pt1 | contig 16485 bp, 14 predicted proteins | sample Kivu_15m_20L_FD_129675 | JGI IMG/M metagenome (GOLD analysis project Ga0169931, IMG submission 129675) | Freshwater microbial communities from Lake Kivu, Western Province, Rwanda to study Microbial Dark Matter (Phase II) - Kivu_15m_20L... | ecosystem: Environmental > Aquatic > Freshwater > Lake...
ATATGTCCTTCGATTTCTGGCGGCAACTCTTCACTGAATGACTTGCTGCGAGGGCCTGGCGATTTCCCCTCGATTGCGGCCTTCACAGCCTCGAAGTCGAAGCGGATAGTGTTTTCGAATCTCACGGAGGGGATGCAACCCTCATTCGCCCAGCGGTAGACCGTGGGAGGTGTGATGTCGTAATAATGGGCGATGACGCTGGCTTTTACGAAGCGGCGTCCTGTTTTTGGCGAACAAGTTATTGAACTCATTTGCCTGAATTATTATATGACTATCATGTCATTTCATTGGACTTCTCAGTTCTAGAAAAAAGAGATCACTTTCTAAGAATTTCCTAGCCACTCGAAACCATAAACCCTGAGCCTTTTTCTCAGCTTTTGCGCAGTGAGTTTATCACCTAAACCAGTATTTTTTTGAGCTTCTTCGAGTAAGATTTTAAATTTTGGGGGCTTCCCAAAATAGGAAAAAGCCACTGATATAGAGCTCAAAATTTTATCGTCTTCCAATTGCTGTCTTGCTGTTTTTTCCAGCTCAATTGCACTGGGCTTGCCCTTTTTTTGGATCATGTCGCCAATATCCCTAAAGAATTGAGCGCTCCCGTCCCTCAGAGCTTCAAGAAAACACCTGCATTCCTCTTTGTAATCCGCGACATCCGATAGTGTGATGGGTCTTTGAGGCATTCGCTCTTTAGCCGCCCAAAGACAATCCAGAAAAGGCTTTTTAGCTGTTCTTCGCGGCCTTTTTATGTTCGAAACAATATTCATATTATTTTTATCTTTTATTACATTGACGCTACCGCCACCCTCTCCACTGTATGTAGTAGAGTTATCCAATTTCTCATGCGCGAGGTGGTAACTTGGAGACTTTCTAGAGGTTTTTTTATTGGGTTTTTTCATGCGATTTTCATGGTTGGGAGTTTTTTCCCCTTTGGGCCGAGTGTCCAGATCGCCTGAGCTTCCTTCTTGGGCATGCGGCCAATGTAATGCTTGCGAAGCATCTCAGTGCCTCCTGAGTGACCGTGTTCAAAAATCAATGTCTGGAGGTCCTTGCCAAGTGCTAGGGCCACGCTGGCAGCTGTGTGCCTCAAGGCGTTCTGAGGCCATTCTGGGGCGTTCTCGGGTGGTTTTGCTTTCATGGGATTCTTGAGCTTTAAAGTTGGAACAATGTCAGACCATACCTTCCAACCCGCAAGGCGGCGAACCGCTTTTTTCTTCCTGCTCCAATTAGGTGGGCAGACGCAATACGTGATGGGATAGACAGCCAGCCATGCAGCAAGAGGGTCTGGCATATGAATAAAGCGGCGTTGCTTGGTTTTCGATTTCCCTTGGCTCACGGTAATCCCTTCTGGAGCGATATCCTCGGGCTTGAGTCGTTCGATCTCCTGCATTCGCATGCCTGTAAAAAGAGCGATGGCGAAAGGAATCGCAGTGTCGGGAAAATGCTTCTCCGCGTTGGTGAGTAGCGTGGCAGTTTCCTTGGCGCTGAGGGTGCTGATTTCGCTCGTTATGGCTTCCCTGCGTTCGAGGTGCTTGAGGGTATCGGGATTGCACCATTCGCGTGGAGGTTTGGCTGCCCAGCGCCATAAGCCTGTGAGATACCGCAGTTTGCCATTGAAGGCCACAGGGCCGCTTGTGTGAGCCTCCAGATGTGCTTGGAGCTCCTCAGCCGTGATCGAACTCATTGCCCGCCCTGCGAAATCCTCGCGCAAATGCCGGCTCATGTAGGTGATGGATTTGGTGTGCCTCTCGCTTCGCCCGCTCTTTGCTTTTTCGTAATCCTTCAAAGCATCTTCAATGGTGGAGCTCCTGCGTTGCATGCTCTCGATATCGGCAATGCGTCTGGCAGCTTCCAGCAATGTGATGCCATACGGCTCGAGCAAGTTGAGAGCGGCCGTGGCTTGCTCTGCCACTGTAGGGCTGATGGCTCGCGTCTGGACACCGAACAGCTCCACCTTGCGCTTGAGATCCTCTGCAGCAGCGAGAGCTAGCTTCTGCGTGCGATAAAACACCTGCTGTCTTTTGCCAGTCTCAGAGATCTTGGCAGGGATATTGATGCGCCATCCAGAGGGGCTGTTTTTCGGTGTGAATCGGATCGGTTTGGCCATGGCTCAAACTTGCCTTATTCACCTTAAAAAGCAATAAAATGTGTGATTTGGCTAAAATGTCTTAAAAATAACCATTATATATCAATGACTTAAAGAAAGACTGTCTGATTTGTAATCAGCAGGTCGTCGGTTCGAGTCCGACAGCCGGCTCCAGCACGGCTGGAGGACGAGAACCGAAGGTTCGAATGCATCCGGTCGCGCTTCGTGACCTCCACCCGATGCGGCGAAGCCGCCATCATGGCATGGAGCGGCGCGCAGCGGCGCTCAATCCGACAGCCGGCTCCAGCACGGCTGGAGGACGAGAACCGAAAGTTCGAATGCCACAAATCCCTTTCCTTGGCGGCATCGAGTGTGATGGAATGCTGCCGTTGCCATCGAAGGTCAAAAAAGTCTCCTCCATTCCGAACAGCCGGTTCCACGACGGACATGGCGAGGCGCTCGGCCTGGTGCTGCAGGGAAAGAAGGTCGGCTTCGACCGGATGATCAGCGAATCGGCGATGAACCGGCCAGGACTCGCGCTGGCCGGCTTCTTTTCCTACTTCGCCTGGAAACGGGTACAGGTGCTCGGGCATTCGGAACTTTCCTACCTGCGCAAACTGACCGAGCCGATGCGCCAGGAACGGTTCCGCCGCATGTGCGCGCGCGACATTCCGTGCATCGTTGTCGCGCGTGGATCGACGCTCGAACCCGCGCTCGTGCGCATCGCCAACGAACATTCCATCCCGGTCTTCGGCACGTCGATGGTGACGATGCACTTCCTCAACGCTGCGACCATCCGGCTCGAACACGATTTCGCGCCCAGCGTCTCGCTGCACGGCTGCATGGTCGACATGCGCGGCGTCGGCGTGCTCATCCTCGGCAAGAGCGGATCGGGCAAGTCCGAAACCGCCGTCGGCATGCTGGAACGCGGTGCCTCGCTGGTGGCCGACGACCTCGTCCGCATCAAGTACGTCGGCGGCGAACTCGTCGGCAGCTCACCCGATCTCTCGCGCGGCTACATCGAGATCCGCGGCATCGGTATCGTCAACGTCGCCAACCTCTACGGCCTGGCGTCGATCCGCCCGCAAAAACGCCTCGACCTCGTGGTCACGCTGCGCCCCCACGCCGACCTCAACGAGGTCGATCGCACCGGCATGAAGCAAAAGACCTATGAAATCCTCGGTCAACAGGTCTCGCACGTCGAGATTCCGGTCGCTCCCGGCCGCGACACCGCGCGCATGGTGACCATCGCCGCCATCGACCAACAACTGCGGCGGCTGGGCTACAACATGGCGGATGAATTCAACCAACGCCTGCTCGACCACATCGACAAGCGGGAGTGAGCGGAGTCAGGCCGAGAGCCGTGCGCCGGCGGGATTCGCCGCGATGAAGTGCCTCCAACTCTCGTCCTCGGCACCATCGGCATGCAGGCCGAACAACGGCCGCCAACGCGGCGCGAACGGCTTGCTGCGCGGGTGCATGCCGACCTCGTGAGGCAGCTTGTTCGCCTTGCGCGTGTTGCAGCGAAAGCAGGACGTGACGATGTTTTCCCAAGTGGTGCGCCCGCCTTTGTCGCGCGGTGTCACATGGTCAAGGTTGAGCTGGGTTTCCGGCAGCACCTTGGCGCAATACTGGCAGGTGAACTGGTCGCGCAGGAAGACGTTGCGTCGGCTGAAGCGGACCTCGAGGCGAGGCAATCGGTCGTAGAGGGTGAGCACGACGACACGTGGCGGCAGCAGCCCGATCCGCGCGCTGCGCACCCGATCGCCGCCGGGATGACCGTCCGAGTGGCGGATCCATGAGATCAAGTCGTGGGCTTGGAATTTCTCATCGCCCTCGACCTGCACCACCTGTGCGTGGCCGTTGCAGAGCAGGTGCAGCGAGCGACGCACCGAACAGGTGTGCACCGGCTGCCAATACCGGTTGAGCACGAGCACGGGTCGTTCGAGCAACGCCTTCATCTGCCATTCCGCATGATTGCGTGCACGATGGCGGATCCGTCGGGAAAAGCAATCGAAAACGCCGCCGACGGCGACGATGGATTGCCTGCTCAACGACCGAGCCGCTGGCGGATCGACGCCACCGCCTGCTCGATCAGGGCACGCAGTTCGCTGTCCGCCAGACTCGTCGCCGATTCGAGCAAGGTCAGGCTGTCCTCGCCGCCCACCCGGCCGAGCAGGCGCACGGTGGACTGCTTGAGCATGCCCGAGCTTTCGGAGAAGCGGCGGATCAGCACCGGCTCGGCGGCCGAACCGATGCGGCTGTAAAGCAACTCCCATTTCACCGGGTCCACCGCCCAGAGGGCGTCGAGGTAAGGCACGACCGCTTCGATCCGTGCATCGACGACCAGTTCGATCATCTCCACCGGCACGCCCGCCCTGCGCTCCGCGGGGATTGCCTCGATCGCCTCGAGCGCCGCGGCACCGGCCGCGTTGCGGTCTTCCGCCCAGACGGAGAGCGCCCGGCAGACGTCGCCCTTGAAGTCGATCCAGTCCTTGTCGAGCAACTGGATGAGCATGCGGGTGATGTCGGCGCGGAAGACGACCGGGCTGGCCTTGGACAGGCGGCGCACGGCTTCGGCGACGCGGTTCAGGTCGATGCTCTGCAATTCGCGTTTGTTGAGGTCGTAAAATTGCGGATCATTCTTGTTGATGAGTTGCTCCATCGGCGGCTCATCGAACATCGAGTTGTCCATGCGCACTTCGATGATCTGCGCCTCGGGCCATGCGTTGGTCACTTTGCCGAACGCGGAAACGGTCGAGACCACTTCGTTGAACGAGCGGTCGGTGCCGGTGACGACCATCAGCATGTCGCCGCCGCCGCGCGGGTAGTAGTGCGATTCGTCGCCAGCATCGAGATTACGCAGCAGGTAGTCGCGCACGACGATCCGGCTGGAGTCGCGGAAGTCGTGCAGCCACAGGCCCACGGCCGTGCGGGTGCTTCCTTCGCTGCGGAGTCTGGCAAGCTCCGCCTCGAGCGGCCCGATGCCGATCTCGTCGAACAACTTGGGATCGATGCCCGCGAGACCCGGATCGGGTGCTTTCGGCTCCCCCCGCTCCAACGGTTCGCGCTCCGGACGGGCCTGTTCCGGCAGCGACTGCGATCCCTCGGTGAACACCAGCGGCAGCGCGAGCAGCGCGGCCGCGAGCGATCCGCCGAGAATCATCGCCTTACTGCGCGCCTTGCGGTTCGCATACCAGAGCAGGCACAGACCAAGCAGACCGGTGAATCCCGCCATCAGCAGACGGTTCGGCGTGGCCATGCCGTCAAGAGCCCCGCCCCGGCTTGCCCCGGTCACCAGCAACAGGGCCATCATCAACATCATCACGACGGCAAAAGTGCCGGCGATGAGCCTGAGAGGCGGCGTGGGTTCGAACTCGGCGGGATCCGGCACCTCGTTGTACAGCACCGTCTGGATCGGCACCTGGCTGCTCATCACCATCGGCACCCGCTGGTAGCGCGTGAGACGCACATCACGGTGTTCGCCAGGATAGAACTTGCGGGCGCGGACGATCGACTGGTCGTTGATGCGGAAGCGGCTTTCGCAACCGCCGCACTCGACCATGCGGCCGCGAAGGTCCTCACCCACCTTGAAGCGCTGACCGCACGTCGGGCAGCGGATCAAGAGTTGGTGATCGTCGGACTGAGGCATCGCCATCGGAGACCGGGAGTCTTCGTCTGATCCCGGAGAAATGCAACCCCAAGTGGCGGTTTTGTAGACAGCAGAAAAGCACCGGACAACCCGCCGCCATCACCACAGCCCGTATTTGCCGGTCTTGAGAATGAAAATTCCCATGGTGAGGTTGGCCACGGCGTGCATCAGTACGCAGGCGCCGAGACTGCGGGACCAGACGCAGAGCAGCCAGGCAAGACTGCCGTAGACGAAGGCACCGGCGTAATCGAGTGGCGCATGGGCGAGCATGAACAGCAGCGTGACGATCCCGTAGGACCGCCAGCCACCCCGGCCGAACGGCTCGCGCCAGTAATCGCCGTCCGGCCGCTGGATGTAGCGCATCAGGAAGCCGCGCCAGAAGATCTCCTCGACGAAGGCCACCACCACGACCGCGCGCAGCAAGCGCAGCACCACGGCGATCCACCAGGCGGCCGGATGTTCGAACACCTGCGGATCGAACCCCTTGGCTCGCGCGTCCACACCGAGCCAGCGGAGCCACCCTTCGGGCCGGCCCGTGAGCCCCCAATGGTCGTAGAGCATCGTCGGCAGCAGCCAGCAGGCGATGCCGACCAGGCCGAAGCCGACCGAAGGCAGCACCCACTTCAAGGCGAGGCCGAAATCATAGACCCGGCGGAAGCGGAACAACAGCGCGAGGCACACCAATGTCTGCACCGGATAGACGACATGCGCCGGGTCGCGGCGCCACCACGGGGCTTCCGGATGATCCCACGCGATGAACGGCACCAACAACTGCAAGAGCAGCAGGAACCCCATGAACACCGCGAACGGAACGATGTGCGCGCGCGTCAACAGCGCGTCATCGGCCACAGCGGCTGGGTCGCGACCATCCAAGGCGGTCACCATCCGGAATCCCACCGCCGCGCACAAGCACCGAATGCCGCGATCGCGGCCAGGCATTGCCATCCCGGTCCGCTCCTCGATTCCTCGCAGCTCCGGATTTCAGCCGATTTCCCCGGCGATTCCGGGAAAACCGGCGGATTCGGCAGCCCCCCGCAATTTTGGATTTGAAATGACAGCAACTTGTGGGAAAATGTGATATGGAATGAGTAAATTCCGTTTCAAACTCGTCCCATCGCCATGCCCTCGAAACCCGCCAAAGCCATCGCCGCCCTGCGGATCGATGCCGAGATGATGGACCGTGTGATCGATGCAGCCGTCCGCACCGGATTGTCGCAGGCCGACATCATGCGCCTGACGATCGAGATGTCCCTCTCGGACATGAAGCGCTTTCTGGATCGCGCCGCCGACGTGAAACGCACACGGCCAGGCCGACCGTCCCGCCGCTGATCGACAGGTCGATCAGATCCCCGGCCTGCCGCGGATCCCTCCACCACCGCCGGTGCTCAGGAACCGGTAGTACACCTCGAGCATCAGCGTGCAGAGCGAGGTGCGAAGGACTGCGGAGTCCTTGTTGGTGAAACTCAGATCGCCTTTGAAGGTATCGCGGTAGTGGGCCAGCACCGCATTGATCTTGGGCACGTTCGCCCCCGGGCTTTTCCACGAGCCGTCCGGATTCTGGTTCTGGAGCAACTCGTCGCGGATCATCTCGTTGTATTGTTTCCAATACTGGCCACCAGCCCACATCATCGCCTGGGACTCGTAATAATGGCAATAGAGGTCGGAGTCCGCCTCTTCATAATCGAACTTGCTGTTCGCAAGGATGTAATCGAGCGCGCGCTTGGCATTCGCCGAATCCCCCCTGCCCCACATCTGCAGGCACAGCAGCCCCTTGCCGGTGAGCGAGTAGTAGTCGAGTCCGGTGATGGGCTTCTTGCGCTTGGTGTAGCCGATGCCGCCCTGGCTATCCTGACAATCCTGGATGAAGGCGAGCGCGCGATCGACCGCCTTCTGGATACCGCTGAAGTTCAACTTGGTGTGGCCGCACGCCTTGAGTGCTTGAAGGTGCCAGCCAGTGTGCGACACGTCCGGCGAGGTGTCGTTCGTCCGATAGTAGTAATCCCAACCGCCGGAGACATCCTGGTTGTCGATGATGAACTGGCCGGCGCCGAGAACGACCTCCTCGAGGTTCGGGATGTTGATCTTGAGTTCCTTGCAGAACGTGAGCGCCTCGGCGAGCGCGTAGGTCGCGATCGCGTTTTCATACGGCCATGTCTTCTCCGCGGCCTGTTCGGTGAGTGTGAACTTGGTCTTCTCGTCATCCTCTTTCATCCCCAGGTTCACCAGATAGGCGATCGCCTTGGTGCAGGAATCGCCGAACTCCTCGGACGCCGGGGTTTCACAGTGACCGAAATACGCGAGCAACGCGAGGCCGGTGAGGCCCGGTCGCTTGTTGATGCCCCATGAGCCGTCCGGGTTCTGGTTCTGCTTGAGCCAACGAAGGCCTTGCAGCACGGCGGTCTCGCAGGCGGGCGTACCGCCATTCTCGCGCAGCCGCTGCAACCGGTCCTCCTTCGAGCAGCGCTTGCGCATCGTCTCGGGGATCAGCCCGAAGAGCTTGCCCGCACCACCGCCGCCGAGGCCCATGCCGCTGCCCATGCCGCGGCCGGGACCACCGCCGCCCCCGGCGAGACCGCCGCCCGACATGCCTCCGCCCGCCAGCGAACTGAGCGACGACATTTCACCGAAGCTGTCGCCGGGATCGGGAATCGAAAAACTCGACTGCGCGCCCTCGGCGAAGACGCGCTTCACATTGGTGCTCGGGGTGATCTGCTTCTGGCGCTTTTGCTGCACCTGGACTCCGCGCTCACCACCACCACCCCCGCCTCCCGGCAGGAAATCCACCTTCTTCTCGGGCTCCTTGATCACCTGGATCACCCAGAAGGCCCCAATCAGCAGGAACACCGCGTGCAGGACGATGGCGAAGGTGAGCGAGTTGCCCCCCATCTTCTGCCACATGCCGATTTTTTTCGGCTTGGGCATCTCCGGAGCGACGCGATGCGGCTCGTGAGGTTGCGGCGACTGCGGATCGTCCATGGAAACGGGTCAGGGTGCGGGTTGGCGGCGGCTCACTCGGGAGCGCCGGCCTGGAAGGTGACGTTGCTGATGCGCGCGCGGCTGAGCGCGTCGAGCACATCGACCACGCGCTCGTACTTCGCCTGCTCGTTGGCGTAGATGGTGACCAGCACCTCGGCGCGAGAGGCCTCGCTGCTTTCGCGGAGCTGACCAAGGTTCGACGCCAGCTCGGGCAGGCCCTTGTTTTCGGGCGAATCGAGCGGATCGTCGTTGAGGTACACCTGACCGTCGTCCTCGATGCGGATCGCGATCTCATCGGGCATCGGGGTGTCGGTGTTCTCCACCTGCACCGTCCCCGGCAGCTTGGTGTTGTGCGCGTTCTCCACCTGCACCGCGCCGGCCATGACCATGAAGTAGAGCATGATCACGAACACGACGTCGATCATCGGCGCGATCTGGAAGCCGAGGTTGACCTCGCTTGAACCTCGTTTGCTGCGGTGACTGCCCATCGGTGGTTACTTGTTGGAGGCCGCGAAGGAAATGTCGGCGATCCCGCCTTCCCCAATGACGTTCATCACGCGCTGGATCTCGATGGCCGGAAGCAGGCGGTCGCCGCGGATGACCACGCGCACCTTGGGATCGCGCTTCACCCGCTCCTGAAGGTAAGGCACCAGTTGGGTCAGATCAGGGTAGTCGCGGTCGTCCACGTTCACCGAGGCTTCGGAGGTTTTGTCATCCCAACGGACGTTGACCGCCATCTCGTGCTTGGACATTTCCGCCTCGCGCTTCTTGGCGTTGGGCGACACGGGCAGCACGATGTTCTGGTCGACCTTGAGGACCTCGGCCGAGGTGATGCTCATGAAGAACACGAGCAGCACCAGAAGCACGTCGATCATCGGCGCGATCTGGAACTCGGGTTCGCCGCTTTCGGAACTGCCACCACCACCGGCCATGGGATCGGGAAATCAGGGATTCGGTTGAGGAACGGAAGACAAGCGGATCAGCCTTGGGCCGCGGCCTCGCCGCCACCCGCCACCCAGTTGGGCAATGCGGCGTAGGTTGCCTCTTGGCCGACATCGGCATCCTTGAGGTATTCGTAAGGTGCGTTGCGGAAGAGCGCTTCGGCCTCCTCCTGAAGGTGGTGGACCGCCGCCTGCAGCTTGTTGCGCAGGAAATAGAAGGCCATGAACGCCGGAATCGCGACAAACAGACCGGCCGCAGTGGCGACGAGCACCTCGCCGATGTGGGCCGAGAGCGCAGTCGGATCGCCGATGCCCGAGGTGCCGAGTTCGGAGAACGCACCGCGCATGCCACCAACGGTGCCGAGCAGTCCGACCATCGGCGCGCAGACACCGATGACCGAGAGGTAGTTGATGCGCGTTTGCAGGGTCGAGTTGATCTTGTCGACCTCGGCGATGAGCGCCTCCTCGGTGGCTTCCTTGCCATAACCCACCGACGACAGCGCGGCGCGCGCGACTTGGGTGAACGGGCTGATGCCGGCCTTCATCGCCTGGTAGGCGCCGACATAGTCGCCCGCGAGGAAGAACTGCTGGGCCGACTGAACGTCGCTGGGCGGCGTCATCTTCTTCGCGTTGGTGCGCATCCAGATGTCGATGGTGAGCCAGACGACCCCGACGGAGAAAAGGGCGCAGATGTGCATCACCGACCCGCCTTCCTTGTACATGTCGATGAAGGTTTTCTTGGTTTCACCGGCAGCCGCCTCGGCTCCGAAAAGAGCGGTGGGCAGCAGCAGGAATGCGGCGAGCGCGGTGGTGCGGACGATGGTTTTCATGGGGTGGTGGTTGGACAGTTGCGTGGTTCGGAGAAAATGCACGGGTTACTTGAGGGATTCAAGCCGTTTGACCGCTTCATCGGCAAAGACAGTGTCGTGGACGGCGGGAACGGCGGACTGGACGAGCGCGACGGCTTCCTCGCGGCGGCCCATCGCGGTGAGCAGGTCCGACGCGCGCAATTCGGCGGCAGCGACGACGATGCGGCCACCGGTCGGGTGCAGCCCGGGCACCGAAAGAAATGCCTCGAGCGCTTCGGCATTCTGTTTTTCCGCGGCCAGCAGCTCGCCGAGATAAAACGACGCATACGCGCGGATGTCGGCCGGTAGATTGTCGGTGGTCAGGTCGGCCAGGGCGGTGCGGCGCTCGTCCGCACCGATGGTGGCGGGGGCCTGCAGCGCTTTGGCAAGCGAGGTGAATGGATCGAGCCCGCTGGCGGGCGTGGCGTCGGAGATCTCCTTGCCGAGACGCGTGCAGATGTCGGCGTCCTTGAACAGTGCGTGGGCGAGCAACAGCGCGCGGACGGCTTCGGTCCAATGGTTGCCGTCGATCCGCGCGCTGGCGCGCTGGCTTTCCACCACCGGCTGGAGCACATCGCGAGCCTCCTTCGCCTTGCCGGTGAGCAGCAGCGCGATGCCCGCGTTCACCTCGGCCGGTTTTTCACCGGAGATGAAGTCGGCGGATTGAACCGGCAGTGCCTGACCCGCGGAAAATCCATCGACCGCCGTCCGCGCGACCAGCCTGTCGCCTTGCAGTGTGAACGCGGAGACCGGCGCGGACGGGCCGCTGGTGAAGACGATGCGGGGTTCCGCGGCTGCGGGTTGGGCGGCCAGGGCAGCCAGCACGGAAATCAATCGGAGCGCGTGCATGGGGACGGACGGATCAGTTGAGGGTGCCGATGAGCTGCTTCACGCGGCTGGTGTTCTGCAGCTTGGGATGCTCCTTGAGCTGCTTGAGCGTGTCCTCGGCCAGCTGGGCTTCGCCGAGTTGCTTGGCGGTCTCATGGGCCTGCCAGTAGGCCTCCGCGCAGAGTTCGGGGAACCCTTGGTACGCGACGTAAACGCGCTGGTAGGTGCCGTGCGCTTGCTTGAGCAGGTCGGTCGCCTCGGCACCGGACTTCGAGGCGGACTGCTTGCGGTACACATCGGCGAGAATCAGATAGGCCTTGGCGGCGGACTCACCGCGGAAGGTCTTGTCGCCGACGATCTGCAGCGCGAGTTTCACCGCGGGCTCGTGGCGCCCGAGCTCGGCGAGCGCTTCGAGTTTGCCGATCATCGTTTCCTTGAAACGCGACATGCCGGGATTGTTCTCGAGCGCATCGTCGAAGATGCGCAGCGCCTCTTCCGGCTGATCCCGCGCCAGCGCGACATAACCCATGCCCACCGGTCCGGCATCGGAGAACATCGATTCACGGAAGCGGTCGCTGAGCCGTTTGAACATCGACTCGGCACCTTCGAGATCGCCGCTCTTGAGCAGGATGTCGCCCGCAACGCTGAGCAAGGCCGGACTGAGCCCGGACGGATCGCGGGCATTGGTCGTGGCAATGCCCTTGAGATAAAGCTCCGAGCGATCGTTGCGGCGCACCAACTCGGCCAGCCTGGCCCTCGCATAATAAATCCGCGCGGCAGTGGTCGCGTTTTCCTGACCGCTGACGATCCGGCCGAGCACGTCCTGAAGCTGTTGGTCGATCGCATCGAGATCGATGTCCTTCGGCTTCTTGCGCGGGACGAGCGTCTTGACGAGTTCGTCGATGAGGAACTCGACCTGCTCGCTGGCGGGATCGGCGATGCGCGGCTTCATCGAGTCGGCCAGCATCGCCGCCGCCTCATCGGCCCTGCCGTCACGGGCCTTCATCTTGGCCACCCACGAAGCGGACATCAGCGCCAGCGGGCTGTTGGGCTTGCGCTTGAGAAAGTCGCCGTGAAGCGCCGCGACACCGGCCCAGTCCTTGCGCCCCTGCAGGATCGCCGTGGCGGAGTCGAGTCCGTACTGGATCACGTCGTCGGGGCTCTCCGACCACACCGCGCGGCTGTAGGCGTCGAGCGCCTCGTCCTCGCGACCTTCGCGCTTGTAGGTGTCGGCCAGCAGGCAGAGCAACGATCCGTTTGATTCGTCGTGGGGATTCTTTTCGACGAACTGGTTGACCTCGCGAATGATTTTTTCCGACTGGTTCTTTTGCTTGTCGTTGAAGTCGATGAACGACAGCCGGTAGCGCATGTCACCGGCGTAGCGGCCGTCGGGGAAACGCTCGAGGTAGCGCCCGCACCACTCGAGTGTCTCCTTGTACTTGTTGCTGAGGAAATTCGACATCGCCACGTAGTACATGGCGTTTTCGGAGAGCGAGCCGCCGGGGAAATCCTTGAGTACGCGGGAGAACATCGGCAGCGCCTCGGCGAAGTTGCCGTCCTGGAAATAGGCAAGGCCTTGGAAGAACACGTAGCGCTCGACATTCTCGGACGTCGGGAATCTCGATTCGAGATCGCGGTAAAACGCGCCAACCCCACGCCAGTCGCCGCTTTGCACCAGCAATTCGCCAGCCAGCGAGGCGACCTGTTCCACATTCGCCGACTGCGGGTAGCGGCGCAGGAACACGTCACAGCGCTCGCGGATGCGCGCGACGTCGTTGAGGCGGTTGAGGATGACGATTTCCGCATACGACGCCGCTTCGGCATCGGCCGCGTCGGCGTACTTCGTGCGCAGCGCGCGGAAACACACCAGCGCTTCCTCGTGACGATCGAGGTAAAACAAACAACGCCCCCGGCGCATCAGCAGCGCCGCATCCAGATCCTTCTTCTCCTCGATCGCCTTGAACGCTTTCTCCGACTGCTCGATCGCCGGTTTCAGCGCCGCCGCCAGCTCCTGCATGCGCGCACGCTGGTTCATCGGCAGTTTTTCCTCGGCCTTGATGCGGGCCTCGATCGCGGTCAGCCGCTTGCGCTGCTCTTCGAGTGCCGACGCCTGCGTCTCGACGATGAAGCTCCGCGGGGGCACCGACCGGTAAATCGCGAGCGCCGGACCGTAGGCCTGCGAGGCAACCAGCTTGTCGCCGATCACCACGAGCTGGTTGGCGAACCAAGCGACCGAGTCGCGCACGCCGGGCTGGTTCGACACGCGGTCGAGATAGGCGAGCAGGTTGTCCATGTCGCCCGAGTCGGCGAGCAATCCGATGACCTCCACCGCCGCACCGGTCTGCTGCGGCGTGCGGACATCGGATCCCATCAGGAACCGGAACACACTCTTCGCCTCGTCGTGCCGTCGCTCCTCGGTGAGCACCTGCGCCAGCCAAAGCCCGGCTTCGGATCGGAATTTCGGATCCTCGGCGGCCACCCGCAGGGCCTTGATCGCGGCCTCCTTGTTCTGCGCTCCTTCCTGCTTCATCAACGCGCGGCCAAGACCGAGCTGGGAACGCGACGTGTACTCACCCTTGGGAAAGCGCTTGAGGCAGTCCTCAAAAGCCGCCTGCGCCTCGGGATGCTTCTCGAGCATCAGGTTGGCCAGGCCGAGATTGAAATACAGCAATTCGTAGGGAACCTCGGGGTAGTTTTTGCCATCGCCCAACAACTGCAGCAGCTCGCGGATGCTCGACAGCACCGTCTCGTAGTCTTTGTCGGCAAACGCCTTGTCCGCCTGGTCAAACAGGCGGTTGAGCGTCGCCGGGGAGACTACGTTTGGCGTGGCCGGGGCGGCGGGTGCGGATTCCTCCTTCTTCTCCTCGGTCGGAGCTGCCGGTTCCTGAGCCTGAAGGGAGCCCGCCCCGATGGCCGACAAAGCGAAGACGAGCGGCAGGCGGTGGGAACGTTGCGGAAACCACATGGCGACAGGGGTGAGGAAGAGAACAAGGGGCGCTTTCACGTGTCAAGGGGCAATGCGCGCTGCGCCGAAGACCATGCGGAAGGACCCGTCGCCAGGAACTCCCGATCGCGATCCACAGGATCCGCCAAGTCTGGCACGTGAATTGCTACCACCCGGGATGCACCCATCCGCACAACGATCATGAACTCATCGCCACTCCGGAGCCGTCTACCGTTCATCCTTTTCATGCACGTCTGCGCCGCTGTGTTTCTCTGGAGCACGCCCGCGTCGATTCAGGCGCAGGACTCCGCCCCTGCACCGACCCTTGAGGAGCGGGTGTCCGATCTCGAGGCGTACCTCAACAACGCGGCGCGTCCGGAAAAACCATCCGGTGCCGCCTCGCAGGTGGCCGGGCCGGGTCCGGGGACAAACGCCTGGCAGATGACGAGCACCGCGCTCGTGCTGTTCATGACGCTTCCCGGTCTCGCGCTGTTCTACGGGGGACTGGTTCGGCGCAAGAACGTGCTCTCTGTACTGGCGCAGTGTCTCGGCATCGCTTGTCTGGTGCCGCCGTTGTGGTGGCTTTGCGGGTACAGCCTGTCATTCGGGCCAGGCAACGCCTTCATCGGTGACCTGAGCCATCGGTTTCTCGACGGAGTGTCGCCCGGTGGCGTTGGCGCCGGCTACCACTGGATCTCCGACAGCATCTGGGCAATGTTCCAACTCACGTTCGCGATCATCACGCCGGCCCTCATCGTCGGCGCGGTCGCCGAGCGCATGAAGTTTGCCTCGATCCTCTTCTTCACCCTGCTCTGGATGTTCGCCGTCTACTTTCCGTTCGCCCACATGGTCTGGGCGGGCAGCGGTTTCATGTGCGGACCGCTCAATCCCGATGCAGGCATCCGCGCGATCGATTTTGCCGGCGGCACGGTGGTGCACATGACCTCGGGCTGGAGCGCGCTGGCGCTGTGCTTGATGCTCGGCAAGCGCGGCGGATACGGCAAGGAACCCATGCCGCCGCACAGCATGGTGCTCTGCATGGTCGGTACCGGCATGCTTTGGGTGGGATGGTACGGATTCAACGCGGGGTCCGCTCTCGGTGCCGATGCCATCGCGGCAAACGCATTCACCACCACCACGCTCGCCGCAGCAACCGCCGGACTGGCGTGGGCCGCGGCCGAATGGATCCTCAAAGGCAAGCCCAGCGTGCTGGGATTCTGCTCCGGCATCGTCGCGGGACTGGTGACAATCACCCCAGGGGCCGGATTCGTCACTGCTTCGTCCTCCATCGCCATCGGTGCGATCGGTGGCCTCTTGCCGTTCCTGGCTGTCACTTACCTCAAGCACAAACTCGGATACGATGACGCGCTCGACACCTTCGGCATCCACGGCGTGGGCGGCACGCTCGGCGCGTTGCTCACAGGTGTCTTCGCGGATGCCTCGGTCAATCCAGTGGTTGCCCCACTCAAAGACGGACTCGTGCTCGAACAACTGAAGGCGACGGGACTCACGATTGTCTGGAGCGTCGCAGCCACGCTGGTGATCGGACTGATCGTCAAAGCCGTCGTCGGTCTGAGACCTGATCCCGAAGCCGAAATCGGCGGACTGGATCTGGTCGAACACGGTGAGCGTGGCTATGAGCCATGATCGAAGACACCGCATCCTGCTCGAAAACCGAACGTCCCCGTGTTGGGATGGTTTTTCAAGGCGCGGATCGATCTCTTTCCGGAGGATAGGCATCCTTGCCTGTCTGAAGCGTGACAGATCAGGCGGAACCGCGGCAGCGCATTCTTGGGACGAACACTGTGAAGAACACGGGCGGGCCGCCCGTGCCCCCCTTGGAAGAGAGCAGAAGTGGGCGAGACGCCCACGCTCCTTGAGGCACCGCGTGGAACCATCCCGTTGAAAAAGAACGAGCGGGCGAGTCTCACGATGACGGCCGGAAAGCCGTCGTTGCCAACCATGGCGGCTTCAAGCCGCCACTCCATGAAGGGGATGCTCCGCGCGGATCAAGCGCAGTGAAGATAAGAACGGGCGGGCCGCCCGTGCCCCCCTTTGTGCTCCGCGCGGCTCTTCCGAATCTCCAATCCCCAATTCCCAATCATCCATTCCTCTTTCTCCGCAGGCACAGCCCGCCGAGGCCGAGGAAGGCGAGCAGTGCCGAGGCCGGCTCGGGGATGGCCACAGCCGTCGTCCAGTTCAGCACGATGTCG
>Ga0169931_10007258_pt1 | contig 16484 bp, 8 predicted proteins | sample Kivu_15m_20L_FD_129675 | JGI IMG/M metagenome (GOLD analysis project Ga0169931, IMG submission 129675) | Freshwater microbial communities from Lake Kivu, Western Province, Rwanda to study Microbial Dark Matter (Phase II) - Kivu_15m_20L... | ecosystem: Environmental > Aquatic > Freshwater > Lake ...
CGTCAGGGCGAACGTTTCCCGACTGCCGTCGCCCCACGCCACCTCCACGTGGTGCTGGTCGGCAAGATCGGGGTCGGAGAACGACGCACGGAGAATCGCCACGTCCCCTTCCTGCGCGGCGGGCAGCGGGGCGATCGTCAGATTGCTGGGGGCGGAATTCCCCACGGCTTCGACCGAAGCCGCTTCGTCCGCCTGCTCCCCGACTAACGGAGCCGTCTGCACGAACTCCACGTCGATGCCAGCCAGCAGAGCGGCCGCCCCCCCCCCGTCCAACAGACGCCTAGGCTCGAGTTGACGCGCTTGCAGGAAGGCGTCGAGAGCAACCACCGGCTGGCGGCGGAACCGCCGGGCAAGCTTCAGAAAACGGGCCAAACCGCGACCGCCCCCCGATCGGCGCGACGCAGCGGGCGTCGCCGAGCGATCGGCAACCGAGTCGGCGGGGGGGAACTTGGGCATGGCGGCGGAGACACCGGAGACGCAGGCATTTCGAGCACGACGCGGGGACGATCGCCCAGTGAAACCCGCTTCTGGGGGGACGCACGACCGGCTTCATTATCCGAACGCGAGGGACAGGCTGTCAAACTTTGCGGGCGCCTTCCCCCCGCGAAATCGCCCCCGGCGGCCGGCCGCGAGCCGACTCGGGCATGTTCCCGAAGGCGCCGGCCGGGCCGACGCTGACGATTTTGCTGAAGATTCCGCCCGGAAAGCGCCGATCCCAGCGCCGGGGCCGTGGGGCCCGGGTTGGCGTTCGCACCTCCGGCCACCTCGCACAGAAAGTCCGCTCGTGGAATCTGCTGGCACGACACGCGGCCGATCGACGCCCGGAAGGCGGCTGCCGCCCTCCTGTTCGGCGAAGGCGAAGGGGGCTGGGCGTTGGCCGCGGCGCTGCGCCGGCCGGCTGGCGCGACTGCTGCGGGGGTGCTTTCTATCGGGGTTGGCGATCTCGAGCGTGACGCACGGGGTCGCAGCGGGGCAGTCGGATCGGGCCGCGTCGTCGTCGCCTCCTCGGCAGGTGTTGATCGTGCCGCCGAGTCCCGCGGAGCTGGAGATCGTCGCGGGTCCGGCGTCGGCCGGTGCGCTGCCGTCGCCGCCTGAGGGGGGCGGATCCGCGGGGGACTCCGAATCCGCGGCGCGCGACGAGACGGCTGCCGCCCGGCGGTCTGCCGACGCGGCGAGCGCGGGCGCTGCGGCGAGCGCGCGGACCTTTCCGCCGACGGCGGCGGCACGAGCCCGCAGCGCCGTGCTACGACCCTACAAGCCCTTGCGGAGCATCGCGATCGACGCCACGTTGCCTGCCGGCGACGCACCGGGAGAGAAGCAAGCGGCGCCCGACGGGGGCCGTCCTTGGGCGAGCGATCCGCGGCTGATGGGCGGCTGGGGTTGGCAAGATTTCCGCTGGCTGCCGACGCTGCTCTGCCATCGGCCGCTTTATTTTGAGGAAGTCAATCTGGAGCGGCACGGCTACACGACGAGCAGCTGTCTCCAGCCGGTCATCTCGGGCGCCCATTTTTTCGCGGTGATACCGGCACTGCCGTACAAGATGGCGGTCGACCCTCCGCGGTCGTGCATCTCCACGCTGGGTTACTACCGCCCGGGCAGCCGGGCGCCGCGTCGTTGGCATGGCTTGCCGCTGGAGGCGGGGGCCGTGACGGCCGAGACGGCGGCGGCGGCAGGGCTGATCCTGCTCTTCCCGTAGCCACGCGACGAGCGGCGTCGCGTCGGGGCGCGGCGACCCGACCAGCGTTTTCCCGCACCTCTTGGGACGCGCCGCGGCGAGCGGTGCGGAACGCGCGGCGCCCTGGGTGCGATCCGCCGCACGGCGCCAGCCCGCGGTTTCGGCGGCGCCGCGGGACGGGCCGCGCCGCGCGGCGTCAGCCGAACTTCCACCAGCGGCGCCAGCCGCGGGTCAGCAGCTCGCCGACCGTCGTCCGGTACGTCTCGATCCGTGCCCGGCCGTGCAGGCCGGGCAACAGATCGGGCTGGGCGTCGGCCAGGCGGATTTCCACGACGTGGTAGTCGCGCCGCGGCGCGGCGCCTGCCGACGGCAAGCCGTCGTCCGGCCGATTCGCCTGGGCGCGCGACGCCACGCGCACGACAGTCCCGCGGAACGTGCGAAACGGGTGGCCGTCGAGCACGACGCGAACAGGCTGTTCGGGCGCGATCGCCCCGACGTCGCCAGGATCGACCGCCGCCAGCGCCGCCCGCGACGCGTCGGTCTGGACCGCTCCGAGCAGCGTTCCCGCCTCCACCCACGCGCCGCGGTTGCGCGGCTCGAAGAGGTGCCCCGCCCAACCGGACAGTTCGGGGCTGTCTGCCGGGTCCGGGGGGCGGGTCCGGGCGGGCTTCCGCGGGGCCGGGGCCAGCGTGCCCGAGACGGCCGCACGGACGGTCAAGTCGTCCGCCGCGGCTTCCCACTGGCGGGCAAGCGCGCGGGACTCCCGCGCGGCGGCCAGGGCGGCGGGCAAGTCGGCAGCGGCCTGCGGATCGGTCCTGCGGAGCGCGTCGAGATGTGCGGCGCGCAACGCGAGGGCATCCGCCTGACCGGTTTGTCGGAGGGCGGCCAACGCGCCGTCGGGGTCGGCCAGTTGCAGCACGAGGCGTCCGGATTCCACCCGGTCGCCCGGGGCGGCGGCAGCGGCGAGAAAACCGCCGGTTTTCGCATACAGCGGCTGCAGATCGGCGGCGACCAGCCGCACCGGCGCGCGGACCGCGCGGGTGACGGGCAGCTGCCAGAGGCCGGCCGCGAAGCCGCCGCCCAGCGCCGCGGCAAGCACGGCCCGCCGCGTGCGGAGACGCGCCCGCGCCGCCGGGTCGCGCACGAGGCGCGCCGCCGCCGCGAACAGCCGCGCGAGAGGAGCCGCGACCGCGGCGACCGCCAGCAGGACGACCGCGGCTTCGCCGCCGTGCGGCACGGCGAATCGCCACGCGGCGGCGAACAGCGCGGCCGACACGACGGCCAGATAAACGGCCGCCGTCAGGGCGTAGCAGGCGAGCGCGCGCTGCTTGAGGGGCGACAGCCAGGGATCGCCGACGGGGGGCACTCCGAGCAGCCATTGCCGCCAGCGACCGCGCCACGACTCCCGTGCGCGGGTCGCGAGGTTCGGCACTTCCCAGCCATCGGCGAGCAGATAGTAGCCATCGTAGCGCAACAGAGGGTTGGCGTTCACCAGCAGCGTGCCGAGCGAACAGACGACTGCCAGGCGGGCCCACAGCAGCCTCGTCGCTCCCGGCGGACTGGCCTGCCACAGGAGGATCGCCGCCGCGGCGAGCACGATTTCCGCGAGCATGCCGGCCGCGGCGACGAGCAGCCGGGCGCGTTTGTCGGGCAACCGCCAGGCGTCGGAGACGTCGCAGTACAGGGCCGGCAATCCGGCCAGCAGCAGCACGCCGGCCTGCCGGCATTCGGCCCCCTGCCGCGCGCACGCGAGGGCGTGTCCCAGTTCGTGCAGCACTTTGGCGGCAAGCACCAGCGCGATCCAGGGAAACAGGTCGGCGGGCCGCTGCCACTGCAGGGCCTGCGCGAGATCGGAGCGCAGCTCGGCGGCGCGGGCCATCGCGACGCTGAACGCGACCAGCACGAGCGCGGCGGCGGCGGCGGCGGCGACCCGTCCCGTGAAGGGCCGCAAGACGCGGTCGATCCGCGCGACCAGCGGGCCGCAGGCGAAGCCGCCGAGTCGGATGGCCAGCGGGCTGCCGTACCGGGCGCGCCGCGCGGTGCGACGTCGTTCGACTCCGCGGCGCTGCAACTCCTCGGTCTGGCCCGGCCGTTGGCTGACGATCAGCCGTTGTGCGTACAAGCGCTCGACGAAGCGGGAGAGCTGTTCCACGGAAATCCGCCGCGGGGCGAAGGCCCGTTGGAACGCGGTCTGCAAGTCGGCGAGGGACGCGGACGGACCGATCCGACTCCAAACGAAATGCTCCTCGGCAGTCAACTGGAAGTGGTCCTGCGTCACCGGGTCGCTCAGCACGAAGCACGGCTGCTCGGCGCTGCGCAGCGGCACGACCTCGATGTCGGCGCGGCGCACGAAGGCCAGCGGCCTGCGGGGAGTCGCAACGGCCTCGCTCATCGGCGGCACGCTCCTCCGCGGGCCGCGGTCCGGTGGCGCGGGGCGGCATGCGGAGCCCAGGGGGCGGGGCGGGTCGGGACGGGTTTCATGGGCCCTCCGCGATCGCCAGACCGCCGCGCTGCCCCGGCCGCAGCGCGCCCGAGGAATTGTCGATCTCGGCCCACACGCGCAGCTGGCCGGTGACGGGATCGATTTCGGGGCTCACGAACCGCAGCTCGCCGCGGCACGCGTCCCGGGTCTGTCCCGCGACGCGAAACGCGACGGAGGCTCCTTCGCGCGTCGCCCCGAGTTGCGTCGCATCGACGAACCCTTCGGCGCGCAGCCGCTCGACCGCGACGAGGCGGCAGACGACGGCCCCCGGTTCGACCCATTCGCCCGCCCGGGCGCGGACCAGCGCCACGACGCCGGCGAAGGGCGCGCGGACTTCGTGCAGCTCGAGGTGGCGCCGCGCCGCATCGACGGCGATCTGCCGCAGACGCAATTCAAAACGTTCCAGCTCGCGCTCGTGTTCCGCCTGCCGCAGTTCGAGGGTCAGCTTGTCGACCGTCAGCGTTTCGACGTCGAGTTGCGACTGGGAGATGCTGTTGGGGAATTTGGCGATCGATTCCTGCGAGCGGCGCAACTCGGCCCGTGCGACCTCGATCGCCTTCTGGGCGTACTCCATCCGCAAAGTATTGGCGACGCGCGCCTCCGACTGGTCGCGGCCGGCCTCCGCCTCGGCGAGGGCCAGCTCGGCCGCCCGTGCGTCGAGCCGGACAAGCACCTCCCCCGCCGCCACCCGCGCCCCCTCGCGCACCGGGACCTCCGCAAGCAGCCCGGCCTGCAGCGCCGGCACTTCGGCCTCGATGGTGGGCGCCAGCACCGCGCCCTCGATTTCCAGCGCGGCCGCCGCCGAGACTCCCGCCGCGGCCGCCCACAGCGCCGCGCTCGCCGCCGCCAGCCGCCTTCCGCGACCCGCGGCGGCGGCCGACCGCCGCACGCTCGCCGCCGCCCGCCGCAAGCTCCCGACTCGCCCGTTCATAGTTTCCACCAGCGATAAAGGACGGCCGCCAGGTCGGCGAACCAGACGTAGGCGAGCGGACGCTCCCCGCAGTCGATCTTGACCTCGCAATGCATGCCCGGGCGGGCGGCGTCGGCGGGCGGCTCGTCGAGCACCAGCCGGATCTCGAGCGGCGCGCCGGGGTCGAGCAGCCCGTCGCTGCCGACCGCGGCGACTTCGCTGATTGCCGCCACGCGCGCGGCCCGCGGCGGCCCGACGTCGCCCGGCAAACGGTAGAGCCCCCGCACGACGACCCCTTCGGCCTCGGCCCGCCGCCACGCGGCGATCAGCCGCCCGGCATGCCGCTGCTCCGCCTGCGCAAGCAGCTCCCACGGGCCTTGGGGATTGGCAATCGTCACCAAGGCCTCGCCGCGACGGACCGGACGATTCGCCAAGGTGCGCTGCACGTCGCGGGTCAGCACGCGTCCCGCACGGGGGCTGCGCAGCGTCAGGTCCGCCGCACGCTGCACCAGCAAGTCGCGCTGCGCCGCCAAGTCGGCGGCCTGCTGCTCGGCCTCCTGCTGTTGGGCCGACAGCGACAGCAGGCCCGCGTCACTCCGCTCGCGCGCGCGGCGGTCGAGCCGGGCCGTCTGCAGGGCCGCCAGCCGCTGCCGCACGGTGGCCAGATTGCCGCTCGCCTGCTGCAAGTCGCGTTGCAAATCCGGGGCGTGCAGCACCGCCAACGCATCGCCCTGGGCGACCTCTTCGCCATGCTCCGCCCGGATTTCCGCCACCACGCCGTCGGCGGTGGCGAACACTTCGCTGCGTTCGGCGGGGAGCAACTGGGCTTCCGCCCCCACGTAGTACGGCCGCCGCACCGCGCCGCCGGCCACGGCCAGGCCGACCGCCAGCGCAAGCCACGCCAGAGGACGGAGGCCGCCCGCCGTGGTGAGGCGCGCAAGGCGGCGTTGCACCCGCCGCGCCGCTCCCATCGGAAAACGTTCGCCTTCGATCGCCTGGGCCACCGGGGGATCGCAGAGCATGGCCAGTTCCCATGCCAGCGGCCCCAGTTGCGGATCGGCCGCCGCGCTGAATTGCTCGGCCAGCAGCAGCAGCGCCCCGGAGGCGATGCCGCCCGGGGTAGCCGCGCCGGCGGCCGCGCCGGCCGGCGCGTTTCGTCGGGAGCGCGCGGCGACGGCGACCAGACTGCGCGCGTGCGACCGCTCGAGATGCTCGGTCGCGGCGGCCGCCAACGGCGGAGGAAGCTCTTCCAATTCGCTCGCGGCGACGGCGCTCCGCGCTCCGGCGTCGGCCGCGGGCGTCTCCAGGCCGAGCGCCAACGGTTCGTCCCACGCGTCGACGCACGCCGCCAGCCGCTCCATGCCGCGGACCAGCGTGCCCCGTTGCGGCGGTTCGTCGGAGCCGCTGATGGCGGCGACGCGCCACCCGCCTCGACGCCGCACCAGCACCGTCAGCCGCTCGCATCCCAGCAGACGCCGGCCTTCCGTGGCTACCGCCAGCGCGCACTGGTCGACGCTCGCGCCGCCGTAGGCGGCGACCAGCAAGGCGGCTTTCTCCTGAGCAAGTTGGTCGGCGGCCGACAACCGGCGCAGCTGCTGGTACGCCTGGAACTCGCCGGCCTGCTCCGCCACGGCGCGGAGAAATTCCTCGCGCCCGCGACGGACCAACGCATCGGCGGCCGGGGGCAGAAACCATTCCAGCACCGCCGCGGCTCCCCCGCCCGCCGCGCTCGCGGCCCCAGGAGGAAGCCTCGCCGCCAGAAACAGCTGTTCGATCTCGGCGGGCGGATCGGTCGGCTCGGCGACCGACGCGGCTCCGTTCCCGCCGCGCGGTACGGCGGCCCCTCCCCCCTCGGCCGCCGCGCGTTCCGCCCGCTGCTGGCGAAGGACGAGCGGACCGAGCGACAGGCCGTCGGCGCCGCGCGTGATCCACTGTGCCGCCAGCTCGGGGGTCCGGGCGTCGCGCAGCACCCACAGCGCCCCGCCCGCCCCGCCGAGCACGGCCGCCGATTCCTCCAGCAGTTCCTGGTAGAAAGCACGTGCTGGCAAAGCCGCACGGGCCCGGTCGTGAAGCCGTGCAAGCACGTCTTCGAACTGCTGCCAGCTGGCGGCTTGGCGGTCGGTGGCGGAAGAGGAGGTCATGCGACTTTCAGTATAGGCACGGCGGGCCTGCGAGCAGCGCTGGCGAAACGGTCGGGCCGTCGAGCGGGAGGGGGGAGCGGAGTCGCGGCAAGTAGTTTGGGTCGATTTTGTCGATTTTAGTGAATTTGCTGATTGGCACGGATCTTCCGGGACGAAAAGACCTCCGGCGACCGGTGCGCCGCCGAGTTCCGCCCCCGCGGCGGAAGCTGTCCTTGCGCGCCCTTGTCCGGCCGACTGCCGCGTCATTTTCCATGCCTTCGCGCAGCGCACCGCCGAGCGGCACATGCCGGCATCGCCCGCGGAGCGCCGCGCCGGGGCGCTGGCCGCCGGGCGGCTGGACGGCGTGTCGCTGGGCGGCGGCGGCGTTGGGCCTGCTCGTGCTCGGGGGTTGCCGCGGTCAGGGCGTCGCGGAGTTCAAGGCGGGGGCGGCCAGCGCGGCGATGGAGGCGGTGGCCACGCGGATCGAGTATCCCGACGCCGGGGGGAACGCGACGACGAGCACCGACTGGGCGGCCTTGCCGCCGTTGACGCTCGCGCACGCCGAGGAGGTGACGCACTGGGACCTGAGTCTGCAGGAAGCGGTGCAGTTGGCGCTGGCCAACTCGCAGGTGATTCGCGATCTGGGGGGAGCCGTTCTCCGCGCGCCGGAAACGCTGGCGACCTCGTGGGATCCGGCGGTGGCGGAGACCAACCCGCGGTCGGGCGTGGACGCGGCGTTGAGCGCTTTCGACGCGGAGTTCCGCGCGAGCGCGTTCGGCGAAAAGAACGATCGCGCGCTGAACAACGAATTCTTCGGGGGGGGCACGCGGCTGCTGCAGCAGGACGCCTCGGTGCTGCAGGCCCAGTTGTCGAAGCAGGCGGCGACGGGCTCGCAGTTCATTTTCCGGCACAACGTCGATTACGACGCGAACAACGCGCCCAGCAATCTCTTCCCCAGCGCGTGGAACGCCAACTTCGAGACCGAATTCCGCCATCCGCTCTTGCAAGGGAGCGGGCAGGAGTTCAATCGCATCGCCGGCCCCAGCCAGACGCCCGGGCTCTACAACGGCGTGCTGCTCGCGCGGATCAACACCGACGTGCAGCTGGCCGATTTCGAAGCGTCCGTGCGGGATCTGGTGAGCAACGTCGAGAACGCTTACTGGGACCTGTACTTCGCCTACCGCGACCTCGACGCGAAGATCGCCGCCCGCAACGCGAGCCTCGACACGTGGCGCCGCATCCACGCGCTGTACACGGCCGGAAGACGCGGCGGCGAGGCCGAGAAGGAGGCCCAGGCACGGGAGCAGTTCTACCGCTTCCAGCAGGAAGTGCAGAACGCGCTCAGCGGACGGCTGATCGACGGCACGCGTACGGGCAACGGCAGCAGCGGCGGCACGTTCCGCGGTTTGGGCGGCGTGCAGGTGGCGGAACGCCGCTTCCGGCAGCTGCTGGGGCTGCCGCCGAGCAGCGGCCAGCTGATCCGGCCGATCGACGAACCGATCGGGGCGGCGGTCGTGTTCGATTGGAACCAGGTCACGGCCGACGCGCTCGCGCGGCGGGTCGAATTGCGGCGGCAGCGGTGGGAAGCGCGACGCCGCGAACTGGAGTGGATCGCCAGCCGGAACTTCCTGCTGCCCCGACTCGACGCCGTCGGCCGCTACCGGTGGCGCGGCTTTGGCCACGACCTGCTCGACGCCGATCCCGATCCGCGCCCGCCGTTCGACAACGCCTATCGCGATTTGTTCGGGGGCGATTTCCAGGAGTGGCAGCTCGGGCTCGAGCTGTCGGTGCCGATCGGCTATCGCCGCGCGTTCACCGCGGTGCGGCACGCCGAACTGGAGCTGTCGCGTTCGCGGGCGCTGCTCCGCGAGCAGGAGCACGCCGTGCTGCACGAGGCGGCGGCGGCCATCGGCGAGTTGGATCGCTCCTACGTCGTATCGCAGACCGGCGCCAGCCGGCTCGACGCCGCGCGGCAGCAGCTGGCTGCGGTGCAGGCGGCCTATGAATCCGACAAGGCGCCGCTGGACCTCCTGCTGGAGGCGCAGCGCCGGCTGGCCGACGCCGAGACCAGCTACTTCAACGCGCTCACCGAGTACGCGATCGCCGTCAAGAACGTGCACTACGCCAAGGGAACCCTGCTGGCCTACGACGGCGTGGTGCTGAGCGAGGACGGCTGGTCGCCGGCGGCCTACGAGTCGGCCGCGCAGCGCGAACGGCGGCGCGGCAAGGCGTGGCCGCTGAACTACGCTTCAGCCCGCGCCCCGCTGGCGTCGGCCGGCCCCTACCGCCAGCAGATCGAGCCTTGGGAAGGCTCGTTGGGAAGCCAGGCGGCGCCCGAAACGCTGCAGCTTCCCGCCTCGTTGCGACCGGCCCCCGCCGAGGCCCCCGCCGCCGCGCCGGCAGCTCCCGGCGCGCCGGCCGCGCCGACGCCCATGCCGCCGCCCGACGCCGCGCGCTGAACCGCGTCGAGCCGCCGCCGCAGCGCACCGCCGGCCGCGGCGAAAAAGCACCGCCGGCCGCGGCGAAAAAAGCACCGCCGGCCGCGGCGGAATGCCGCGCGTGCAGGCCGCGGGGAACCGACTCGACGACGCGTCAGGCGCCGACCCCGTCGATCGCCGGCCGCGCCCCCGCCGCCCCGCTCGGCGCCCCCTGCCACTGCTCGGCCAGATACTCCGCCATCTCCTGCGGGGTCGTGCAACTCCAGGCCGCTTCCGGCGACGCCTGCACGCCCCAGTGCACCTCGACCGCCTGGATCAGCTCCACCGCCGTCAGCGAATCGACCCCGAGCTGGGCGAACGGAGTCGCGGCGTCGAACGCGTCGGCTTCGAGCGTTAACCGCTCGGCGAGCCACGCATGCAACCAGCCGCGGAATTGGGCCGCCCGTTGCTCGGCCGTCAGGCCTTCCAGGTCGGCGGCCGCGGCCGCCGAAGGGCCGTGGCCCGTGGCCGCCGCCTCTCCGGACAAGGCGGCCCCGCCGCGGGCGAGCAGCGGATTGACCCACCGCCCGACGACCTCCAGCTCGCCCGCGAGATACATGGCCCGGCACCTGCTCCGCTGCACCTTGCCGCTGGAGGTGCGCGGCAGGTTGCCCGGACGGAGCAGCACGAGAGACGCGGGGTCGACTTCAAATTCCTCGACGATCGCCTGCCGGGCGGCGCGGAATACCGGTTCGAGATCGTCGCGGCGGTGTTCGCGGCGCAATTCGTGCACCGCGACCAGTTGCTCGACGCCCTGCTCGACGACGCCGAACGCCGCGCCGCGATCGAGCGCCGGATGCGCTTGCTGGACGGCGCGTTCGATGTCGTGGGGATAGAGATTGCGCCCGCGGACGATCACCATGTCCTTGAGGCGACCCGTGACGAACAGCTCGCCCGCGTGCAAAGTTCCCAGGTCGCCCGTGCGGAGAAAACCTGTCTCGCCGTCGCGGGCCGTCGCCGCGAACCATTCGGCCGAACCTGCCGGGTCGTTCCAGTAGCCGACGGCCACCGACCTGCCGCGAATCCAGATCTCGCCGATCTCGCCCGGCCCGCACGAAGCCCGCGTCTCCGGATCGACGATCCGCACCTCCTGGTCGCCCAACGGCTTGCCGCAACCGACCATCGCCACCGCGTCGTCGTCGCCCTCCGCGGCCGCTTCCTCAAACCGGTGGCGGGCGAGCGCCGACTTGCGGACCCGACGCACGCGGGGCGCCGCGGGCCCCTCGCCGCCGGTCACCAGCAGCGTGGCCTCCGCCAGACCGTAGCACGGATAGAACGACCGCGGCGAAAATCCGCTGTCCGCAAAGGCTTCCGCAAACCGCTGCAGGGTGGCGGCGTCGATCGGCTCGGCGCCGCAGAAGGCCAACCGCCAGTGCGACAAGTCGACTTGCCCCCGGTCGTAGTCGGACGTCTTCTCCACGCACAACTGGTAGCCGAAATTCGGCGCCCCGCTGATCGCCGACCGCGTCGCGCCCAGCAGCCGCAGCCACTCGAGGGGACGCCGCAGAAAAGCGGCGGGCGCCAACAGATGGCTCGTCCCGCCGACGTACAGCGGCGTCAGCATGCCGCCGATCAAACCCATGTCGTGGTAAGGGGGAAGCCAGAAGACGCCGCTCAACGGCGGAGCCCCCGGAGCCGCGGGCGACAGCGCGAAACCGTGGCGAATCAGCTCGAGATTCGCCAGCAGATTGCCGTGCGTCACCATCACGCCCCGCGGTTGCGACGTCGAACCCGACGTGTACTGCAGAAACGCCACGTCATCCGCAGCCAACCCCAGGGCCGGCAGCTCCGCCGCCGAATCCTCGGACAAAGCGTCGGTCGGCAACCAACGCAAGCCGCGGACTGCGGGAGCCTGCAGTTCCAGTTGCCAATTCGCCAGGCAACCCCGCGTGGTCAGCGCGAACCGCGGGGCGCAGTCCGCCGCCAGCGCGTCGAGCCGCGACGAGCCGCGACGCGGCTTCGGAGGGGCCGACGGAACCGGCAGCACGCCGGCCGCCAGGCATCCCAGGAATCCCGCCAGAAAATCGAGACCCGGCGGGTAGGCCAGCACCGCCCGGGCGCCCCGCAGTTCCGCCGAGGCGTCCCCCTCCGCGGCTGCCGCCGCCAAGGCCCGGGCCACCCCTGCCGCCCGGCCGACCAGTTCGCGGTACGTCCACGCGGTCGGTTCTCCCTCCTCGCCATGAAACACGAACGCCGGCTGGTCCGGTCGCTCGGCAGCGCGGCGGACCACGACGTCGACGAGCGTCGCGCACCCCTCATGGCATGGGGCCGATGGATCGGGCATGGGAAACGGCTCGAGGGGGAGGAAAGTTGCGGACCCCTAACCTAACGTGGCGTTCCCTGCCAACGCAACGCGACAACCGGCTGCTGCCGACCCCCCGACCGCCCCCCACGGCGCCAACCGGCCGCGCGCCCCGCGGACCCGGCCCCACCGAGGCGGCGCACGAGCCGACGCCGCGTCGCCCCGTGCGCAAGGCAATCACGCCCCCCCCGACGGCGGCCGAACCGTCCCCAAGCCGCCCGGCATGCCGGAGGGGCGCCGCGGGGCGTGCGGCCGCCTGGTCCCGCCGCTCTCGCGCTGCCGACGGCATCGAACCGGCGGGCGGGCTGCCGGGGCGGCGGTCGGCGGCCCAAGTCGGTACGCCGCGTCGATCCCTGGCCTCGGCAGGTCCGGGAGGGGCGACCGACTCCCGGGGTTCCCTGCCCGTCGCGTCTCCCTTCCGCCTCCGGCGGGCTTGAGGGAAGGCCGCAGCGCGACAGGGGACCGGCGAGGGGCGCTTCGGCCGCCGACCAGCAGGGCAAGCGCGAGGGCTGCTCCGCCCCAGCCGGGAACGACGCCGGCGGTACGGAAATCGGTCCGACCGTTCACGCACGACCGGCGCCTTCGTCGCGGGATGCGACGCCGCGACAGGCGTTTGAAGATCGCTCGTTGGGTGCGCCGCGGCGAGCTTGGCTCGAAGCCGGTCGAGAACGCAGGCCCGATCGCCAGGAGGGTTTGCCGTGGAGCTGCGTTGGCGCCGGCGGCCGCATCGTTTCCGCGGGCCCGAAGCTCAAGCCCCGCACGCGGCTGTCGAATTCCCCCGGGATCCCCTGCGACGCGTCGCCGTTGCGGTCGGTCGATCCGGACGGCTTCGGCAGCGCGACGTCGTGCTAGTGATCCTTGCGCCGTCCATGCTCCGCCGCTCGCCTTTCGCCTCCGGATTTTTCCTCCGTAAGGAGCGTCGGCTAGGGTTCGTTCGCGGCGCAGGGATCAATAAGTCGGTCGATATGGGCATGGTCCATCGGATAGCGCATTCCTTCCAGCTCGAAGCCGATGCATCGCGGGAAAACGTCTTCGGGAGCGCCTTTGCTGATGATGCGGTCCTGACCGTCGGGCGTGCGGACGACGACCGACATCATCCGGCGCTGGAAATCGAACGGGATCTCGTCGACCTTGGCGTATTCCGGAATCTTGGCGTGCGCATGCGTCTCCGCGCGGGCCAGCACGGCGCGGTCGAGCACGTTCTTCAGCCCGGTCTGGAAGTGACTGTTCATGGAGGCCAGCGCGAGAACGCCGTCGTCCTCTTTCAGCAGGACGTCGCAATGGCGCTCCAGAATCACGCGATCCATGGTCAGCGTCCCCGTCTTGTCCGTGCACAGGATGTCCATCGCCCCCAGATTTTGAATCGCATGGATTCGCTTGACGATCACCTTCCGGCGGCTCATGGCGATGGCCCCTTTCGACAGACAGACCGCCACGATCATGGGCAGCATTTCCGGCGTCAGGCCGACGGCGACGGCAATCGCGAAAAAGAAGGCCGATCCCCAGTCGCCCTTGGTGCATCCATTGATCAGAAACACCAGCGGAACCATGACGACCACGAATCGGACCAGCAACCAAGTGAATCGGTCGATCCCGCGATCGAAGGCGGTAGGCGGTTCCTGCTCCGACAGCGAGGCCGAGACGCCGCCGAGGTGCGTCTCTTTGCCCGTCGCGACGACGATCCCGGTCGCCGATCCGCTTTCCACGCTCGTGCCGAGAAACGCGCTGCTTGTCAGCTCGATCGGCAGCGTCGCGGAGGGGTTCTTTTCGACGGCGAACTTCTCGACGGGAAAACTCTCGCCCGTGAGCAGGCTCTGCGTTACGAACAGGTCTTTCGACGCCGTCAGCCGCACGTCTGCGGGAACCATGTCGCCCGCGGCGAGCGTGACGACGTCGCCCGGAACCAACTGCGAGACCTGCGTCTCTTGAGGCGCGCCGTCGCGAAGTACGGTCGCGGTCACCGAGATCATGGCCTTGAGCTTCGCGGCCGCGCCGTCCGCCTTGGCTTCCTGAACGAGCTTCAGCCCCACCCCGAGGACGATCATCAACAGCATCATCGCTGCGGCGCGGTAGTCCCCCGTGCCGACGGAGACGCCCGACAGAACTGCCAGCAGAATCACGACCGGATTGAGCGCCGCGTGCGCCCGCAGCGCCGCGATTCCCGGACGTCGATCCGTTCCCAAGACGTTGGGTCCATGCCGCACCAGTCGGACTCGCGCCTGCTCCGTCGACAGCCCTGCGGGGCCCGACGCAAATCGTCCGTACAACGCGGCGACGTCCATCCCCGCCGCCTGGAGCAAGGTCGGCGAGACCTCGGCCGGCGGTCGGAGGGGCGGCGACGCGCGGAACATGTTCTCCGGCATGATTCCAGCGCGGGACTTCGGCATCGGGTCGTCCTCGATGAACCGGCCGGTGGCCGGGACGCTGCACGGCCAGTGAACGATGGCGCTTCTCCGGACCTCGCCCAAGGCGCGGCGACTCCCTGGGCGGCGATTCGATCAGCCGCGGACTCGTCGCCACAGCGATCGAGAACCCGGGAAACGAAGCCGCGCCCCATGCGGCGCTCGCGGGTTCGGAGCACGGTCGCTTCGGGGCCCGACGCTCCGTTGCAACCCCGGAGCGGGCGCCCTGGGGGAGAACCGATTCGTCGCCGGCGGGCCACCCGCGCCCTGGAACCGCTCGGCCCGCCGCGACGCCGCCTCGGCCCCAAGCCGTCGCGCGCCCTGCGCCGGGAGCCGCCGCGGTTCAGCGGGGGCAGTCGAAGACCTGCCACGCGGCGCCGAGCGACGGCTGGCCGCGAACCACGTGCAGCCGGCGGGACGCAAGCTCCATCACGACCCCGGCGACCGTCCCCGCCAGGAAGCTCACGCCGCGCTGGTAGGCGCGGCAGATCGGAAAGCCGCCCTCCTCCTGGTCGGCCAGCAGGCGCTGGAATCCCGCCACGCCGGCCCCCTCGACCTCGCGGTACAGCTCCCGGCCCCGCCGGAGCCGCGCGTAGGAACTCGGATTGGAGAGGCGGATCCGCGCTTCCTCGCCGACGTAGTGGTTGGTGTGCAGGATCACCGGATCGTCGGCGAAGACTTCGCGCAGCTCGGCGCCCCGCAGTTCGAGATTGCGGAACGCACCCGAGGCGTCGGCGAACAGCAGGTTGCTGGCGGTCCCCCGCGGAAAACCCGCGATCCGCTCGTGCGCCGCGGCGACGTCCCGCGACTCGAGAATCGCGCGGAGCATGACGTGCACGGGAACGCCCTCGAACGGCACGTCGGCGAACAGGATGTTCAGGCAGACTCCCAGGCCGTGCTCGTTCAACCCGATCTTGCCGACGATCCCCGGTTCGGTCAGCATGACGAACCGGGGTCCCGCCGAGGGCGCGACCTCGAGCACCACGGCCAGCTCTTCGGCCCGAGGATGCCAGTCCCAGTTCTCGCCCAGCAGCCGCTCTCGCCGCAGGAACAGCGCGGTGCATTCGGTCGGCGTGCGGAGGCTCGGAGCGCCGCTCCGCTGCGCGGCGATGCCGTACAGCTCGGTCCGCGCGTTGACGAAGTACAGCTGCCAGGGGGAGAGCCCCGCCCCATGAGCCATGGCGTCGATCTCCCGCGCGACCTCGGGACGCCGTGCGCGGATCGCCTGCTCGAAGGGGGCGGTGGCGTCGCGAAGTTCGCCGAGGAACCGCTCCCGGGCGACCGCGCGGGCGAGATCCTGCGCGCGGATCTCGGCGAGCAGTTCGACGTAGAACGCGAAGCAGGCCCGGATCCGGTCGCCGAACAGAGCGGCGCACTGGGCTCCGATCTGTTCCGGATCGCCGGCGACGCGAAAGAACGGGAAGCCGCCGCTCATCGTCCCTGCTCCGCGTGGGCGAGGATTTCGCGGGCGACCCGGCGACCCGACTCAAGCGCTCCGTCGACGGTCGACTGGGGAGCGGTCGCCTCGCCGGCCCAGAACAAGGGGGGCGTCGCCTTGCCCAGCTCCGCGCGGCAGCGGCGCCTGCCCGGCAGGTTGCAGCTGTAACCGCCGCGGGAAAAGGGATCGGCGGTCCAGTTCACCAGCCGCTGCGCGGTCGGTTGCGCGTCGGGGCGGCCGATTTCCGACCGGAACGTCGCCAGGCCGCGGGCGCAGGCCTCGTCTTCCGGGAGGGCCAGCAGCTCGTAGGCGTAGTCGCCCGAGAAGAATGCGGTCCACGTCGTATGTTTCCCGGGGTCGCGGCCGAACGTGGGACTCCACCACATCGGAGGGTTCCCCGCGCTGTACAAGGCCCCGTAGCGGGGATCGAACGCCGGGCCGTCGAAGCGGTAGACGAGTTTGCTCACCGGGGCCATGTGCAGGCCGTCCAAGGCGGCGAGCTTGGACAGGGGCAATCCGGGGGAGAAGATCACGTCGTTGGCCTTCAGCACGCCGACAGGCAGGGTGACGACGGCGAAGTCGGCCTCGACGCTGCCTCCGTCGCGCGTCCGGGCCCGCACGCCGTTGCCCCAGGAGACGGCGGCGACGGGCTGTTCGAGCCGCACGTCGAGCCCCGCC
>Ga0169931_10007259_pt1 | contig 16478 bp, 18 predicted proteins | sample Kivu_15m_20L_FD_129675 | JGI IMG/M metagenome (GOLD analysis project Ga0169931, IMG submission 129675) | Freshwater microbial communities from Lake Kivu, Western Province, Rwanda to study Microbial Dark Matter (Phase II) - Kivu_15m_20L... | ecosystem: Environmental > Aquatic > Freshwater > Lake...
CAAAAATAAATTCGGAACGAGTTTACGGCGTTTTAGCCGATCAATGCCCATCAATGGAACTTGATCTGAACGAGGTATCAAGGGTTTCAGCCCCTAGAATTTTTGAATTTACAATTGCTGAGGGGCGCGGAGCCCTGCGCCCTGGCCAAGAATCAAAATTCTTCGGTATTTTTGGGGCCAAACTTGTCCTTATACCAAATCCGAGTCACACAACCCCGATTCGAAACCGATAACTCGTAGGGAGCATTGCACTGCAATACCCCTACAAACCGGGGGTATACAGATAGGATTTGTCCTTAATACCGCTCCACCTCGGGAAAGGCGTTCGAGGCGGTGGCTTGGGCCGCTTCACCACAGGTGCGGGGGCTGGGTAACAGCTTCGTGGGGTTGGCCAGCATTTCAGGGTCAAAGGCCTGGCGCACCCAGCCCATGGTGGCCAAATCGGTGGGCGAAAACATATCGGGCATATAGCACCGTTTGTCGGCCCCAATGCCATGTTCACCCGAAATACTGCCCCCCACCCGCACGCAGAGCTTCAGAATGTCTCCGCCCAGTTCTTCGACCTGCTCCAGCTGCCCAGGGATAGCGTTGTTGTAAAGAATCAGCGGGTGCAAGTTGCCATCACCGGCATGGAACACATTGGCGACCCGATAGCCGTGGCGATCGCCCAGGGCGGCAATCTCCTCGAGCACGTAGGGCAGCTGGGTGCGGGGAATCACCCCATCCTGCACGTAGTAGTCGGGGCTGAGCTTACCCATGGCCGCAAAGGCGGCCTTGCGCCCCTTCCACAGGCGTAGACGCTCGTCGGGATCCGTGGCGACGGTAATGGTGCGCGCCCCGTTTTGGCGACAGAGGTGCTGAATGCGATCGCCCGTGGCCGCCACCTCCGCCGGTAGCCCGTCAATCTCGATCAACAAAATCGCGGCTGCGTCACGGGGGTAGCAGTTGGTGGCGACCACATCCTCCACGGCGTTGAGGCTGAAGTTATCCATCATCTCCAGACCGGCGGGAATAATGCCCGCGCTGGTAATCGCCGACACCGCCTCCCCCGCCGCCGCCACCGAGGTAAAGTCGGCCAGCAGCACCTGCACCGACTGGGGCATTTTCAGAATGCGTAGGGTCACTTCGGTGGCAATACCCAGGGTGCCTTCAGAGCCCACAAACAGACCGCAGAGGTCATAGCCCGGCGTTTCCGCTACCCCGCTGCCGAGATCGACAATCTCGCCGCTGGGCAGCACCACCTTGACCCCCAGTACGTGATTCGTGGTGACCCCGTACTTGAGGCAGTGCACACCGCCCGAGTTTTCGGCGACGTTGCCCCCCACGGAGCACACCGACTGGCTAGAGGGGTCGGGCGCGTAGTAAAAGCCCGACCCACTGACGGCCTGGGTGACCCAGTTGTTGATCACCCCCGGCTGCACCACCACCCGCTGGTTTTCCAGGTCTACCGAGAGAATCTGGTTCATGGTGGCGGTGACAATTAGCACCGAGTTTTCGATCGGCAGCGCCCCGCCCGACAGCCCGGTACCGGCCCCCCGAGCCACAAAGGGCACCTGAAACCGCTGGCAAATTTTGACCGCCTGGGCCACCTGTTCAGTAGTTTTGGGCAGCACCACCACGGCGGGACGCTGGCGGTAGCTGGTCAACCCGTCGCACTCGTAGACGAGAATTTCTTCCTTGCGGCGCACGACGCGATCGGCACCCAGGGCGGCGGTAAAGGCATCGATAATGGCGGCCCAGTTGGTCTGTACGGGCGCGGCTACGGTCATGGTTTTAGGTTGCTGAGGATGCCTGTGATCCTAGCGCGAATCGCCGCTGGTCTCGAGTAAAAAGCCCCCCACGCTGACGGCTTAGCTCAGTGGTCTCCGAGATTAGTCGAGTAGCCTCCAAGATGAGCTGAGTAGTCCCCGAGCTTAGTCGAGCCGTCTCTGAGCTTAGCCGAGTAGTCCCCGAGCTTAGTCGAGTAGTCTCCAAGCTCAGCAGCCATTCTCATTTTGGCTTCTAGACTCTGAAATCTGGCCCAAACCACCAGGGAGTCAACTCCCTGGCTCATCGCTCAAGTCCGCTCAAGCGGACTAGGCCACCTCCAGAGTCCCCTTTAGGGGACGGAAGCTTTGAGCCTTGGGCTTGAGCCCAAGGCTCAGCGATCCATGATCGCTAGATTCAGGTCGCTAGGGATCGGGGCATAGTCATAATGAAAATTGCTGCAAGCTCAGTCAAGCCAGCTCTAAGCTCAGTTGTCTACCATTTTATAGATCTCAATGGGTAACCCATTAGCTGCGAAACAGGCGAGTGTAGAGGGCTTCGTGCTGCATAGTCGCCAGAGAAGTACCCCAACTGCTGAGGGAGAGACTATCTAGATCCTGGGCGGCCAGGCAGCGATCGCTCGCCTTCTCCAGCGCTGGATACAGCTCCAATAGCAGCTGCTGGCCCACGGTTTGCCCCAGGGGAATCAGCTTGATCGCGCTGGTGACCAGGTTAGCGGCCCAGCTGTGCAGATAACCCAGCACCGCCGCCCGCTCGTCGATCTCCCACTGGGCCGCCACCAGGGCAAAGGCCACGGCAAAATTGCACGGGGTACCTACAGCCTTAAACCAGGGCTTGAGGTCAGGGTGAAGCTGGGTAGCCATGCGCACCAGGGCGCGGCCCATGGTCCAACTTTGCTGGCGGGTTTCGTCGCTATCGCGCAGGGCCGACAGGTGATCATTCAGCTGAGTGATGGCGTTAAGAGCCTGGTAGGCAACCCTTAGCTCCAAGTCTGGAGTGCCATCGCCTGGCCCCAAACCCGCCTGGGTTGCCGACCTAAAGGCCAGCTCCACGGCGACGCCGTCCATCACCACCAGCCCGTAGGAAAGCTCCTGTTCTAGCCATTTCCCCAGGGCCGTGGCTGTGGTCATGATGCCCTGTTCAACCAGGGTTTCTAGCCCTTCGGAATAGCTGTAGGCCCCGACCGGCAGGGCAGGGCTGGTGAGCTGAAGCAGCCGTAGCAAGGCCTGGGCATTAGTTGTGGTCATGGTCGTGGCTGTGGGAATGACTGTGGAGCCCCGCTCGATAGGCTCCGGTTTCGGGCTCAAAGGGCAAGGTAGCCGTCGATAGCACTAACCCGCCGAGCTGGGTCAGCATGGTCTCTAGCACTGGGTCGGGCTCTAGCTTGAGGCAGTCGGGGGCGAGTTCTAGGGAGACGTGACGATTGCCCAGGTGGTAGACCGCTCGCAGGAGCGCAAAGCCAGAGGTTGCGGTGACCACGATCACGGGCTCTGGCCTCGCCACCACGCGAATTAACCCCTCGGTATCACCCCCGATCGCCCCGCCCCCGAGCAGGTCGCCCCCGTGCAGCACCGTGCCGCGCGGTAGGTTGAGGTAGAGCAGGGTACCGTCATCGGCGGTAAAGCGATGACGAGACTTGGCGCGATCGCTGGCCGTTAGCGACAACGTCACCACCACCAAGGCCTTATCATCGGGGGGTAGCACATGGGTAAAGGTCAGCAAAGCAGCTTCAACAAGAACGGTAGGGACTAGACTACTCAATCGTTTTACCATAGCGGGTGAAGATGCCGTTCAATCCCTAGGGATAAACTCACGATAAAAAGAGCCATGGTGCTGTACGGCTAGCGATATTACATTCCACCGATTAGGCTGTCCTTGCTGTTTCCCCCGCAATCCTTCACTCCGTCCTATGTCCGACATCGCCTTTAAAGGTATTCTCATTTTTCTGCTGATTGTGGTCAATGGCATGTTTTCAGGGGCAGAAATTGCCCTGGTCTCGGCCCGCAAGGCTCGCCTAGAGCACCAGGCCCGGCTGGGCAATGCGAAGGCGCGGCTCACCCTCAGGCTGGCCAACGACCCCAACGACTTTTTGTCGACGGTGCAAATTGGCATTACCCTGATTGGCATTCTCAGCGGCGCGCTCGGGGGGGCCACCATAGCCGATAGCCTGCGCCAAAGCCTTGACCAGGTACCGCTCCTAGCCCCCTACAGCAACCTGCTCAGTCTGACCCTGGTGGTGGGGATGATTACCTATCTATCCCTGGTGGTGGGTGAACTGGTGCCCAAGCGCATTGCCCTCAGCTACCCGGAAGCCATTGCCTGTCAGGTGGCGCTGCCCATGCAGCGGCTAGCTCGGCTGGCCACCCCGTTGGTGGCGCTGCTGGGGGTTTCTACGAGTTTTCTGGTCAATCTGATGGGTCTTAAAGAACGGCCCGAAGCGGCCATTACCGAAGACGAACTGCGGCTGTTGATCGACCAGGGTACCGAGGCCGGCACCTTTGAGGTGGTCGAACAGGAAATGATGGGACGGGTGTTGAAGCTGGGCGATCGCCCCATTCGCTCGATCATGACCCCCCGAACCGATATTGAATGGCTAAGTGTAGACGCCTCCTTTGCCGAACACAGCGAATTGGTGATGCAGAGTGCCCATTCCCACTTTCCGGTCTGCCACGGCGGCATTGACGACTGTATCGGGGTGGTGTCTCTCAAGGCGCTGCTGCCCAACTATCTCAGCCACCTGAGCCAGACCAGCCCGCCGGTCACCCTGCTGAGCCTGGTGCAGCCGCCCTTGTATGTGGCCGAGAGCACCTACGTGCTCAAGGTGCTGGAGTTGTTTAAATCGTCGGGTACCCACTTTGCCATCGTGCTGGATGAATACGGCGGCATCGAAGGCTTAGTCACCCTTAACGACATAGTAGAGGCGATCGTGGGCGACCTGCCCTCCCTAGAAGATGCCAACGACCCGATGATACTACAGCGGGACGATGGCTCCTGGCTGCTAGACGGGCTGTTGCCGGTAGATGACCTCAAAACCCTACTGAACCGGTCGCAACTGACCGAAGACGAAGACAACTACCACACCCTGGCGGGCTTTATCATCCGGCAGATGGGGCACATTCCCACCGCCGGTGACCACTTTGAGTGGGAAGGACTGCGGTTTGAGGTCGTCGATATGGATGGCCGACGAGTGGATAAGGTGCTGCTCGAAAATCTGCCGCCCCAGGCGGAGGTGAAGGGGATCTAATCCAACTTACGCTGCGCTCTCTCTAGGGCCATTTCGGCCTCCATTTCTTTGCTTAAAAAGTAGTTCAAGAACGTCCGAATGATGGCAATCAAAGCCAGCCGAGCCAGGTCTTGGGTCGTGGGTGCCACCGTGGTCGACAAAATATCCGCCCCCAGTTGAAACTCCAGCGCCAGGGCCAGCCAGAGCCCAAATCTGAGCCGCACCGTGTTAAAGGGAAACTCTTGCCCCCGGCGCTGGCGATTGAGGCTGATCGCTAAACGCACCGTTTTAAACAGGCCCACCACCACGCAGAGCACCGAGATCGCCTCCAGGCAAAACGTCGTGATTAAAACAACGTCTTTCAGCAACTGTTCTAACCGCTCAAACCATTCCATAGCCATCTACCGCTTCACCCCCAATCTCTGTTGAGGGTATCAAATTCTGTGCCTATAGATGCATAGTCTTTTAAGAAGCTCAAGGGATTGGCCATGGTGGCGGCAAATCCCAGAATGCCGCCATCACGGTGCTCGTACAACAACTCCCCATCGGCATCAAACAAAAAGGTGCCCCCCCGCTGGGTCAGGTAGGCGGCGTTGGGCACGTAGGTACCCCAGTGGCTGAGCACTTCGGTCATGTTGCGCAGACGCAGGGTAGCCAGCTCAAAGGGGCGCTGAAACCCCTTCCCCCCGGCCCAGCGAAAGGTTTTTCCCGACAGAGGCGGTAGCGGCCCGGCTTTGACAACGTCATCGTCGCCGATCAGCTGCGGGGCCTGGCGATCGCCCGTATACCCACGCAGCACCTCCCTAAGCGTGCCAGGGCTAGCCCAGCCCGCACACATCAACATCAGATTTAACCAGGCCGCCTGGCCCGGATTGAGCCCCGGCGGTTGTAGGGTCAGCCCCTCGTAGAGGCCCATCTGCCGGTGTAGGGCAGCGGTTTCATCCACAAACAGGGCCTCCGGCGGAAAACCCGTGTAGGTGCAAAATTGTTGGCCAGAGGCGCGATCGCCAATGCCCACCGCCCGCACCGCAATGCCCCGCTGGCGCAAAGCCTCCGCCTCTCGCTGCACCCACCAGGCGTATTCCAAGCTATCGAAGTCGCCCAATTGGGGCCATACCAGCACCAGAAGCTGGGCCGCCCCGTCACTATTGCTCAGGAGCGGCGTGACCACGCCATCACTGACCCGCTGACGTTGGGTTTGCGCGAAAAGAGCATAGGTCGCCATCGGATGCTCCGCGTTATCCACTACCCCCTTCACCCACTCACCTTATTCAAACCCACCATTGCGCCAGGGCGCCGGGTCTACGCACACCCCATGGACGTACAACCCCCAGTGCAGGTGTGGCCCGGCAGCGGCCCCGGTGCTGCCCACGGCCCCAATCACCTGGCCTACTTCAACCCGATCCCCCTCATTCACGTCGATGCGGCTGAGGTGAATCATAATGCTGAGCACCCCCTGGCCATGGTCGATGCCGATGGTGTTGCCGTGGAGCTCAAACCCTTCGGACAGGCGACCGACTAGGGCAATCCGTCCGGCGGCGGGGGCTGTTACGGGAGACCCCGTGGCGGCGGCGTAGTCGATGCCACGATGGTAGTAGTCTTGGGCAAACACCCCGTTGTAGTAGCGGCGCACCCCGTACTCGGTGCTAATGCGGCCTGGGTTGGGGCGTTGCATCCCGCCACTCCAGTAGCGATCGGGGCTGACGATGCCCTTAAAGGCCGCCACCCGATCAAATTCGCGCTGGTTGCCGAGGTCGCTCTGGCCGGGGGATAGGGTAATGCGCTGGGTCGGAAAGGTGCGATTGCGCAGCCCCACCGCCAGATTGCGGGTATTTTCTGTGCCAATCACCCGAATGACCGTGCGACCCGGTGGGCTGAACGGACTGGTCGGAATCAGCGCTCGAAACCGATGGCCCCCAATGGGGAAGGTGGGATACTCGGTGCCGTCATTGACCGTGACCCGAGGCGGAGTCGTAGCCCCAGGGTCTTGGGGAATAGCCATAACCGAGATGGTATCGCCCAGCTGGGGTGCGGTGGGGTTAATGACCACGTCGTAGGCTTGGGCTGGACGACCCAGCAGTGCCACCGTAGAGCTTGCCGCCGCAGCCACTAGCAGCGATCGCCGAGTCAGCACAGGGTTATTTTGCGTGGACTCCATAGCGACCTCCTAGAATCCCTACTCCTGCTCTTGGTTGGCCTTGGCGTCTTTCACGGCGGCGTAGAACAGGCCCCCCACCAGGGGAACACAGAGCCCCAATATGACCGTGGTAGGCACCGTGCCCCAGTCGGGGCTACCAGAGGATAGTTCAAAAATAGATCCCACCGCTGCGATCGCGGCGAGGCAGGAGCCAGCCAACAACAAGCCACTCTTGGGGGTCACAGACAGTTCTCCTAAACATAGCCGGGGCGGACGTTTAGCCTATCGCCCTATCGAGGCAGCATAGCATATTGCTATTGGACGTAGTTGCCAAGTCCTGGCCTCATCCCTTACTCTCGTCCCTTAAGTCGCATTCCATTTATGGGGTCGTGGTCACCCAAGCTAGCTACCGCAGCAAAGGCTATTCCATCACCGCACAATACCGCCACGTCACAGGTGAAAGGAAACAACAATCGGTTTCGCCTTGGGGCTTTGTGAGTCGGATTTGGTATGGCACCCGAGCCGAATCCCACAGCTCCGATTCCATCAAGACGCATCCACAGGAGGAAGCAACATTCGCCTAGCCAAATCGGAGGTGTTCAGTTAAAGTTCTCCCTGAAGATCTTAAAGACAGCCCTTTTTATATGTCACTTAGGGCTTTATTTTAGGGTTAGTCCATCAGTCGCGATGTAAATTGGCCATGCGTTACGCTCCTTGCTGTACCCTTGCAGACATCAAGCCCCTGCGCCTCGCCATCTTGCTGGCCAGTGTAAGGTGCGGCCAGCCTGCCCCAAGAACCCGTGGAGGTGGGCATCATGACGCCGGTTCACCGCATGGCTCCGGCTCTTTACGGATGGTAGGATTCCACGCCTTGGCAACGGCTTGTGGGCAATGGTTTGCTAGGGTCGCCCCTGCCGTCGATTAACCAAGGTTATGGCCATGTCTGATCCCCCTCCCCACCTGCCTAGCCCAGGGACCGAGCTGGCTAAAGAGCGCAACCGCGCCGCCGAAGAACGCACCCTCATGGCCTGGATTCGAACCTCGCTCTCGTTGATTGGGTTTGGCTTTGGCATCGATCGCATTGTGGCCGCCATTGACGAAGCCCTTGGCGATGCGGTCAACTCGGTACGCCTGACCCGAGTTTTGGGGCTTTCCTTTGTGGCCCTGGGCACCTTTGCCCTACTGTACGCGGCCCGTGACCACCACAATCAGCTTCAGCGCATTCAGCGCAACCACTTGATTTACCGATCGCGCCAATCCCCCGCCATCATTGTGGCCAACATTCTGGCCGTTCTGGGGGTGATTGCTTTTGTGGGCATTTTAATCAGCCCCTGGCTGGGGTAAGCGTGCTCCAGCTGAGGACTACTTGGGTGGCCAGCCCGAGGGCAGGTTCCAGGGTGGGGCTTGGTAATTTTCGGGTAAATAGTTCGCGGGCATGGTGCTCTGGTTGCCGTCGCGCATAGCCCCATAGTGGGGTGACATAATTTCGATACCGGCCCGGTTGCAGTAGTCTTGCAGGTTTTGGTGCAGTTCTGAATAGATCTCGCCCAGCACCTCGGGATGGGTCGTCGCCGCCCGGATCTGATAGCTGACGTAGAAGTCATCCAGGGAAGTTTGCCACACGTAGGGGGGCGGCTCTTTCAAGATATAGGAGGTGGCCTCAGCGGCGGCGATCATGGTTTCGTGAACCAGCTTCCAGGGCACATCGTAGCCCAGGGTGATCGTGGTCTGCACGACAATGGGAATGTGCTGCTCGCGGATCAGAGCGCTGTAGTTGCCGATGTTGCTGTTCAAGAGAGACGCATTGGGAATGCTGACCAACACATTTTCGAGGGTGCGAATGCGGGTGACAAACAGCGATTTTTCGACCACAAACCCTTCGATATCGCCAAAGCGGATGCGATCGCCCGCCTGAAAGGCGCGGGTATACACCAAAATAAACCCGGCCACCACGCTAAAGATGGCTCCCCCGGCCCCCAGGGACACCAGAAGACCAAAGAAAATCGACACCCCCTGAAACGCAGGGGAATTCGCCCCCGGCAGGTAGGGAAAAATCACCGCCAGGGCAAAGGCCCCCACCAAAAACTGCACCAGCCGGTAGCTGGGCATCGCCCATTCTGGGTAAAAGCCCTGGAGGGTTAACCCCTCCCGCTGAATGCTGGTAAAAAACCAGCGGGCAAAGCGGATCAGGCTAGAGGCGATCACCAGAGTAATGGCAATGCTCAGCAGGTTGGGCAGGTAGGCAATAAACCCATCCCACACAATTTTGACCGCACCCAACACGTAGCTAAACACCCCTTGCCCAATCCGACGGGTTTGGGGAAACAGGCTCAGCACGTAGGAGAGGTAAACCAGGATCAGCCCGGACACCAGCGCAAAGTGTAGAACCTGAGTAAAGACCCGCACCAGGCCCGTGAGCTGGGAGGCGGTCAGCAGCTCAAAATTTTGGAGGCGCACATTGGGCATCCAGCGGTCTTGCTGGCGATCGAGCCAGCGATAAAACTGGGGCATGGCGTTGGCCAGCACCAAAATCGCTAACACCAGCCCCAGGGTGCAAAAAAACGCAATTCCGGCGGCGCGGCTCAGGTATTCGGCACTGCGCTCGGCCCGATAGATGGGCATTTGGCGTTGAATGGTGGCCAAATGCTGGGCCGCCAGCGCCTTGGGGGTCAACCCCGTTCCCGCCACATCCCCGTCATCGATGGCCATGATCAGCGTATCTTCGGCGTAGATGGCGGTGCCAAACTCGGTGTCAGACAGGGCGATCGCTTCTACTGGAATGGCCTGGTCATTGGCAATGGTCGTCAATCGCGCCGAAATGCGGGCCGCCCGCTCCTGGGCAGACTTGGCAGACTGTGGTCTCTGTACGGTAAATAACGCCTGATCGCCCAGGGTGACCGTGGCGCTATCCGTCGAGACAGCCGCTGGAGCCCTTGCCTGAGGGGCTCCAGAATTATCCTGGGCTAGCCCCAGGGGAGTGGCCAGACTTAGCCCCAGACTGACCCAGCAGGCCAGGCCGGCCAACAAAAAAACTGTCCAGCGCGCCGACCAGCGCGACCGGCGGGCAAAAAAAGACGGAACGACAATCCCTAGACAGGTTTTGGGAGATGGCATAGGGGGCAATGACTAGTCAAACCAATCGTTTACATCATTGGAGACATGGCGCAGGGTGTCGTCCACATCGTCGGCAAAGTCTTCAACGGTGTCGTCAATCTCAACGAAGGGTTCGACAATGTTGATGTGGGTGACATCGTAAATGGTGTCGTTGACGTCATCCAGGGCGTCACCCACGTCTTCGGTGACTTCGCGAATGGGGTCAATCTGGCCAAAGTCACCATCGATGAGATCGTCAACATCTTCGGCGATATCAATGACCTGAAACAGACCCGCTAATTCGATGGCCTGGGTCGGGCGATCGCCAGCTAATGCGGTCATCGCCAGGGCTGGCAGCCCGAGGCTGGTCGCGGTGCCCACGGCCATCAGAATGGACATAAAACGAGTGGGGGACATGGTGAGTTCTTCTTGACGACGGGTTATAGCACAGGAGGGTTACGGCACTTGAAAGGAGCTGAGAAAGCGATCGAGGTTGCCCAAGGAATCGCTGGTGGCCAGCAGGCCGTAGAGGCGGCGATCGCCCAGGTACAGCCGCAGTACGTAGGACTGGCCATCGGGCTTGGTCAGCAGGTACTCTCGCCCCGGCATCTCCCCGAGGGCAATGACGGTGCCCTGGGTGACCAGGTGAGGCGCATCGAGTTCCGTCAGCACCAGGGTAGCCACTGCCTGCAGCAGGGCATCGGGATCTTGGGGGTTAAGACTACTGGGCAAATCGGCATAGGCAAACCCATAGCGATCGCCCGGCGCGTAGAGGTTGTAGCCCACATACTGCCACCAGTCAAGGGTGGTGCCCTGGTAGGTGACCTGCTGGGGCGTGAAGACCGGAGCCATGGGCAGATCGACCGAAAACTGACCCGCTTCACTCACAAAGGGCCGCCACAGATCGTCAATGGCGAAGGAAGCGACGAACTGGTTAGCACTGTGAAGATCCGTGGCCGAAGCCATGACCGCGTAGAGGCGACGATTGGCCAAAAAGAACTGCACCACCGAGGTTCTCCCCTCGGCTAGGTGGACAAATTCAATCCCCGGCAAGTCACCCAGGCTGACCCGCTGGCCCCGATTGCCAAGGGCCTCCCAGTCAAACTCTGCCCAGAAGGGGCGGGCCTTGAGACTCTCAATCACCGCCTCTCGCCCCATCGCCAGCACCTCTAGGGGGAGGTCTGTGTAGGCGACCCCGTAGACGGTGTCCCCCTGGCGAGCGGTAGACACCGTCCAGGTTAGGGTCTGACCGTTCACCGTCGTGGGTCTGGTCGCTTGGGTGCCCAGGGGTACCAGCACCGAGTAGCGCCCGGATTCCGACTGGAATCTCTGCCCTAGGCTAGGTGCCGAGGCGGCCTGGGCCAGGAACAGATCAGTCCCCACCCCATCGGGTTCAGCGGCTAGGCCTGCTGTCCCCAGGCCTAAGCCCGCCAAACCCGCCAGCATGATGGTAACGATTCGAGATGATTTGACCATACAGAGGTTCTTCACAACTATAGGTAAGAGGGAGGTAAGAGGGCCTAAGTGGAGGTTTGATCGCCATGGCGATGATTGAACGTCATGGCGATCACGCGCCTCAGGATAGGCCCAATCCTGGGGTATTTCCGGGAGTATTTCCGGGGGCCAGACAGCGTAAAAACCAGGCCATGGCCTGGTCAAGACAAGTAGTGTATTACACAATTTAAGGTAAAGTCATAAGACAAAGATAAGAGCGATCGCCCTAGGCCGAACAGCACCCCAAAATACCCTTTTCAAACATCCCCTCACTATGAGGGCCATTGGGAGCCAACGGGTTCACCACGATTCACTTTTAACATCTGATGGCCACCCCGCTGAAACTCGTAGGCAACGGATTGTACCCGCGCCTCAAACCCATCCCGGTGCAGCGCCTTAAGGATGATCTCCAAGTATGGGCAGGGTTCTCCACCCAGGGTGAGCAACGGAAAAATTCGCACCTCCGCAGCGACTCGCAGCAGTTCCGCGATCGCCGCCAGATGAAACTCTAGAGAGAGCTGCTCTGCATATAAAAAAAGCAGGTGCGAGCACAGACACAACTCAAATTGATGGTCAGCCAAACCCAAGTTTGGCAGCGCTTGACAGCGGTAACGTTCTTCGCTCAGACCCGCTTCGTAGTCCAGCAAAAACCGCTCCATGGCTGCGAGGCGGGCATGCCCCAGTTGATCGGCATCGTGAAAGGTATGCCAACGGTAGCGGTGCGAATTTTGTCTGACCTGGGAGATGATCGGATCATAGGTAGCTTGCACCCGCTGCCTAATCTGGTCAGCGGAAAATTGATAAGTACATGGACAGAATTATTTGGCTTAGGGTTTGGGGGGAACACCTCCAATAAGGGGCCTCAGTACCTTAAGCTCCAACTACATGCTGAATTTAATTGTGTCCACCTACTTAGATCGGATCGACGGAAACTACGGTATGCCCCAGGGCTTTCATTTCAGCATTGAAGCTGGCCGGCCCATCCCCACACCCCAAAATTTGAGTCTCTAGATCGACGTTAGTCAGATCAAACATGAGCTGGTATTCTGCCAAGGTTCTGCCCCAGGGGACAACATGATCCAGTTTCATGGGATGTCAGGTAAACAGCATGACCACGCGCACTCCTCTCAATCCCCCATCCTCTACCCATCCTCTAAATTGCGATCACCGCTGCGATCGCAAGGAGATTTCCAGGCAAGAAGATTTCAGCTTTTATCCAGTGACTGTAGCCGTTGTAGGGCACGGCCCACCATCGGGGAACCTATTTTCCAGGAGTCACCCAAGGTTATAACCTCCTTATCTTTCTGGCCTACACTACACTTTGCTAAGCATCATCAGGCCAGTCTAGGTCATGGAACGCTTGGGGCCAGCGGGTCTGTGGGATGCGCCCCATCGGTCAAGCAACGCCGATCGCTATCAAAAGGAGTTCACTGATGCCAGTCCCCCACCGTCTCACCCCGGCCTATGCTGGGCTAGGTCTGGCAGCGTTGGCCAGCATCTGGTCTACACCGATGGCGGCCCAGACCCCGCCCGGCTTGCCCCAGAGTATGCCGCTGGCGCAGCCCACGGCCCCCATGGTCACAGCCCCTAGCGGCCCTGGCACCCCGAACGCCCCAAACAATCGCGCCGCCCAGTCCGATGTCCCCCCAGACCTGGGTCTGGGGAACCTGACCCCCGATCAGGTAGCCCAGCTAGACGCCATTTTTGCCACCTACCAGCCTCAAATTGAAGCCGCCACGATCGCCTACGGTGAAGCCCTGACCGTTCTCAACGATCGGCTGGTGCCCTCGACGACCAATGACGCCCTGACCCAAGCCCGCAACCAGGCCGTCGCCGCTCGACGCACCCTTGACGACCTGGTCTATGCCCGCAATCTGGCCCTTCGATCCGTGCTGACCCTGGAGCAGCGCCAGGCGATCAACGACTCCCTGCGGGCCTGGTTAGGACTCGAACCGGTCAACCCCGTGGCGGTGTTTCCGCAAACCCTGGTGGGCATGCCGGTGGAGGCGGCGATCGCCCAGCTCCAGGCCGACGGCTGGAGTCTGGTGGTGGAGACCCCCGGTCTAATGGGGCTCGATCGCAACAACCAGCAGCTCGATCTCGATGTGGGCCGCAACGGCCAAATTGCCACCGCTACCCTGAGATAGCGTTCTATTGCTAGGCTTACCTATAGCCTTCACTAGCCAGTCTTTAAGGAAGCCGCACAGGCCAGAAACAGAGGCCAGAAATAGAGGAAAGCACCACCATGGGCACTTGGATTAAAGAAACCGACCAGGCCATCTACCTGATGGAAGACAATGCCTACATTGCCTCGGTGATCAAACGCCCCTCCCAGACCAACCCCCAAGAGCAGGTGGTGGATATCAAGACCGTAAAGTCTTGGTTTGGCCGAGACGATAAACCCAGACGCATGACCGTAGCCGTCGGTACCGGGGCCCCTGAACCCGAACCGGCCAGCTCAACGCCAGCCCTGCCCGAACGGCCCGAACGGCCCGGCGACGGCACTGAGACCGTGGCCCCCCCCAACCACAGCGGGGCCCAGCTCAAGGTGATCAGCGACACCTACTTCAAGCTCAGCCCCAAATCATCCAGCGAACTGACCGACGCCCAAAAGGTACTGGTGAAAAAGGGCTCCAGTTTCAACATCCAGTCCTACACCGACGTGGGCAATAGCCACTGGCTGGTGGAACTGCTCGAGCCCACCCTGGGCGATCAAAAAACCACCGGTTGGTACCTGTACTTCCCCGATACCGAACTGGTGGTCGACATTACCCTGACGGTGATCAGCGACACCTATTTCAAGCTGGAACCCAAGCAGTCGTCGGAGCTGCCTGCGACCGCTAAGGTCTTTGTTAGCAACGCAACCCAGCTCAAATTGATCCATCCCCTACCCGCCGCTAACCAGCACACCCAAGTTGAACTGGCGGAGGCCACCCTGGGCTCCGGACAAGAGACCACCTGGTACGTTTACACCCCAGACATCCAGATTTCCGGTCAACAGCAAACCCTGGAAACTATTGGCGATACGGTGTTTAAGGCATCTCCAGCGATGTCTTCAGAGCTGTCTGCCGAGGAAAAGGTTCTAGTCAAAAAGAAGACCGTCTTTTTAGTCAACTCCTATGACCAGCCGGAGAAAAACCATGTCAAGGTGGCTCTCCAGGGGGCCTATTTAGGGCCGAAAAAGCGCAACACCTGGTACTGTTTTGTGCCAGATATTAAAATTTCGGGCACTGAAATTGGCAACCGGCCCAACGACAGCGGCAGCCCCGGCCAGCCCGCCAACCCAGCCGACCGAGGTATGGCCCTGACGTTTCCTGGATTTTCGGGCACCTACTACGCCAACGACCCCATCTATCCCCAGACCCAGTACGGTGAACGGGGCCACTTTACCTGGGGAGAATCCGTCCACGCTGACCCCTCCACCGGCTACTACCGCAAGCCCGAAAATTCTGGCATTGTCTACGGCATTTTGAATGTGGCTAAGGTAATGGAAGACGTTCGCCGCCGCTACGGCGGTGTCCCCATTCAAGTGAATTCCTGGTATCGAGACCCGGCCACCAATGCGGCGGTGGGGGGAGCCTCCCAGTCTCGCCACATGTCTGGGGATGCGGTTGACTTTGTCGTGCCGGGCAAACATCCCTACGATGTCTACGCCGACCTCGATGCCTGGTGGGGCAACAAAGGCGGCCTAGCCAGCTCAACGGTGTTCACCCACATTGACACCCGAGGCTACAACGCCCGGTGGGATTACGGTTACTAAGGGAAAGCAGACCATGGGCACCTGGATTAAAGAAACGGACAACGCCATCTATCTGATGCAGGGAAACACCTGGCTGTCTCGCATCACCAAATATCCTTCTACCAGCAATCCCCAGGAGCAGACCATCGACGTGACCGGTATGGAGGCCTGGTTTTTGCGACCCGACGCCCCCAGCGCCATGACCATTGCCCTGGGTACCGGTGCCCCGGAGCCCGAGCAGTGGGTGGCCCCGCCGCCGCCCCCGCCGCCCCCGCCCTCAGCAAACTCCGGCAAAACCAACGACGCCGGTATTGAAATCATTAAATCCTTCGAAGGGCTCCGCACCACCGCCTACCAAGATTCTGTGGGGGTATGGACGATCGGCTACGGCCACACCTCCATGGCGGGGTCGCCGACGGTCTATGCTGGCATGACCATCACCACGGCGGAAGCCGAAACCATTCTGCGGCAGGATCTCAATGTTTTTGAAGCCGGGGTCACCCAGGCTGTGACCACCACCACCACCTCAGACCAATTCTCGGCCATGGTGTCGTTTTCCTTCAATGTCGGCCTGGGGGCCTACCAAGACTCGACCCTGCTCAAAAAACACAACGGCAGAGATTTTGCCGGGGCCACCGATGAGTTTTTGCGCTGGGTCTATGCGGGCGGCGAAGTGCTGCCGGGTCTAGAGCGGCGGCGCAAGGCCGAGCGGGCGTTGTACCTAAGCCAAGACTACAGCCAGTATTTGTAGAAGCCATAGCCACGGCTGATCCGAGAAAATACTGGGCATGGTAAAAATACAGGTCAAAAATACGGACGGCTTCGACGCGTTGCTGGAGAAGAAAGCCCTTAGAATTGACACGGTCAAGGGGGGTAGCGCGATCGCTGACCTAAAACCCCACCAGATCCCATCGGCCATAGCGTTGAGCATTACTCCGCTGACGGGGATCCTCAACCCCCTCCACCACTCGATTCAGGTAGCTCAGCATGAGCGCAAAACTCAGCCGTTGCGCTTCCATCCCACC
>Ga0169931_10007260_pt1 | contig 16478 bp, 18 predicted proteins | sample Kivu_15m_20L_FD_129675 | JGI IMG/M metagenome (GOLD analysis project Ga0169931, IMG submission 129675) | Freshwater microbial communities from Lake Kivu, Western Province, Rwanda to study Microbial Dark Matter (Phase II) - Kivu_15m_20L... | ecosystem: Environmental > Aquatic > Freshwater > Lake...
ACTTTGGCATGGCGAAGCCTCCTCCCAAACATCTCTCAAGTGCTTGGAAAGCCTCAGGCTTTGGAGGTTTCGCCTCCTGTCTCATGAAATTTGCGGGCTAGACTCCGGCCCGCGCACCACCACCTGACGAGTTCCATGGAAATCCTATCCCTCGGCTTCCTCTACGCGCTCGGCGCCATCGTGGTCATAGATCTGGTGCTGGCGGGAGACAACGCCATTGTGATCGCCCTGGCCGCAAGGACCCTGCCCCGCGAGCTTCAGAAGCAGGCCATCGTTTGGGGAACGGTGGGCGCCATCCTGGTGCGTGTCCTCATGACGGTCGTGGTGGTCTGGCTGCTGCAACTGCCCGGCCTGCGGCTGGTGGGAGGGGCCCTGCTCATCTGGATCGCGTGGAAGCTGCTGGCGGCCGAGGACGGCGGGGACAGTCACGAGGTCCAGGGTGGCAAGGGTCGGACTGCGAGTTTCTGGAGCGCGCTGCGTACCATCGTCATCGCCGATGCCGTCATGGGTCTGGACAACGTGCTTGGTGTGGCGGGCGCGGCCAAGGGCAGCTACCTGCTGGTGATCCTCGGGCTGGCGATCAGCATCCCCATCATGATCTGGGGCAGCACCATCATCCTGAAATGGGTGGACCGCTTCCCGGTGATCATCTATCTGGGCGCCGGCGTTCTGGCGTGGACCGCCGCCTCGATGATCTGCCATGAGGCGAGCGTCGATGCCTTCCTCCAGGGAGTCCCAGGCTTGCGCCAGGCCATCCATGCGCTCATCCTGATCGCCATCGTCGGCGGCGGGTACTGGAACAAACGGCGCCGCGCTTGATGCCGGTCAAGGCGCCCGACATCACCGGAGTTAGGGTGGCAGCGTGTCGTCTGCCGGGGAGACATCGATGAAGACCTCTTTGCTTGTGCTCTTGCTGTTGACCACGCTCGGCTCGCCCCTGGCGCACTCTGCCTCGGAGACCGACCCCAGTGGCCTGCCCCCACCTCCCGCCCGCAGTGACCGCCTGGATATCTTCGGGGCCGGCATGTGCCACCAATGCGAGTGGCGCCCCCGCGCCAAGGTCATGGCTGCCGCCGAGGAATGCGGTGTCGGTGCTGATGGTGTTGGCAATCCGGGCACCTTCGAATGCGGCCGGACGCCCGCCTGCGACACGGTCTGCAATTTTGTCCGCTGCGGCGGCCCCTGAATCCAGGCGACGGGGGGGTGACCAGATTCCGCCGCAGCCCATCGCTAACCGGACGTCCTCCGCTGCGGGGTGTGCCGCCGGTCAGCACGGCTGACGTTTGACGCCGATTTCCCGCCGTATTCCCATCTCCGGTTGACGCAAGGCGGGCATCCCGGCTGGAATCATTTCTGCGTCCGTCCCGATGAAATTTCGGGACCGGCCTCATTCGCTGCGCCGTGATATCAAATACGTGCGTGCACAATCCGCTATTGAATCGGGATGCGAAATGCGGATAATTCGCGGGCGTCAAATTCAACCGGAGGAGTTCATGCCCACGCTTTCCGACATCCGTTCCCAGATCGAGCAACTTCAACGTCAGGAACGCGAAATCATCGCCAACGAAAAGAAAGCGGTGATTGCACAGATCAGGCAGCAGATTGCCGAATACGGCATTTCAGCAGCGGATCTCGGCTTTACGGCCGGCGATGGTGCCGGACGGGCACGCAAGGGCCGCTCCGCGCCAGCCCCGGTCAAGTACCGGCGCGGTGACGATACCTGGAGCGGAGGCCGCGGCCGCAAACCCCAGTGGGTCCTGGAGGTTCTCTCCGCAGGCGGCGACATGGAGCAATACCGCGTCGGCTGAGCACCGCGCCCCGGTCCGGATCGCCGACTCTCGACGGTGATCCGGGGCTGCCGCAACGCTGCCAGTCCGGGCCCGGTCGATGCGCACGCGCGAGAAACTCGGCCCGCCACTGCAGGACCTCCTGTCCGGTAGCGAACACGCCGGTGCCAGCCGCTCAGTGCCGGGGGCGGACCACCGGATTCGACAGGGTGCCAAGCCCGTCGATGCGACATTCCGCCAGATCCCCGTCTTCAATCACCACGGCGCCGGGGGTCCCGGTGGAGATGATGTCGCCCGGGTGCAAAGTCATCACATGTGAATGAAACGCCACCAGATCATGTGGCGGGAATTGCATGTTGCGGACCAAGTTCTCGCGGTGCAATTGCCCGTTTTTCCAGGTCCCGACCTTCAGGGCGAGAACGTCCTGCACCTCATCCGGCGTGATGAGTTCCGGACCGAAGGAAAAGAAGGTGTCGAAATTCTTCGAGCGGGTGAGATAACGCGGATTCTTCTGCAGAATGTCCTCGGCCGTCATGTCGAGGATGAGGCAATAGCCTGCGATGTATTCCGCGACATCGCTCTCCCGTATACGCCGACAGGTGCGACCGATGATGACGCCAAGTTCGGCCTCGGCCGTCACCCGGGAGGATTCAGGTGGCAATTCGATGGTATCACCGGGACCGATGATGGTCTGATCGCCCTTCATGAAAGATGCCGGCTCGTCCGGATGCACCGCATTCAGATCGGCGGCGTGATCGCGGTAATTCAGGCCAATGCCCCAGATTTTGCGCGGGTGCCTATACAGAGGGGCAAAATGCAGCGAGGCCGGATCGCGTCGGTGCCGACAGGCCGCGGCATCGCTGGTCAGGGCTGACGGCAGACCATGAGCGATCAGCGCGAAAAGATCTGTCGGCCATGCGCGGCCGAGCGTCGCATTGATGTCGGACACCATAACCGCCCCGTCCCGGAAAAGAACGACGGCCTGTTCCAGACCTTCATGGACAACGGAACCATAACGCATGGCAATCACCGGAGTCGGGATGTCAACGGAGGACTGGCCGGACCGGCACACAGGCGACGCACGGAACCCGACCGCCGGAGAAGACTACGCAGCGATGCTGACGGAAGCAAGCTTTCCGGTGCAGCGGTGCGCGAGCCGTTTGAGGTACCGCCGAAGTCGCGCCTTGTGGTAGGCCGTGTAGGATTCGAACCTACGACCAATGGATTAAGAGTCCACTGCTCTACCAGCTGAGCTAACGACCCATGGGCATGACGAACGACGCGCGACACTCGCGCGTGGGCAATCTGGTAGGTGGTGCGAGATTCGAACTCGCGACCAACGGATTAAAAGTCCGCTGCTCTACCGACTGAGCTAACCACCCAAAAAAGAGGCCGAATTCTAGGTTCCGGGCCTCGAGGTGTCAACGCCGATTCGCCGTGCTCACCGACCGATGCCCAACGTGGCAGGGACATCCGATCGGGCGCCGAGGGAACCCGGAGGACCCGTGGCCGCCGGCACACGACTCCGCGAGACTGTCGGGTGGAACGCCGTCCCTGACATGCGTGGTCATGATCAGGCCCGCGCCTCCAGCACGCGCAGCGTGACCACACATCCACCGACGATCCCCACGACGGTCAGCATGGAGCCGACCGACAGCGCGGACATGCCGCTGATGCCCTGACCAACCGTGCAGCCCATGGCGGTGACGCCACCGAAGCCCATCAATGATGCACCGAGGAGATGTCTGCCGAGATCTGAGGGCGAGGAAAACGCCTCCCAGCGGAAACGACGAGTCAGAAGGGCCGCCCCCAGGGCACCGACGACCGTACCCGCCATCGTGGCGATACCGAAGGTCGCCCGCAGCGAGGCGTCGGTCCAGAGCATCAGCAGTTCGAGCCCGTACGCGAGGGGAGCAACGTAGGTGAAGGACTCCGGGCGGTGGCCGTTGGTGCCGACGAAGACCTCCTCCAGCGTCTCCGGATGCTCGGGCACAAATCCGAGCGCCCCGGTCACCGCCCAGCCACCCACCACCAGAAGACCGATCAGGCTCGAAGCCAGGATGCTGGACGGAGCGCGCCGGAATCCGCAATCAGCCAGGCACCAGAGTGCCAGTCCGCCGCTCGCCACGCCGACCAGCCAGGGTCGGGACGCCTCGCCAATCAGGCTCGGCACATCCTGGGAGGATGGCAGGACCAGCACCCAACGGTCCAGCCAGGCGGTTCTCGGGATCGCCAGCAGGCCCTTGAGTGTCATGTAGCCGCACACTGCCATCACCAGCAGCACCACAGCCGACTTGAGGTTGCCGCCACCCAGACGGATCAGGTTGCGCGCACCACAACCCGAGGCCAGGGTCATGCCGACGCCGAAACAGCCCCCCCCCAGCAGGTGGGAGAGCCAGAGCAAGCGAGGCCCGACGTACATAGACCGTCCCAGATCGACCGCGCCTGTCATGCAAAGGGCCTGCGTACCGGCGATGGCCACCGCCATGGCGAGCACCCAGGTGCGCAGTCGGTGGGCGTCACCGATCAGGATGAGGTCCGAGATCGCCCCCATGGTGCAGAAGCCCGACCGCTGGGCCACGGCTCCGAAGACAAGCGCCAGCGCGAATCCGCCGAGCGGAACCAGAGTGGCAAGCCGTTCCACTGCCGCAATGCCATCGGTCATCTCCGCCTCCCTGCGATCCTGCAGGCCTGGATCAGGCGTAGCGGGTCGGGTCGGGGAGACCCGCGTCCGCGAAACCCGTCCGTCGGATGACGCAGGCGTCGCAGGCACCACAGGCCGCACCGTCGTTTCCGGCCCGATAGCAGGAGACCGTGAGGGAGAAGTCGACGCCGAGTTTTGCACCCATGCGGATGATCTCGGACTTCGACAGCGCGATGATGGGTGCGTGCACGCGCAGGCGGTGCCCCTCCACCCCTGCGCGCGTGGCGAGGTTGGCCAGGGTCTCGAATGCCTCGACAAAAGCTGGCCGGCAGTCGGGATAGCCCGAATAATCGACGGCATTGGCGCCGTAGAACAGGTCCCGCCCGTTCAGAACCTCGGCATAGCCCAGGGCGAGGGACAGCATGACGGTGTTGCGCGCAGGGACATAGGTCACCGGAATGGCTCCCGGCACTGGTCCGGTGGTCGGGACTTCCAACCGGTCATCGGTCAGGGCCGAGCCTCCGAAGGCGCGCAGATCCACGTCGACGATTCGGTGAGAAGCCGCGCCCAATTGCGCTGCAACGCGAACTGCAGCGTCCAGTTCCGCGCTGTGTCGTTGGCCGTATCGGACCGACAGGGCGTAGCAGTCGAAGCCATCGGCACGCGCCATCGCCAGCACCGTCGCCGAGTCGAGTCCGCCGGAAAGCAGGACCACGGCCGGAGGCCTCGTCTGCGCCATCGCCGTCACTTCAGACGGGACAGCCGCTGCTTGGCCTTGTCCGCGGACTCCGACAGGGGATGGCGCGAAATCAATTCCTCGAGGGTCTTGCGCGCTGCCGCCACATCCCCGCTGCCGGCCTGGGCCCCTGACAGGATGAGCATGGAGTCGGGAATCTTCAGGTGATCCGGGTAGGACTGCATCAGTTTCTGCTGGGCAGCAATGGCATTGCCGAACTCCCCGGCCTTCAGATAGGCCTCGCCCAGCCAGTACTGTGCATTCGGTGCCAGTTCGTGCTTGGGGTACTGGCGCAGGAAGCCCAGGAAACCCTGTATGGCGCCAGCCGGGTCGCCGGCACGCTGGCGACCCAGGGCGAACTCGTAAGCCTTGCTCGGGCTGAGCGGTTCGACGGCCACGGCAGCTGCCGTGCCGCCAGCCCCCGGGGTCGCCACCGCAGCCGCTGCGCCCGCCTGGGCAGCAAGCGCAGCCGGCCCGGGTACGGCGACCGGAGACGACGCAGCGCCGGGAACGGACTCCACCGCGGAGCGCGTAGCACCACCATCACCCGGAACCTCGGTGCCCCGACGCGACCTTGCCTCGCTCTCACCAGGCCCGGATCCCACGCCAGACGCAGGGGCGGCGCCCTCCAGCCGCCGAATGCGTGCCTCGAGGTCCGCTTCGAACTTCCGCAGTTGCACGTCGAGGTCCGCCTCGAACTTCTTGAGCCGCAGTTCGAGGTCGGTCAGTTGGCCCTGGAGTTTGCGTCTCTCGGCGAGTTCATCCTTGGCTGCCTGCTCCAGCCGGCGCAGGCGCGCGTCGGTGTCGCCGTAGAGTTCGCCCTGACGCTTGTCCGCCTTCTGCAGCCCGTCCCGGACCTGATCGACCCGGTTGCCGGTGTCCTCAACCTGTCCACGCAGTTCGCGCACCTGACGACCGAGCGCATCGACCTGGTTGAGCGTGTCGAGCAGTACTCTCCCCTGGTCGGTTGCGCCAGGGGCCGGCCTCGCCGTTTGGGCGAGGACTTCACACGAAACGGCGAGGCCCGCCGCAAGGGCGAGCCCCGCCACTGCGGCGCGCATGGCCGCGCCCCTCCGTGGCTCAGTCGTTGCCGGGGTACAAGATGTCACTGCGTCTGTTTTCCGCATACGAATCCTCGTCCTGGCCCTTCGCCTTGGGTTTCTCCTCCCCATAGCTTACGGCTTCGACACGGCCCGCGGGAACGCCCAGCACGGTCAGGGCCTTCTTCACACTGTCGGCGCGTCGCTGACCGAGGGCCAGGTTGTACTCGGTGGAACCGCGCTCGTCGCAGTTTCCTTCGATGCGCACCCGCAGGTCGGCATTCTCCCTGAGCAGGTTGGCATGCGCCTCCACCATGGGCGAGAACTCCGGAAGGATGTCGTAGCGGTCGAATTCATAATAGATGCTGCGCTTGGACACCATGCTGGCGGGATCCTTGAGCTGTGATTTGACGTCGCCCAGGGACGCGCCGGACAGATCCCGCTCCCGCAACGCCCGGACCTCCGCCTCCTCCTGTGCCTTCGCTGCAGCCTCCTGGTCCTTGCGGCGCTGCTCGTCGAGCCTGCGGTTGAGTTCCTCCTGCTCGCGGGCAGCCTGGGCGCGGCGGCGGGCCTCCTCCTCCTCGGCCTTGCGTTGCGTCTCGAGCAGGTCGCGCTGTTCGACGGCTGCCGAATCCTGGTCTCCGAGCTCCTGCGTACCCGCGCAACCGGTCACCAGCAGACCGGCGAGCATCAAAAGGACGAGCTGTTTCATGGTCAATCGCTCCTTGTCACCGAGACTTGATAATGGGACCCCAGGCCGGCTCGCGGATGTTGCCGCCCGAATCCGTAAACCGCTGCTTGATGCGACCATCCCGAGAGACGGCAGCAAGAACGCCGCGTTTGTTGTGTTCAGATGCGTACAGAATCATCCTGCCATTCGGCGCAAACGTCGGCGAGGAGTCGTTGCGGCCATCAGTGAGCAACACGGCCTCTCGACTCCCGATTTCCTGTATTGCGACGTTATAACGCCCGGAATTGCGCTGAATGAAGCAGAAAGTGCGTCCGTCCGGACTCCAGCGGGGGGTCACGTTGTACGACCCCTCGAAAGTGATGCGCTCTGCGGGACCGCCGGCGCTGGACATGCGGTAGATCTGGGGGCTGCCGCCGCGGTCCGAGGTGAACAGCAGGGTGCGCCCGTCGGGCGACCATTGTGCTTCAGTGTCGATCGACTGGCTGTTGGTGAGCCGCGTGAGCCCGGATCCATCGAGATTGACCACGTACAACTGGGCCACCCCGTCCCGCGTGAGCGTCAGGGCGAGGCGGCTGCCGTCCGGGGACCAGGCGGGAGAACTGTTGGCGCCCTCGAAATTCGCCAGCACCGAGCGGGAGCCGTCCGCCAGGGAGTGCACGAAGACGATGGGCTTGCGGCGCTCGAAAGACACGTAGGCGATGCGCGTGCCGTCAGGTGACCACGCCGGGGAGATGATGGGCTCGCGGTGGGCAAGGATGAAATCGGCGTTGCCGCCATCCGCATCGGCCACCTGCAGTTCGAACCGGTCGTCCCCCTTGACCACGTAGCAGATCCGGGTCGAGAACACGCCGGGCTCGCCGGTCAGTTCCTGGTAGATGGCGTCGGCGATGCGATGCGCCGTGGCCCGCAACTGGTTGGGCGTGACGGTGTAGGCGAAGCCGAGACGCTGACTCTGGCGGCCAACGTCCATTAGCCTGTATCGCACCGCCAGGCGCCCGTCGGAGCGCTCGACCACATTGCCAATGACGAGATTTGTCAGCCCGCGGCTACCGAACTCGCGCCATTCCACATCTTCGGGCTCGGTGGGGATGCGCACCAGGCCACCGGCTTCCTGGTGACGCAGCCAGCCGCTTCTCATCAGGTCGGCGAGCACGACGCGGCTTACGCGATCGGCATGCCGCTCCTCATTCCCGAAGGGCAGGATGGTGATGGGAATCTGGTTGCTGCTGCCGCCGATGATCTCGATGGTCAGGGCGGCCGACGACACACCGGGCACGGCCAAGACAATGGCACCAGCTGCACCGCGCAGCGCGGCACGGCGACCCGGATTCTCAGGAAACGCATTCAGCATAATTGGCATGGGTCGCGATTATACGGGTCCGGCGCCTGATCTTTGTCATCTGCCGCGCGCCGTCATTCATTGGGCCGGAACACCAGGGTCAGATCGCGCACCTGCTGGAACAACTCCATGTCCTCGGGCACCGGCAGCGGCGAGGCGGCTTCGATCGCCTTCTCCACCGCCCGGTCGTAGGCGGGCGCGCCGCTGGGCTTGATCAGCTTCATGAACACCACCGTGCCGGAGCGCACCAGATGCACCTCGAAGACGGCCTCGAGCTTGCTGTCGATGCCAGGGGGCAGACTCACCTTGTCCCGGATGGCAATCTGGATGCGCAAGCGGTAGTCGTCGATCTGCTTCTGCGCCTTGATCGCCGCCTGCATCTGGGCGTACTTCTCTGCCTCGACACGCTCCGCGGCGGCCCGCTGCTCATCGGCAATCTGGCGCTGGCGCTGCAAGGCCTCCCGCACACGGCGCTGTTCAGCCTCGCGCTGCGTGTCCTCGGCACGACGACGGTCCTCCTCTTGCCGCTGGCGGCCTGCTTCCTCTGCCCGACGCCGCGTGGCCTCCTCACGCAGGGACTGTTCCACGCGCCGACGCTCCTCGCGTTTCTGGCGCTCCTCGAGTTCCCGCGCCTCCTTCGCCTCGCGCTCGCGGACCCGGGCCTCGGCGTCGACCGTCTCGGGCGCAGGGGCGGCGGCCGGCGGCTTGGGAACGGCGGGCGCCCGGGGAGGCGCCGGAGCCCGCTCCGCGGGTGGCTTGGCCTCCGGCTCGGCCGGCACAGGCTTGATGGCAGGCGCTGGTGGTTTCGGCGCAGACGCGGGATCAGGCTTTGGTTCCGGCTTTGGTTCCGGTCTGGGCTCGGACTTCGGTTCCGGTGCTGGTTCGGGTTTGGGCGCGGGCGTGGACGCTGTCTGTACCCGGGGGGCGGGCGGTGTGACGGGGACGTTGCGCGGCAACTCGCGCCAGAGCTCGACCGTGAACTTCGGGGGGGGCGTCCTCTTCCAGGACACGCCGACCACGAGGAAACCCACCAGGCCCAGGTGCACGGCGACCGCCAGCAGCCCGGAAATGAAGAATTCCGGGCGGCGCAGTGCCAGCCGCATCAGTTGGTCCTCGGCCGCGTCAGCAAGCCCACCCGCGAGACCCCCTCGCTCTGAAGCATGTCCATGATCTTCATGACGCGGCCGTACTCGACCCGGCGATCGGCACCGATCACCACCGGCCGGTCCGGCTTGCCGGCCAGGGCGGCCTTCAGGTCCTGCACCAGTTCCTCCTCGGAGACCGAGCGCGCCGACCCGCCGGTGTCACGATCGATGATCACCAGTTGCCCGCTGGCCTTGATGGAGACCTCGATGGGCTGGGCCGGGGGGGTCGTGGATTTGCCGACGGGGGGCAGCTCCACGAGGCCGGGGTTCATCATGGGCGCCGTCACCATGAAGATCACCAGCAGCACCAGCATCACGTCGATGTAAGGGACGACGTTGATCTGGCTCATCGTCTGGAACCGCTTGCGGCGCGAGCTCGTGTTCATTGGAAAAGGAGCCTCGGAAGTGGACGGAGCGTGCCGGGATGGGGGTCGGTCGGACGGACCTCAGGTCTGCGGCGCCCGCAGCAGCAGGTTCTGGAACTCCTCCATCAGGCTCTCGAAACGGTTGGCCAGACGATCGACGTCGCGCGAGAAGTGGTTGAAGGCGATGACGGCAGGAATGGCGGCAAACAGGCCGATGGCCGTTGCCACCAGGGCCTCGGCGATGCCGGGTGCGACATTGGCCAGGGTCGCCTGACCGACGTTGGCCAGGCCACGGAAGGAATTCATGATCCCCCACACCGTGCCGAACAGACCGACGTAGGGACTCACCGAGCCCACGGTGGCCAGGAAGTTCAGGTAGGCCTCCACCTGATCCATCTCCCGCTGATAGGTTGCCCGCATGGCGCGGCGCACCCCGTCCATCACGCTGGCAGTGCTCTGCCCCGGCTGGCGCCGGAGGCGGGCGAACTCGCGGTAGCCCGCCAGGCAGATGCGCTCGATGCTGCTGGCCCGGTCTCCGTTGGCCGCAGAGCGCTGCAGCAGTGCGTTGAGGTCGGTGCCAGTCTGGGCATTGCGGAAGCCCTTCTCGAACTCCTCGGTCTGTCGCCGGGCGGCGCGGATACCGAACATCTTCTGGAAGATGAACACCCAGGAGCAGAGCGAGACGGCCAGCAGCAGCAGCATGACCAGCTGCACGGTCAGGCTGGCGTTGGTCACGAGGTGGACGATGGACAGATCGGTGGTTATGTTGGGCATGTGGTCGCAGTCGTCGTGGTTGTCATGCCGGAGCGCGTCCGGCCGTGGGTTCCCAGCCGCTCGCGCAGCGCGGGAGGGATTCGCGCCGGCCGCAGGCCGGCGGCATCCACGCAGGCGAGCCGCACCTGTGCGGACACCAGAACTTCGCCGTCGCGGGTGACGCGCTGCCGCAACTCGAGGCTGGCCCCACCCAGACGCTCCAGCCCGAGCTCCACCCGCAACGCATCCTCGAGACGGCCGGGCCGCAGGTAGTCGATGCCGATGGCGTGGACAATGAACAGCACGCCGTGCCGCGCCTCCAGTTCACGGACAGGGTGCCCCAGGGAACGCAACCAGTCCATGCGGCAGCGTTCGAGGAAATCGAGGTAACGCGCGTGATAGACGATGCCACCGGCGTCGGTGTCCTGGAAATAGACGTGGACGCCGGTGACGAAGGCCGCAGGCTCCTCACCGCCCCTCCTGACGCTCACGGCTACGTCCACAATTCGCCGGAGCCCGCCTGCGAGGGCGCCGCGAGGCCGAAGTGCCGGTAGGCAGTCGAGGTCGCGATCCGGCCGCGCGGCGTGCGCTGCAGGAAACCCTGCTGGATCAGATAGGGTTCGAGCACGTCCTCGATGGTGTCGCGTTCCTCGCCGATGGCCGCGGCGAGATTGTCCACGCCCACGGGCCCGCCACCGAACTTTTCGAGCACCGCGAGCAGCAGCTTGCGGTCCATGAGATCCAGACCGTGGGGATCGACGTCGAGCATCGACAGGGCGGCATCGGCCACCTCGCGGGTGATGCGACCGCCCGCCCGCACCTGGGCGAAATCCCGTACCCGCCGCAGCAGCCGGTTGGCGATGCGCGGCGTGCCGCGCGAGCGCGCGGCGATCTCGACGGCGCCGTCCTCGGCGAGGTCGGCCTCGAGCAGGCGGGCCGAGCGGGCCACGATGCGGGCCAGTTCCGCCGTGGTGTAGAACTCGAGCCGCGACACGATGCCGAAACGGTCGCGCAGCGGATTGGTGAGCATCCCCGCCCGGGTTGTGGCGCCGACCAGGGTGAAGGGCGGCAGATCCAGCTTGACCGACCGCGCTGCCGGCCCCTCGCCGATCATGATGTCGATCTGGAAGTCCTCCAGCGCCGGATACAGCACCTCCTCCACCACCGGCGACAGCCGATGGATTTCGTCGATGAACAGCACGTCGCGCGGCTCGAGGTTGGTCAGCAGCGCCGCGAGATCGCCCGCCCGCTCCAGCACCGGGCCCGAGGTTTGGCGCAGATTCACGCCCATCTCGCGCGCGACGATGTGGGCCAGGGTCGTCTTTCCCAGCCCTGGCGGACCGAACAGCAGCACATGGTCCAGCGCCTCGCGCCGCCCCCTGGCAGCCTCGATGAAGATGGATAACTGGCCGCGGATCTTCTCCTGGCCGACATACTCGTCGAGCTGACGCGGGCGCAGGGCCCGCTCCAGCGTCTCCTCGGGCTGGCCCTGGGCCGCGGGCGCGATGAGCCGATCGGTCTCGATCACGTCAGCCCCGGGGACACCGGCTCCGCGCGACCGGCCGGGCCGTGGACAGACTAGCGGGCCGCATCCGCGCGGAAGTTGGTAACGAACGGCGCGGCCTGGGCGATGCCGGCCGCCGCCTTGGCGGGAAGCCCGGCGGCCACCTGGTCCAGATGCGCGTTGATGACACCGGTCAGCTTGATGATCAGGGTGCGCTGGTACTTGGCACCCAGCGGCGAGAGCGCGAAACGCTGCCCCTCGACATTCTCGATGGCGTCGACGGAGAAGCGCATTTCGCGGTCCTCTTCGTCCCAAGTGTAGGTCAGCGCCTTCTGCTCGGCCTCGGTGCCGGGGTAGTCCTGCAGCAACTTGCCGGACATGCCATAGGCACCGGCGACGTGGAAGGCCACCGAGTGGTCGATGATCTTCGCCTGCTTGCGCCCGACCTCCGAGGACAGGTGCGCCACCAGGCTGTCCAGTTCAGCCTCGGAAAAACTCTCGCCGGCGAGTCTCTCCCACTCGGCGGGCAACCAGGCACGGCTGGTCCACTCACGCTGGACATCCGCCAGCAAGGGCGCAACCACCGCCTTTTCCGCGGCGTCGAAATGAAGGTTTCCCGGCTTCCAGGCCTTGCCAAGACTCTGCTCCCTTCCGAGTCGGCCGAGCGCGTCGCGGGTGGCGACGAGGGCCTGCTGCTTGAGGTAGCGGTTACCCAGCGCGACCGAGGTCTTCCAGTCGTGAATGGCGTACAGGGCCTCCGTCTTGTCGTTCGCCATCGCGAGCGGGGCGGAAGCAATCAGGACCGCCGTCAGGGCGGCCGGAAACATCAGGCGTGCGACACGAAGGATCATCGGCGATCAGAACTTCAAGAGAAGGGTGATGGGGGCGCGGTATCGGCAGGGATGCACCATGACGGCGAATTATAGACCCCGGACCCGGGCCCGCCGCTCATGCCGCAGCGACCACCAGAGCCTTCGGCGCCGGTGCCCCGGAACAGCCCGACGCGGGCATGCGGCCCCGGCCGGGTCGTCTCAGGACACACGCGCGAGAATGCGCAAGGCCTGCCGGATCGCGTCCTGCACCGGCAGTTCCGGCCCCAGACGCGCCAGCGCCGCCCGAGCCTCCTTGTCGCTGTAGCCGAGGGCCACCAGGGCATTGAGGGCGTCGTCCCCGGCCGGGGCAGCCGCAGTCTGGGCGGCCGACCCGGCCGCCGGTCCGAGTTTGTCCTTCAGTTCGAGCAGCAGGCGCTCGGCGGTCTTCTTGCCGATGCCGGGGATGCGGGTGAGCCTCGCACTGTCCTGTTGGGCAACGGCGGCCTGGACCTCGGCTACCGACAGGCCGGACAGCAGCGACAGGGCCGTACGCGCCCCGATGCCGCTGATGCGCAGCAACTGCCGGAACAGCTGTCGCTCGCCCTCGGTGCCGAATCCGAACAGCAGGTGCGCGTCCTCCCGCACCACCAAATGCGTCAGCAACGTGACCTCCTGACCCGTGGCGGGCAGGTGGTAGAAGGTGCTCATCGGCACGTCGATTTCGTAGCCGACCCCGTGTACATCCACCACGATGCTGGGAGGATGTTTCTCGACGAGGCGACCGGCGAGGCGGGCGATCATGGACACGTTCTCCGGAGGATTTACGACAAACGGCTCATACCAGGCGACCGCCGCGCACACGATGTCCGGCAGTGGACAGGCTGCCGAGACCAAGTCCGCCGTGCGCGTGGCAGATGGCGCAGGCGAGCGCGTCCGCGGCGTCGGGAGAGGGCTGGCCGGGAAGGTTCAGCAGCCTGCCCACCATCGCCTGGACCTGCTCCTTGGCGGCGTGCCCGCTGCCCACCACGGCCTGCTTGACCTGCAGCGCCGTGTATTCGGCCACCGGCAGGGATCTGGCCACTGCCGCACAGATGGCCGCGCCGCGCGCCTGTCCGAGCAGCAGGGTGGACTGCGGGTTGACGTTGACGAAGACCTTCTCCACCGCCACGTGCTGCGGATGGCCGTCCTCGATCACCTGGCCAAGGCTGTCGAGGATGGTGCGCAGCCGTTCCGGCAGGGACTCGGTCTCGCGGGTGCGGATGCAGCCGCTGGTGAGGTAGGTCAGGCGCTGGCCGGATTTCTCGATGATACCGAAGCCGGTGATGCGCAGCCCTGGATCGATGCCCAGGATGCGCAGCCCGCCCATCGCCGGCTCCATGGGCGGACTCACGGATCAGGGGCCCCGATGCCGGCTCAATCCGCGTCGATCACCGCGGTGGTGTAGACCTCCTGGACGTCGTCCAGGCCCTCCAGCACATCGAGCAGCTTCTGCATCTTTACGGCGTCGTCGCCGGTCATGACGCTCTCGGTGCCCGGCTTCATCGTGACCTCGGCGAACTCCGGCTTAAGACCCGCCTTCCCGAGCGCGTCCTTGACCGTGACGAAATCGTTGTTCGGGGCGGTGATGACCTCGATGGACCCGTCGTCGTTGACGACCACATCTTCGGCGCCCGCCTCGATGGCCACCTCCATCACCTTGTCCTCATCGGCACCAGGCGCCAGCAGCAGCTGGCCGCAGTGCTTGAAGAGAAAGGCCACGGAACCATCCGTACCGAGGTTGCCGCCATGCTTGGCAAAGGCATGTCTCACCTCGGCCACGGTCCGGGTACGGTTGTCGGTCATGCAGTCGACGATGACGGCGGCACCACCGATGCCATAGCCCTCGTAGCGAATCTCTTCGTAATTGACGCCCTCGAGCTGCCCGGCACCGCGCTTGATGGCGTTGTCGATGGTGTCCTTGGGCATGTTCTGGTCGCGCGCCTTGTCGATGGCCAGACGCAGGCGCGGATTGCTGTGCGGATCACCGCCGCCGAGGCGGGCGGAGACGGTGATCTCCTTGATGAGCCGGGTGAAGATCTTGCCGCGCTTGGCGTCTGTGGCGGCCTTCTTGTGCTTGATGTTGGCCCACTTGCTGTGTCCTGCCATGGATTCCTCGTCTTGCTGCGGATCGCGGTCCGATCGCGGCGCGGCCATGAACACTGCGGCCATCGCCACGCGATTGGTATACTTTTCATCATGTTATCACCGTGCCCCCGGAGCCTGCCATGGCCGAGCCCATGCTGATCGCGAAGTGCGATCGCGATCTTCACCTCCTGCCCGGGCTGGTCAATCGCCACGGCCTCATCGCCGGCGCCACCGGCACCGGCAAGACGGTCACCCTGCAGCGCATCGCCGAGCAGCTCTCGGCCGGCGGCGTCCCGGTGTTCATGGCGGACGTCAAGGGCGACCTGTCCGGCCTGTCGCAGCCGGGCGCCTGGAACCCCCGGCTGAAGGAACGAGCCGAGCAGCTGGGCATGGGCGATCTCGCCTTCACCGGCTTCCCCGTCACCTTCTGGGACGTCTGGGGCGAGAAGGGACACCCGGTGCGCGCCACCATCTCGGACATGGGCCCGCTGCTGCTGGGCCGCATGCTCAACCTCAACGACACCCAGCAGGGTGTTCTCACGCTGTGCTTCAAGATCGCCGACGATCAGGGCCTGCTGCTGCTCGATCTGAAGGACCTGCGCGCCCTGGTCCAGTACGTCGGCACGAACGCGCGGCAGTTCACCGTGAGCCACGGCAACATCTCGGCCGCCTCGATCGGTGCCATCCAGCGCGGCCTGCTGGAGCTCGAGCACCAGGGTGGCGAGCACCTGTTCGGCGAACCGGCGCTGGACCCGGACGACCTGATGCAGACCGGCGACGGCGGACGGGGCGTCATCAACATCCTGGCGGCCGACCGGCTGATGCAGATGCCCAAGATCTACGCCACCTTCCTGCTCTGGCTGCTGTCCGAGATGTTCGAGCGCCTGCCCGAGGTCGGCGACACCGACAAGCCGCGGCTGGTGTTCTTCTTCGACGAGGCCCACCTGCTGTTCGCAGACGCGCCTGCCGCACTCGTGGACAAGATCGAGCAGGTGGTGCGGCTGATCCGCTCCAAGGGGGTCGGCGTGTTCTTCGTCACCCAGAACCCGCTGGATGTGCCCGACCGTGTGCTCGGTCAGCTCGGCAACCGCGTGCAGCACGCGCTGCGCGCCTTCACGCCGCGGGACCAGAAGGCCGTTAGGACGGCGGCAACCACACTGCGCGCCAACCCGGCGCTCGACACCGAAAAGGCCATCACTGAACTCGGTGTCGGCGAGGCCCTGGTGTCCTTCCTGGACGAGAAGGGCCGCCCGGAGGTCGTGGAGCGCGCCTTCGTCTGCCCGCCCGCCAGCCGCATCGGTCCGGCCACATCGGAGGAGCGCGCGCGGGTCATCGCCGCCTCACCGGTCGCCGGTGTCTACGAACTGGCCATCGACCGTGAATCCGCCTACGAGATGCTGCGCGACCGCGCTGCGGCCGGGCCCGCGGGAGCCGGCGTCCCGGCCGGCGCGCCGCCGGCGGCGGCCGAGGATGACGGGCTCATGGGCGGCCTGAAGGACATCCTGTTCGGAACGACCGGTCCCCGCGGCGGGAAGCGC
>Ga0169931_10007261_pt1 | contig 16476 bp, 14 predicted proteins | sample Kivu_15m_20L_FD_129675 | JGI IMG/M metagenome (GOLD analysis project Ga0169931, IMG submission 129675) | Freshwater microbial communities from Lake Kivu, Western Province, Rwanda to study Microbial Dark Matter (Phase II) - Kivu_15m_20L... | ecosystem: Environmental > Aquatic > Freshwater > Lake...
CATAGAGTTGAGATGAAGTGGTTCTTGAAGGTACGTATAGCTCGCTCTGCGGCGTTGGCCCGATGCTGGTTGGGAGGGACGATTTGTATTTTACCGCCCGAAGATGAAATATATTTCTTCTATAATGTAGATACCTCATTGTCCAAAACGTGTACATGTGGAGTAATGCCTCTGGACACCAATAAACAATGACACTTATCATATGCCTTGAGTATTTGATGAGCAGAGCAAGATGGCATAGGCTCAGCAAATATGTAGTTTGAATCTGTGTCGAAAACGATGAGAATATAGGTATTACCTTGGCTAGAGGTTGTGATGAATCGCCCAGTGGGGTCAGAATATATTGTTCCGGGTCGATGTGGGATAGTTGGTGCTTCAAGTGAGTCCGCGATCCCGAGGTACAGGTCCCTAGACGAATCTGGATAGACTTTCGTTGAGTATTGTTGTTGTCGATCCTGATCCAAGTGGCCCATATACGTCGCTATAGTATTAGGGAAATACTTGCGGACTTGGGATGTAGTAAGTGCTGGGAAAGTGGTGAGATGTCCCGCATCAATAGCCTCACACCATGTTGATAGGGTAGGAGATCCCAGGCATGCATGATAATAGGAAATACGTTGTGAAATGGTAGACGAATAACGTAGTGTATGGCATGTTTGCTGTTCGGTCAGATGATGAAGTGGTGTATGCCATAAGGTATCATGGGAATCACGGTCGCCCGTAATAAAAGCTGCATCAGTTGGCATAGATTGGAGCCGATGGGTAGATCTGCGTCCGTGTAGTATATGGGCCGAGTCTTTGGTGAAGACGGCAACACTCCCTGCGTCACAAAACTGACGAATAGATAATAGTGGTTGAGTCAGTGTAGGGACAATGTGAGCTGTTGTCGAAGATACAGTGAGAGACTTAGTCGGTAGAGGGATTGTTGTTGTCTGTGTAGAAACTAACTGGGAACCATCAGGTTGAGTAATAAGAGTTGGTGATGTGGGAGACGATATAGAGTCGATGGCGCTAGTGACAAAATGAGATAAACATCCAGTATCGAGGAGGGCATACAAGGAATTAAGAGATTGGGGTTGGCCTTTTGTAGAAGTAAAATGATTTACTAGTTTAGGTTATACAAAAGGGGCCCCTCCTTCCTATTCATGTTTCACATTTTTAGATGAGCCTCCTTTACGATTCCTCAAAGTAGCTGAGTCTTGATGCCCGATGGATTTTGTTCGACACTCGCTGCTGGTATGATTGCAACCCCCATGGGTCCAGCAATACTTGGACGTTACTCGGGCCTTGTTTCCTTTTTCAACGGCTGTAATACATTTAGTTAGGGCTGCACTATGGTCCGCCAATAACTTCGCCTGTTCCGTTACGAGGCTACACAAGGTGTCGATGCGGGGATCTGTGGCGGTTACAGAACTAACGGGGTTAGTAGCTGGTGTGTGTAGGGCGTTAGCCTGACTGTGGGATTTATAACCGCGGGAAGCAATTGTATCCGTAGTAGATGATGATTTCGCTTGTTGAATCAGGCGAAGTGATGATTTGAGATCTCCATCGGAACACAGTAACCATTTTGCATCAAGACTTGAATTCTCCCAATCCAGTTTCAAGACATGGAAATCGCCACCCAGTGTAATGAGGAACTTTAGTCGAAGATGCTCTTTCGTTAATACTGGGGCGTTGGGATCGCGACGAATGTCTCGGACATGGACGTAAAAACGATTCCAATAGGAGTCAATGGACTCGGATGGATTGCGATGGAGGGAGTAAAAGGTTGGCAGAAGGATATGGGTGTTGTGGACTCCACCAGTCGAATTATTATCCTCCAATAATGCATACCACAAGGCCAAACCGCGAGATAGGTACTCAGAAGATTGAATGAAAGTACTCGAGTCAGGAAGTGTTTGTAGGAGACGAGAGTACAGTTGGATGTCGTACTTGTGGAACTCGTCATCTTCCTGGAAGTGGCCGTAATGATACAATGAAGCGGACGCCCTGTCGTATAGGGGTACTAATTCATTGGCGCAGATAGATGCAATAAAACGAGACTTCCAAATATCAAAGTTTGATGGTAAGCCGTCAAATTTATGATAGTCGTACTTTACTATCTTGACCAGTGGTGGAATAAGGAGGGGTGATGGATTTGTCGCACCGGTGGAATCAGCATTGGCAGGTGAAAAATTTTTCCAGCGATTCCCCTGTAGGTTGATATTCAAGTCGCAAGGGCCGTCACTTGGTGTAAATAAATCGTTCCTATCCCCATCCCTTGGTGTAATGTTGGACGTTGGAACAGTAGCTCAACCATGAGGACCATGAGTGCTCTGAATGTTGGCATGGATGGATGTTGGTGATAACGGTAGATGCTGGCCGGGTGGGAGGTTAGAAGTACTTCTCACGGTATTGGAGGACAATGTCGGGCCCGACCAGAGCCTTGCAGGAGAGTGACTCACCTCTGGGTTCGTCCCAGGAGGGGCCCTTGATCCTTGTGTGAACTCGAGGGGCCGTCCTTCATTGTCTCCGCCACCATCCGCGTCCAACTCCCGTAGTACCGGTTTTGATGATGATGATGGTGTTGGTGTAGTAGATGGTGTTGGTGTAGGGTTGTTGAAGCGCGACAGGAAGGTGTCGAATGAGAAGACGGTCCAATGGTGATGATTGGATAGGTGGAGTTGAGGATGGGATTGTGTCTTGCGCACCTAATGTGTCAGTACCTTTGAGGTCTGGGGTGCGACCTTGTCCTTGGATCATGGTGCGAAGTCTCTGTCGTGTGAGTACTGGCATGAGACTAAGGAAGATTCGAGTTTAGTGTCGAAAAGGAATTTCGAAATTAACGATAGCCTGGAATTTCAAAAAGACTTGATAGTAGGAGGAAAGAATCGACTCAACTACTAAGGCGGGATTCAACCACAAGGAGTGCACTTGGAGAGGAAGGCACTGACTGGAGAAAGAAAAGGATTTCTAGATTCTAAAGATGAACACAAAGATTGGAAACCTTTGAACTTAGAAATTATGAGGAGGTTTACGTTACTTGTTTCATCTTCGACCTTTGCCATGGAATTTACATGAAATTCTACGCAAGACTCACATGCTCCATGCACGGCTGACTTGTGTCTGTGGTAACTAGACAGTTGGCGGTTGGCGCCAATAGTCCAACAATCCTACTGTATGCAAAATGCCGTGCTGGGTGCTGGCTAATGCCGTGCTAAAACCGTGCTTAAGCTATTTTAGTAGTAACTTAGCTAAAAAATATTTCTTCATGCGCTTAAACTGCGCGCTGGTCTCTACGCTACTGGGGGTACATAGTACATAGGCCTGCTGTAACCTGTAAGGCTGTGAACTGTGACTCCATTTCTCAGTATCACTTTTATCAGCATATATGACCAGCGACGACGAGTCTCGAAAAGTTTATTGGTATCGTCTTTTTGAATCTTCAACTGGTCTGGCCGACAGGAATACAAGGCTCAGCAAGGTCTCTGTGAGTATAAATGCGGACGTGGATGATTTTCGAACAGCAGTGTACGCTGAGAACTCCTCGATTCTAGATGGTATCACTTCATCTCAACTCATCGTCTATAAAAACATAGATGCCTTCGAGAAGAGAAATGCCAATGAAGACAAGTGGGGGCCTCTAGATGAAGACTCTCTTGTTAACGACGACTTGGGAAAGACGACGAAGGAGGCCCTTATCGTTGCTGTTTCTCCGGTCGATGTGAGGACGCCGCTTCACTCCACGTCGTTTCAAGAACCCAACGTATTTCCTGCTAACACAACTGCGTTTCAATTAACAAATGAGGGCAATGCTTTGGATGTATCTTCTAAGCTGTACAACTACATAACTTCCCCACTTGATACTGAGCTCAGCCTCGAGGAGCTTCCTGCTTTGCTTCTCACGGATCCCTCGACTCAGTTTCCTCTTCATCCCGATCTTTATGTGAGACTGATCAGAAAAGGAGAAAACGTAGGGAGAATCCTGAATCTAAAGAATTCTGTGATATGGAAGGATTACTTCTTTCCATATTACATATGGATGTAAAACTCGATGGCCAGGAGGGAGAAGGAAATTCGATACATTATTACACTGACTCGCTTATCAAAGAGATTCTTGATAAGTTACTTTCTCATACTACCGTTGCAACTATTGCATCTCGAAATGTTGCCGATTTTTCGAGCTCAACTATTCAAGGAAAGCGTCCAGATTTTCAGTTTTATGTCAATCAGTTTCTCATTCTTGGAGGAGAAGAGAAATCGAGCAAAACTCAACTAGTAGTTGCCCGATCAGGGCTAATCGCAAAGTTGAGAAAATGGAATGAACACATATACGGTAGACTAAATTACATATTTGGATTCGCTTGTGCAGGAGAATTTCTCACATTTCACGCCATGTCTCCGTCTGGAAATCTAGCCAATATCTCTGACATTTTCATGTTGACGTCAGTCGAGGATAGAATCAAGATCATCATTTTCGTCATCAATCTAGCACGATTGTTCAGAACTTTAGTTCACCGTATCCCATCAGGGCTTCATATGTTATACCAACCTATCCAAAGACCGAATGGAGGGACCATCATGATTCATTATGATTACGTTATGAAAACGATTCCTCTTGATATCGTTGACTTGGACACGACTTACGATTACCTGCATGAACTGTATACAGCCATGCAACGGGATCATGTTCCTCATGTTATTGAACTTGTCAAAATGTCCATGATAAACTTAGTCTCTGCTGGTTATATCTATCTCAAACTGTCACCCTGTGGAATTCAGAGAATCCCCCAAACGAAGAAGGAATTTCTTTTCGCGTTTAAGTCAATTTTGCAGGCTTTAGAGGGTGTTCACAAACTTGGTTACGCTCATCTCGATGTACGGTGGGCGAATGTTTTAAGCGTGACAGATGAAGATTGGAGGCTCATTGATTTTGAGAATTCCCAAAGAGACATCGATTCTTCTTTGAAGAGTAAAGATATGCAGATGCTTGGAGAAATGATGCTTCATTGTAATGAACTTATGACGCCACCAGATGGTCTACTTCGTTCTCTTTGTAATCAACTTATTTCGGATAATCCACCAGACGCATCGACAGCATTGACATTCCTTTCTAAAATTATATGATGCCGACCAGAATAAAGCCTATGCCAAAACATGGAAATTATTTGGTTTATGTACTAATGCAGGAAATGATTCATACGAGATTCTTTAGAGGGCTTAAACGATGAGACAACAGTTGTGAGGGTGCTTTTCTCAACTTGTTTATACATTAAAAGTAAGAACTTCAATAATATAGAATGTCCAAATCAGTAAACATCGACATATCTGGAGAGTGCGATATAATATTGTATAACATGAGGCGATCACTGTCTAAAGAAACTAAGGATAAGAGCTTAGTTTGGTATAGTCTCGTCTACCCTTCAACCGGACTGCCACAGGCAAATCGATGTTTCTTACTATTGAACTCCTTCACCTATGCCAGTCTCTAGGATGGCGTTGCAAAAGTGAGCACATTTGTATGGGAGCGAGATTCCACTCTTCTGGGGAACGCTGTTACATTATTTTGTAGCCAACAAACATCGGCACAAGGAGTTAATCAGCAGCAGCTACGGCAAACATCTTGTACGTGAGAAGTTAAGCCAAAAGCATCGTAACGCTAAAAAGATCGGAGTCTTAACTTTTCATCGATAGGGTATTTCGACGACCACATATTAACAACTGCATTCTCATGTGAGTTGAATCAGGCACGACGAAGTACATCTACGTATCGCGGAGTGTAAAGAGCCACGATTTTTTCACAGAAAAATCAGTAAAGCAAAAACCCTTGTGAACGAAGAATCATATGTTAAAGTAAACGACATCGGTTAACGAGGAATACGGTATTCGACTTAAGGTGAAAATACATCGGGTGGATATAGTAGTTACTTGTATCTACCACTTTATCATTTCAACGTTTACTGTAAAACAAAAAATACAGATCATTCCATAATGGCGGAAACTTGCGACGGACCCAAAGGCAAAGAGCAAGGGCTCGCACTTGCCCCAAGAATCACAATCGTCTCAATCAGCAAATGTAAAAAACAATAGGCAGATATATCAGATCTGGTTGAGAGATTGAATACCAGATATCTGAAATTTTTCAGACATCTGGTTTTACCATACGCATAGAGTCCCTATCCTATAAATACACAGGTCGACCTCTCTCTATATATATAGACTCTAGAAAATATCTAGCGGAACAAACATATATTGCTTATCCAATCGTCTATCTTTCCATGTTTTTTTTTTGATAGGCCTTATTGGCACTGGTACCAATGATCTGTTTTTTTTTTTTTTTGGATATTTTTGAGAGCATGATATTTGGGGCACGTACCATGAAACCGAAATATTCCTTGATTCTTGAGCCATATATTGTAGAAAGTCACATAGTGCGGTTTACGTTTGATACCATATATGGTCTCTATGGATAGTAATTTGTGAACCGAAGCATCTCCTGTTATTCATTTCTATATACTGGACGAGTCAAGTGCACCAAAGGTACTGACGGTGAGTATATAATAAACCCATTCTTATGTTTCCAAAGCGATTTCAACCCATATATAGGGCGATAGATCGGGTGCATCGTGTCTTTTCCGTAACATGAAACGTTATAGACATTCCATCCCTTGCCATAAAATGTAGATCCATCAGAGTAGAGAGCGTCGCAGAATTTTTCACCTCCAAAAATTTCTGATGTTTCTTGTCTGCTGTTAGAATATATGTTATTGAAACACCACACTTATATCCAATGAATGTATCGTATGTACATTTATAGCTTCAATGAAACGTAAAACACTTTCACCTTCCCCTATATTTCTGGAGTTGATAAGTATTGAAAGTATCTGTTTTTTTTTTCAATTTTCATCTTTTGGATGATTGTTTAGAATTTGGATGGAAACCATTCATTTCAAGCGATGATGGACTTTCCGTTATCTTCATCATCCTACGAGGATATCGGTGTTGGAACAAGGATTACAAAAGTGCCTCCTGCTTTGATTTTTCCCAAACTCTCCAACCTTATCTTCTTCATCATATCGAGAGGAGGTTCATGTTTCTTTTGATGATGGGCGGTACAGAGGAACGTCGGGCTATTTTTAACCCTATCCTGCGGTGCCAGCGTGCCAGCGCACAAAATCAATTCTTTTTTCGTCATTCATATTTGCAAGTTTATATTTTTAGCAATAAAAGATGAATTGAATTTGGTTCTAAAACTCTTTTCAGTAAATATAAGACCCATTACATCTTGTATTAATAGTACACTACTATGCCGCGTTCGAATGCCAAGAAAGGAATCATTCGCAAGAATGATTATGAAAAAGAAGAGGAAAAGAAGACAGATGAGTTATTCTTGTTGAATACTGTTTTGTCAGAGGAGGGAGATGATGGTACGGAAGAAGATCTGGCAGGGAAACCCGATGGAATGGGAGGACTCCCATCATCATCAACGCATATTGCCTTTGAAGTTGGATATGCCACCACATCCAGATCGACATGCAAACGATGTGATGTACGAATCATGCAAGGAGAAATACGTGTTGCAAGTCGACCGCTCTTTCGGGGGAAACCTGGATATACCATTTATAAACACTTGGCATGTACCGTTTTCCCCACCGACATTATATGTGCAGAAGATGTACCAGGATACGATGACTTGGATATGCAAGATTATGATACTCTTAGACAACGTATTGTAGAGAGTGTTACGGAAATTCAACTGGAAACACAAGAATTGGAACCGGAAGAATTGGTACAAAAAGAGTTTCGAGGACGGATTCGTTCTTTGCCACCAGGGCTGAATGCTACTCTACTACCCTTTCAAAAAGAAGGTATGAGTTGGATGTATTGTCAAGAAGTTGGAACGACGATGACGTTGATGGATAACACCGAGGAGGAGGAGACACCACAACAAGACAATACTGTAGCAGAGCAAGACGATATCAAAACGAAGAATAGAAACTTGACTCGTCCATGGAGTGAAACTACACCACGAGTTGGTTTACTCAGTGATGAAATGGGTATGGTACGTCGTCGAACTTATATACACACTAATTTACTACTTATCTCATCTTTGGTTATATCTCTGATGGCTGTCTCTGTCTTTCTCTTTTTCTTTCAAATCTCCTATCAAGGGGAAAACTTTACAAACGATATCACTTATTTTAGATCATCGACCACTACTTCAACACATGGTTCCATTTGCAAAACATCCTCCCGATTCTACCCAAGAATATAAGTTGAGAATAGAGCAAGAAGAAAAATTATGGGAGGATGCATTTAGAGATTGGAATCATGAAATGGAAATGTGTAATATCTCACCCTCTATCATTCAATCCTTAAATCATTCAATCAAGAAATCATCATCCAAGACAAGTAAAGATGGTACAAAGAAAAAAGCTAATAATAATAAAGCTTCAAAGGATAATATACTTGAAATGAATAAGTATAGTGATGAAAATATAATCAATAGAGCTGGAGCAAGAGCGGGGACACTTGTGGTATGTCCAGTCGCTGCGTTGACTCAATGGAAAACGGAAATTGAAAAGTTTTGTGATCCTGGAGTTGTTCAGGTGGTTATTTACCACGGACCCGATCGTGAACGTCTCATTCCTAGAATCATGTTGCGCAAGTATGATATTGTATTAACGACCTATCAAGTTCTGGAGGCTGACTTTCGTAAAATGGTTTCTCCAAATCGTGTCAAATGCCCCAACTGTGGTGGTAAATTTAAGGTACCGTTAGATTCATGGTATATTGTTTGCAACTATACCCTTGATCATTGTGTCTTACAATATTCATTGTTTTCGTAGATTGACAAGCTTCGTATTCACTTAAAATACTTTTGCGGTGAAGCGGCTCAAAGAACAGAGGCTCAAGCTAGACAGCATAGAAGTAGAGATAGAGATGATTCAGCACCCTCTAGAGGTAATCATGGATCGTCTTCCAACGACCTGAATGACAAACATAAGGACACTAAGAGCTCTAGCAAAACAGTGAAGATGGAGAAAAGAATGTCATCTTCTACAAAATCGATGAAGCCTATACATCCAGAACCATCTCAAATGGGAGAGAGAAAGAAAGGAATGACTCAGAATACGTCGAAAAAAAGACCCATGAATATCAATTCTTCCACAAATTCAAAAAGCAAGAAGATAAGGAAAATCGACGTTGACGATGATCTTTCCCATGATTTGGATCCTTCACCGCGATCACAGAGACGGGCTGCTGCTGTTGCTAAGACGCGCTTGAAGGCGATATCCAGGGAATCCTACGATGACGGCGTATCAAGCGATGAAGAATCCGATTATGGTGATGATGATATAACGAACGATGAGCCCGATGTATCCGAAGAAGATGTACAAGAAGAGTCCAGCGATGAATCTGAGTCAACGAGCGATGATGATAATCTTAAACGGGCTCGGGATGCGCAGGAAAAGGCACTTCAGAGAGCAAAGAAATCTGGAAAGAAAACATTTGAAACTTCTTCGGACGAGAAAAAGCGTCAGGAAGCGATGAAAGTTAAGGATGATTCAAGGTATCATCGGGGTCAAGTAGTAAAAATCACAAGAGCTGCGGTGACGTCGAAAACGTCCACAACGAAAATTAAGACCGTTACGCCAGAGCATGGGTTTCTTAGTGAATCAGACGATGACAAGTCAAATTACAGCATGGACATGGAGGTCTTACTTCAAGAGGCCATGGCAGGTGCAAAGATGAGCGCGCTCCATAGCGTTTGCTGGTGGCGTATTGTATTGGATGAGGCACACATGATTAAGTCCCGGAGTAGTCAAACGGCCGCCGCTGCTTTTTCTTTGATAGGTGTTCATCGATGGTGCCTATCTGGTACGCCTCTTCAGAATCGAGTTGGGGAATTTTACTCGCTGGTCCGTTTCCTACGAATTGATCCTATGGCCCATTACCTTTGTCGCCATAAAGGCTGCACTTGTAAAAGTATTCATTACCGTATGTTTGAAGGCAAATGTAGGGGGTGTGGACACGGGTCGGTAGAGCATTTCTCCTACTTCAATAAGCACATTTTGAATCCTATTCAGCGTGATGGGTACGTTTTGGGATAACATCTTTCCTATGATCAATCATACCATAACTAAGTTGACTCTTATTTTTTATCCTTATACAGCTACTCAGGGGATGGACGTAAGGCCATGTTTACTCTTAAAACCGAGATTTTAGATCCGTATGTTTTAAGACGGACCAAAACAACTAAAGCGGAGGATATGCAGCTTCCACCTCGGTTGGTTGAAATTCGTCCTGTACGCTTGCATCCGATTGAAGAAGATTTCTACAATGCACTTTACACACAAACAAAATCCTCCTTTGATGATTATGTTCGAGAGGGAACCCTCTTGAATAACTATGCTCACATCTTCGATTTGCTCATACGAATGCGGCAAAGTGTTGCTCATCCATACCTTGTCTTATTTTCCAAATCAGAGAAGCGTAGTAACCCAGGAGGCAATATAACTGCTGCAATCAGAGGGCAGGATTGCGGTATTTGCCACGAGCCAATCACTAATCGTGTTGTGAGCACCTGCTGTCAATCAGCATTTTGTCGGGGGTGTGTCGATGAATATATGGAATCAGAAATCAATGCCAACATAGCTCAGTGCCCTTCTTGTCGTGAGCCTTTTTCGATTGATTTGAATCAAAATCCGAAGGACGATGTATTTGATGACTGTACACTCAAGGTTTCAGCCAATACATCACAACTCATGGATATGCCATCCATTCGAGAAATGTTGCATGTATCTACTGGTTCCATTTTGCATCGGATCGATTTGGCGCAATTTAGTTCATCAACAAAAATTGAAGCTTTGACAAAAGAACTTGTGGAAATGCGTCAATCGAGTCCTGGTAGTAAGGCTATTGTGTTTTCACAGGTAAGGAAGATTCAAGAAGCGAGCATGATTTAACATTTATTGACTGTTGTTTTATGCGTTGCGTTACTCAACAATAACTTCGATCTTTCGCTTTTATATACATAGTTTGTGAATATGTTGGACTTAATTCGTTGGCGTCTACACAGTGATCCTTTTCTCAGTGAGGGCGGATTGGGAGTCCGATCTCTCCATGGTGGTATGGATGTCAAAGCTCGAGATTCAACACTCAAGGACTTTCGTGAGGATCCTCAGTGTCGTGTCTTGCTGATGTCCTTAAAAGCTGGCGGAGTGGCCTTGAACTTAACTGTAGCTGATCACATTTTCCTCATGGATCCATGGTGGAATCCTGCCGCAGAGAATCAAGCCATTGATCGAACACATCGCTTTGGACAATATAGACCTATCAAAGCAATTCGTTTTATTGCAGAAGATACAGTAGAGGAACGTATTCTTCAACTTCAAGAGAAGAAAAGGCTGGTTTTCGATGGTACGTATTACACAGCCCTTACCCAAAACGTAACATTCACCAAACATATTATTCAGATAGATTGAACTCATGAGTCTAATTCTTAATATTAAAATACACAGGTACTGTTGGGCGTGATGCAGCATCATTGAAGATGCTTTCTACTGAGGATATGAAATGTCTATTCCAATAATACATGATTGTGACGTGACGAGGAAAAGGCGTTTACGTTTTATCAATGTACCTGTTGATTGGGCCCATGTCTTTATTGTTACTTGTGTATGATACCGAAGAATGGTTTCACTCTTATAAACCATAAAAAAATTACATTGCTCCATAGAGAAATATCATGTAAAGTCAATAAAACTTGAACTATTGATTGAATGTATAATGTGATTGGGCTACTAAATCGTTAAGATATACATGTTTTAGATATGACACATTTGTATTTATAAGTCTTGAAGAGTATATGTAATGATCATATAGAAAGATATGATTGGACATTAATAAACGATGGTATCCGATATATTTTTTATTAAGGAAATCAATATCGTCATGATGTTGAAGATGCTATGGAAACCCTTTCTATACACTAGTAAAAATAAATGTTTTTTTTTTCAATATATTATTGGAAGGGATATATAACTATCATGTGCTCACGCGAATCAACTTTTTCATACTGTTCCATCTGGTCTACTTGTGGAGGAGGAATGAAGTATTTGATGGTAGAACAAAAGAGTGTCCAGTAGAGCCTATATTCGCATTTCCCAAGAAACGGGGAATCCCTGCTCGACACTACCTATCAATCAAAATATAAATATGCATATTTTCAAGACAGTGATATAAGACATTGCCCAAAAGTGCAATAAAAATAGAAAGTGTTCAATTGTTGGTTGTATATATGTATTTAATGAATATAGTGTATTCCCGGTACAGTAAGTTGTGAAATCGGTAAATAGTATATATATAATAGTAAAGCAGGGTCCCATGAAAATTGCAACACACAACCAATACGGGTTTAAAGAAGCTAAGCCTATTACTTGCTCACCGATGAAATATCAAGTAGCCGGAATCTTGGACTAGAGATATATGACAAACTATAAGAATATATATGTCACCTTTATTTTGAATTTCATCTGCTTTCTTATTTATTGTACCGTTATATCTGCGTGCCTACGTAGGTTATTTACAATTTAAAAAATAAATGGACTGCGACGGAATTACCCATTTTATTTGATCTTTGATAAAAAAAAAACACCTAGGAGGTTATCTTTAGATTCTGGAAGAACAACACACGAGAAGAAGAGAAGCGTATAAATAAAAGTAAGTCTTTCTAAAATTTTCAACATATGTGTGTGTGTGTGTCTCTTCGCTCTTTTTATTGTCTCTGTAACACACTACAACAGCTGGTAGGTCCTACGTAGACGTTTCGTCGGTCCTCGTCACTGTACGCTGTATTCCATCCACACGGACAACAGGAAAGTAATAGTACATAGGTTATATATAAAAAATATATTACGACACACACCGTTTTGTCCCATTTTTTTTATCAACAACAACATCATGATGATAAGGATGATAAGTAAAAGAAACAGCATCCCCAAGTTTTGGAGAACATGGAAGCAGGCGGGAGACACGGTATCGTCGCGTGCCTTTTCAACGACAGCATCAAACCTGACACAATCATCAGCATCAGTCGTATCACCGCAAGCAGCGACATTGACAAACTCACCACCAACGACGACACGAGTGATTTTGTATGAAGGTCCTTTTGCATCCCTAACCCTACGTCTGAAGCGAATATCCATCACAAGTGCATTCATATCCGTAACGGGTATACCTCTTGTAATTCTATATAAAACTTGGTTTCTCTTTTCATCTCCCGCATCTATGATGGATGTTGCCACAGCAGCTGTTGAATCAGCATCAGTCTCCGTGGAGGATCCCAATCCTTTCTTGTCCATCGTACATGACACTACAGATACTCCGCAGCCTCCGTCATTCCTTCAAATCATGTCGAAACATGTTATTGTGGGAGGGACAGGAATACTTGTGGGGACAGGAAGTACACTGGCATTGAGTTATTGTTTTTCACCCTATGTCCACACTCTCGAGGAAGACATTATTCATCCCCGTACGTCTACGATAATAACTCCCATCTCGACATCATTTGATGACAAGGATGAATCAACAAGGATAGAACCAAACACAACTTCTTCAACGATACAACAACAACAACAACAAGCCGTAGAAGATGATACTCCACCGCCGACAACATCTCGAATCCTCCAAGCTACAACTAGAGATATATGGACACGTCCCATTACAACTGTTTTTGATATTTATAAAGATGTTATTCCGTTACAACAATCTTCCAACACGAATCCTACCAACAATAAGAATCACAATCCTACAGTCACTTTCAGACCCTTTTGTAACGTTATCATCAAGGGTATACCCATGTATATCCATCCAGAATTAATACACGAACCTAATTTACGTAAAGCGTTCTTTTTTTGAAAAAAGTTAGTAGTAGATGATGAAGAATTCATTTATGGATTAAAATCACTAAATTACATACGCTTCATGTGCCTTGTAGAATAATATATATTTCACCCTCTTTGGTTTATTAAACTGCAATACCTTATTTTAGAGCTGTCAGCTTTTTCTGCCGTGCCACCAGCTATACCCTCTACAACATCGCCATGCGCAAAGCCTTTGGAAGTACTTATTATAGACAAGCTTTATTAAGCATCGCCATCGCATGCACAGAGCCTCTTTTATTAGCAACGACGAAACCTTATGTTACAATAGCTTCTTCTATCAATCTTGCCAAGGCATAGTTCTTATCCAACAGGAAAGGCGAGGTTTCTGAAACAACGAAAAACGTGTCGAGTAAATAGAGGTCTTACGAAATTGACCCTTATACAACAAGAAGGAAATCCTGATGGCTAAACCAATCTACTATAAATATTTCAATCGTAAGCTTTTACACTATTGGTCCCTCCTTCTTGGTCGTAAGGTGACACAAACATTATAATTCAAGAACGTGCTGTCTAATCTAAAGATTTAATCATTTTTTTGTAGATAGAAGCGCTGTGTTTAAAAGTTCATTATCGCACTTGACTTTTTTTTTATCGACTGTTGGTTCCATCAAGCAAATTTACATGACGAGTTGTCTTTGTTGAAATACGCCTATCAAGAATTTCACGCGGCGTTAAATCCCAACACCACTTAAAGCTTGGACGACATGACTCAACGCTAGAAAAGTTATTTCCGGTATTTTTCTTTTCGATAATTTTTAAACTTGTAAACACATTTGCAACATCATATAGGCGTCGTATTTTCGACTTGAGAGTATTCAAGTCACGACGGGATTTCTTATCATTAGCTTCATTCACAATTTCTTCAGCTTCAGGAGGAAAATATCCCAAGATTTGTTCCGACGAATCAATGAGAGACACTTCAACATGACCAACCAGAAAATACTGAACAAAACGTTGGCTTAGCTTTGCCAACGTCTTGCATTTTGCATGTGAGTTACTGGAGGTGGCTTTGAAACAGCCCTCGGATACAGTCATTTCATCGTTATCACGGCGATCCTGATTGTCAATATAAGAGGAATGGAGTTCCTGTACATACGAAGAAGAAGATATCAAGCCACTTTGAAGCGCCTCTTCGATTCCATATCCAAATTGCATTTGTCCATGAGCTGATACAGCAGATGCTGTTTGAGGACAACTTATATCCTTACCCGAGACTGGCAAATTCATATTTCCAAACAAAGCCTCCTCCTGTAAGTCCGCGAAGGTGTCCATGAGATCTTGGGTACCATGCCAATAATATGTATTCTTACATTTGCGAGAAACAATTTTCAGTGATTCAAGTACGTTGACAATGTCATATATTCTTCTCCGTTCCACTCCAAGATGGGCTGCAGCCTGATCAATAGAAATTACAGTTGACGAAGTTTCCGCGTCCATTGTAGTTGCGGGAGGCAAGGATGAGAAGACGGCGATAAAATGTTCACTTAATAAGCCGAGAGATTTTTCTTTTCTATTGTAAAAAGTTGTACTGAGGTTTCCATAATCCAATGATGTGGATAAGTTCACCTCAGAAGTCACTTTTGTTTTCGGTTCGCTTGACTTAGCCTTTTTACGGGAGACCGTTTTTGTCTGTAGTGTTGTTGTGTGTTCAACGTCAGTAGTTGATGTAATTGGAATGAACGAGGCGTTACTATGGGACATCTTTGTCCTTCCCTTCGCATTAGTTGGTAATGACACAGTTGGTATATAAAAAGCTGGATTCGGAGGCATCCATTGAGAAGCACCTGCAGGATGACCATATGGATTCATGGGATTTCCATGAAAGTAATAAACAGCATGAGGAACCATAACACAACCACTGTTACCATTGGGGTTCGGCGGAGGAGGAAAGGGTACCCCTACGTTTATGGGTTGCATGTGTCCATACGGAGCAGGATGAGGAAGAGGTGGAGGAGAAAACGGTGTTGAGTTGATGCTAAGTATCCCATTTAATGGAGATGTCACATGAGGCTGAGACTGTTGTTTTGGGTGCGATGTTTCGTCACCAAGATTCGATTGTGACATGGAACGATACAAATGTGGTGATGACGATGATGAGTCATTCCGTGAGACCATAGGATCTTTTTGATGAAATAGCGCCGGATTATTTGAAAGATTAGACGATGGTGGTCCCCTCATGTGTGTCATTGGGTGAGTGTAATAAAACTCAACAGGGTTCCTAGCACTTGCTTGATAGTAATGAACAAATCCCTGTGGTGTAGTAGCATTCATGTAGTACTGCGGTTGAGGACCAATATAATCATATGGAAGTGGAGAAGTTTCGACATCATCCGTTGTCCCGTCATTAGTTACTTTATGCTTGTCCAAGGGAGGCTGTTGAGAGTTGAAAACAATAAATTTAGAAACACAAAAGAGAGATTTGCGAATGATTATCAAAACAAACAAAAACAAACCTTATCCATATACATAGATTGCGAGTGTCCTTCAGGGACATGAAGTCCGTAAAGGGGCTGCATGTCGTGCACCGCATGTCGGTCTCCAACACAAG
>Ga0169931_10007262_pt1 | contig 16475 bp, 14 predicted proteins | sample Kivu_15m_20L_FD_129675 | JGI IMG/M metagenome (GOLD analysis project Ga0169931, IMG submission 129675) | Freshwater microbial communities from Lake Kivu, Western Province, Rwanda to study Microbial Dark Matter (Phase II) - Kivu_15m_20L... | ecosystem: Environmental > Aquatic > Freshwater > Lake...
CAACTTCGTGAGGTCCGTCACGTGTTGTCCCGAACCGGATTCGCCGCTGAGGTCGACGGCGTACCCGAGGATTCCACGGTGAGCAAGGCCGCGGCTCGCGGCAGCCTGCTCGGTGAGGTTCGTACGCGCTCCTCGGCTCAGTCGAGTGTGCGTCGTCTCGCGCGTCGACTCCTTGCTGCCTAGGGCGAAGGGAGCACCACTACCGTGTCGCCCTTTTTCGCCCAGGTGTAGAGGAACTCCGCATCCTCGGCTGCCATGCGTACGCACCCTCCGGTTGCAACGGGGAGACCGAGTTGATCGGTGTCGTGCATCATGCGGCCGTCGTAGTAGATCGGGATGCTGTGGAAGCCGATGGACGTCTTGCCATCGAGGCCGTAGGCGAAGCGCGTCATGTGGTCGAAGGTGACACCGGAGTTCGGGTTGCCGCTCCGCTCGGACTGGGAGTAGATCCTGTACGTGCCTTGCGCGGGTCGGTCCCATCTGCCGACAACCGGGAATCGCTTGACCACGGTGTCGTTCTCGTCCATGAGCCAGACGTGCATGAGGGTCTTGTCGTAGACGATCCGCCGACCGTCGCCGTCATCCAATGGTCGAAGTGGCACATTGCGCGCCTTCTTCGTCCGCGTCGCGGGCTTGGGTTTCTTGTACTTGGCCGGGCGGGGTCCCTCGGCGCCCAGAGTGGTGACGTCGATCGGTGGTGCCGTGGTCACCTCGGGGGCTGGGGTGGGGCTGGGGGTGGCAGTCGCGCTGGGCGATTCGGTCGCGACGGGGGCTGCGGACGGCGTGGAATCAGACGCCGAAGCGGCGGGTAGGAGCATCCCGACGCCAACTCCCGCGGCGAGGCTCACCGTGAGGAGCCCGGCGAGGGTTCGCCGCGGGAACCTGCGCACACACCCGATCACCTCGCCACCGTACCTGCGCACGCGGTCTCGCATCACAGTCAGGGGTGAATGTGCATGACGGGGGAAGTGCACCTCATCAGGGTAGGGCGGAAGTTCGTGCCCGGGGAGCATCATGGCGGCGTGGCGCGTGCCAGGATGGACCGCGAGGAGGCGGATGTGCTCACTCCACGTCGGGGGTTGGTTCTCGGAGGCGGCGGCGTCCTCGGCGGGACCTGGTCCGTCGGAGCCCTCGATGCACTCCAGGACATCGGGATCGACGTCGATGATTTCGACATCATCGTGGGGACGTCGGCCGGATCCGTGCTCGGCGCTCTCGTCACCCTCGGGGTCTCACTCGAGGAGATGCGCGGTCACTACGCCGGCGATGACGTCGGCACCGGACCGCTCGCCCACTACGCCTTCGATCCCGACCGCGCGACCGGCGGTCATCGACCCGGGGTTCCACGTCTCCTCGCACCGGGTTCACCGGCGCTGATCGCCTCAAGCATGCGTCATCCGGGGAAGTTGCCGGTCACCGCCGTGCTGTCTGCCCTCCTTCCGCCCGGCTCTCGTTCCCTCGATCAGGTTTCGCAACTCATTGACGCCGCGAATCCCGCTGGCATATGGCCGCAACGACTCTGGGTGGTCGCCATGGATTTCGTCGACGGGCATCGCGTGGTGTTCGGCCGATCCGGGGCACCCGTTGCACCGCTTGCCGATGCAGTGGTGGCGTCCTGTTCCATCCCCGGCTGGTTCGCCCCCGTTGCGATCAACGGTCGCGCGTATGTCGATGGCGGTGCGGTCTCCGCCACGTCTGTCGACGTGCTCGAACACATGGGGCTAGACGAGGTCTACGTCATCGCACCGATGGTCTCCTTTGCCACCGACCATCCGACCAGCCTGGCGGCGCGCCTCGAGCGTCGGTGGCGCGGTGAGGTCACGAAGTCGTGTCTCGACGAGGCGGAGACGGTGCGGGCGCAAGGAACGCGGGTGTTCATCCTCGGACCCGGGCCAGAAGACCTCACCGCAATGGGCGCGAACCTGATGGATGCGTCCCGTCGGCGACTTGTTCTCGAGACGTCGATGCGCACATCACCCGCTGGCTGGGCGCGCTCCCTGGAGTTACGCGCGTCCTAACCACTCGGCTGCGAGGGACTCCTCGATCCGGAGGTACTTCTCCGTTTGGCGAGCCGCCTCCTGTTCGATGGTTCCTCCAACGAAGGGCACCTTCGCCGTCAACCGCCCCAGGGTGTGAATGGAGCACCCCTGGGATGTGGGCCGCAAATCTGCGGTGCCTTCGAAGCGCAGGGGACCGGAGAACTTCACCGTCACGATGGCCGATCGCGAGCCATCGTGATCCGGCGCGGACCACTCCTGGATCTCAGTGACGTCGATGGTCTCTCCGACGAACGATTGTGCGACGGCCGGCACATTCGCGGGTAGGAGGCGTTCGGTGCGCACCGTGACGGCCGAGGACGCTTCCCCGGATATGTCGATCGTTGTGCGCAGCGACCCCGTCGCGGAGCATTTGGCCTCGATGTACTCCCGGTTCGTGAGCACACCGAATGTTCTGAACACATCGGCGGCGAAGGCCTGGACGACATCGAGGGGAGTACTCATCGGGTGATCGTCGCATAGACACGAGGCGAACATCCGATGGCCATCGCGGACACGTTCTCGTGGCGGCCAGGTTGCGGCTACGGTAGCGGTAGGCCCAGCGTGCGAAGAGGCGATAAGCGTGACTGTTCCTGGGGTGGACTCGGTTCCCGACCTCGACGTGCTGTCTGCGCGCTTCTCGCGTCAGATGTCGCCCGAGGAACGCCGCACCCACGGACATCTCCTTGCTGAAGTCCCAGCGATGGCATCCTGGGCTGCCGTCCGGCACCACGGCGCATCACTCGTGCGCGCGCGGGAGGTAGAAGGTGGCGTCGTTGTCGAGATCGTGACCGATGACATGCCCTTCCTCGTGGACTCAGTCACGAATGAAATCGTCCGCCAAGGGCTCGACATCTCGTTGCTGCTTCATCCGCAATTTGTTGTGGAACGGAATGGTGCCGGCCAGCTCGTTCATGTCCGGGAGTCGGATCGGGCCCAAGGTGACCATGCAGTACCCGAGTCGTGGATGCTCATCGACCTCGAGCGCGGGTATCGCGACATCGACCTCGAGGCGCTGTGTTCTGACGTGCGGAGGGTGCTCGATGACGTGCGCCGCGCCGTTACGGATTGGCCCGCGATGGAATCGGCCGTCACCGTGATCATCCAGGGTCTGGAACGGAACCCGCCCCTCGGTGTCCCTCCGGGCGACGTCCTCGAGGCGATTGCTTTCCTGCGCTGGATCGTCCACGGGAATCTCACCCTGCTCGGTTATCGCGAGTACGACCTCGTCGACCTCGGCGGAGGTGACGCGTTACGACCCGTCCCCGGAAGTGGACTTGGAATTCTCCGCAATAACAGTGAGCAGAATCGGGACTCGCAGAGTGTTGTGGTGCTTCCCGCTCTGGTTCGGGCCAAGGCACGGGAGCCGGAGTTGCTGGTGCTTACCAAGGCCAACGCTCGGTCCACGGTTCATCGGCCGGGTCACCTTGACTACATCGGCATCAAGCGTTTCGATGAACGGGGGATTGTCGTCGGCGAGTGCCGCATCCTCGGAGTCTTCGCGGCTCCCGCATACACAGCGAGCGTCCTCGAAATCCCCATCCTCCGGCGCAAGTTCGAACACGCGATGGAGTCCCTGGAGTTCCTTCCGAACTCTCACAGCGCACACGATCTTCAACAGTTCCTCGAAACGTATCCGCGCGATGAGCTCTTCCAAATCGAGCAGGCGGAACTCAACGACACAGCTTCGGCCGTGCTGCACATGCAGGAACGAAGGCAAACCCGTCTCTTCCTACGAGTGGACGCCTACGGCAGATCGGTGTCGGTACTCGTCTACCTGCCTCGGGATCGGTACACCACCGCCGTCCGCACGGCCATCAGCGACCTCCTGCAGGACAGTTTCGGAGGGGAAAGCGTCGACTTCACGGTGTTGGTGTCCGAGTCCGTGCTCGCACGATTGCTCTTCATCGTTCGAGCTCCCGCAGGCGGCCACCTTCGTGCCGTGGACCCTGTCGATCTCGAGGCACGCGTCGCGGCGGCTACCCGCAGTTGGATGGATGACTTCGGGGATGCCGCTGTAGGCACCCTCGGCGAGGACCGAGGACGCAATGTCGTACGAATCTTCGAGGATGCATTTCCGGAGGCGTACAAGGAGGACTTCAGTCCAGAAGATGGCGTTCAGGCGGTGCAGGTCATACAAGGCCTGGCTCCCGGAGAGCTTGCGGTCCGCATGGACCACGCCGGCGTTGCAGGGGCACTGCGTTTCACGATCACACGGCACGGTCGTGCCCTTCCGCTATCCCGGGTGCTTCCTATCCTGCAGAACCTCGGATTCGACGTGCTGGATGAGCACCCCTACGAGATCACAGGCGCCGGGCTGCCTGCGACCTCGATCCTGAGCTTCGGGATGACCGCCCCGCCTGGCGCCGGCCCCGCCTCGAACGAGGACATGCGGCGCGCGGAAGACGCGTTCCTCGCCTCGTGGAGTGGCTCATGCGAGATCGACACATTCTTGAGTTTGGTGATGGTGGCAGGGTTCACGTGGCGTGAGTGTTCGGTGATGCGCGCCTACGCGCGATACCTGCGTCAGATCGGGTCGACATTCAGTCAGGGGTATATCGAGCAATCCGTCCTGAGTAACCCGACCGTCGCTCGTTCCCTGATGGATCTCTTCCAGGCACGTTTCGACCCGGATACGCAGGATGACCGCGAGGGGCGGATCGCCACGCTGGAAGAGCGCATCGAGCGGCAACTCATCGACGTGGCCAGCCTCGACCAGGATCGCATCCTCCGGTCCTTCGACATGCTGATCCAGGCCACCGTGCGCACCTCCTACTTCCAGATGCCTATCTCCACCACCGTGGCACTCAAGCTAGAACCGCGGCGAATTCCCGACATGCCTCTGCCGCGACCGGTCCATGAAATCTGGGTGTACTCCCCGAGCGTGGAGGGAGTTCACCTGCGTTTCGGAGATGTGGCTCGCGGCGGCCTGCGGTGGAGTGACCGGCGCGAGGACTTCCGCACGGAGATCCTCGGGCTGGTCAAGGCGCAGGACGTCAAGAATGCCGTGATCGTGCCGGTCGGCGCCAAGGGTGGGTTCTATCCGAAGCAACTGCCCGATCCCAGCATCGATCGCGACGCGTGGCTCATCGCGGGCAAGGCCGCATACGCGGAGTTCGTGACGGCGCTGCTCACCGTGACCGACAACCTGGTCGATGGTGTCATCGTGCCGCCCCCGCGCGTGGTGCGTCACGACTCCGATGATCCGTACCTGGTGGTGGCGGCCGATAAGGGCACGGCAACGTTCTCCGACCTCGCTAACTCGATCTCAGCGGACTTCCATTTTTGGCTCGGGGACGCCTTCGCATCGGGCGGGTCGGCCGGGTACGACCACAAGGCGATGGGAATCACGGCGCGCGGTGCGTGGGAGTCGGTGAAGAAGCACTTCCGAGAGTTGGGCATCGATACCCAGACCCAGGACTTCACCGTGGTCGGCATCGGCGACATGAGTGGCGACGTATTCGGAAACGGAATGCTCCTCAGTGACCACATCCGCCTCGTCGCCGCATTCGATCACCGTGACATATTCATCGATCCACACCCTGATGCCCGGACCTCACTCATGGAGCGTGCACGACTCTTCGGGTTACCGCGATCACGGTGGGCTGACTTCAACCCCGAGCTCATTTCACCGGGCGGGGGAGTGTTCCCGCGATCTGCCAAGTCGGTCGCACTGACCAACCAGATCCAGGAAGCCCTCGGCCTCGAACCCGATATCGATCACCTGACACCCGATGAACTGATCTCCGCCATCCTCAAGGCACCCGTGGATCTGCTGTGGAACGGCGGTATCGGTACCTATGTGAAAGCACAGAACGAATCACCCGCCGATGTCGGTGACAAATCCAACGACGCGATTCGGATCAATGGACACCATCTCCGCGTCCGGGTGGTCGGCGAGGGTGGAAACCTGGGTCTCACCCAGAAGGGTCGCATCGAGGCGGCCCGGCACGGCGTGAAACTGAACACCGATGCAATCGATAACTCCGCCGGGGTCGATACCTCAGACCACGAGGTCAACATCAAGATCCTCCTGGACGGGGTGGTTCGCGCGGGGAAGATGACGCTGGAAGACCGCAATGCCCTCCTCGCCTCGATGACGGACGATGTTGCGGCGGCGGTCCTCCGGGACAACTACGACCAGAACGTCGTGCTGGGAAATGCCCGTCGAGGCGCGTCCGCTCTGATTACCGTGCACCAACGGATGCTCAAAGAAATGGAGCGACGCGGCATCCTCGATCGAAGCCTGGAGTCGCTGCCAGACGATGAGGAGTTCGCGACACTTATCGCCGCTGAATCCGAGCTCACCTCACCCGAACTTGCGGTGCTGCTCGCCTATAGCAAGAACTGGCTGACCTCTAATCTGAACAAGTCAACGCTGAGTGCCGACCCCTGGTTCCATGCCACGCTGAGGGAGTACTTCCCTGCGGCCCTGCGGGAACGCTTCCCCGATGAGATCGCCTCGCACCCACTCCGGCCCCAAATCATCAATACGTCGCTTGCCAACTCGCTGATCAACGTTGGGGGCATCACCTTCGTCTACCGCGTCATCGAGGAAACCGGGGCCACCGTGCCCCAGGTGGTGCGGGCGGCGACCGCCGCCATGGGTGTCTTCGGAATTCGTGAGACCTGGGACTGGATCAATAGTCTCGACAACACGGTCCCCACGACGGCCCAAACCACGCTGCAACTGGAGACCAGGCGCCTGCTCGATCGTGCCACGCGCTGGTTCCTGCAATTCCGTGGTGGGGAACTCGATATTGCCGCGGAGGTCGCGACATTCCGCGCGACCGTTGCCGGTTACGCCCAGGAAGTGCCCCAGGTGCTCAAGGGTCATGAAGCCGAACGCTTCCAGCGCCGCCTCCGTCGATTCACCGAAGCCGGAGCGCCCGAAGGCCTGGCGCGCGAAGCGGCAGGTGCGCTCGATGTCTTCTCCCTGCTCGACATCACCGATGTATGTAGCCGCACCGGGGAAGGTGCTACGACGGTCATCCCCCTCTACTTCACCCTGTCCGATCGCTACGACGTGGATCAAACGCTCATCCGCATCACGGACCTTCCGCGCGGAGATCGCTGGACTGCCTTGGCGCGGCAGGCATTGCGAGCCGACCTCTATCAGGTCATCGCGGCTCTCACGGCGCGCGTGATCAAGGCAACAGACCCTGCCACTCCCGCTCTCGAACGCGTTGAGACGTGGGAAGCGGTCCACGCCGAGGGTGTCTCCCGCGCCCGCACGACTCTTCAGGAGATTGCGGCGGTCGAGAATCCGGATCTCGCAACGTTGTCCGTGTGCCTGCGTGTCCTGCGCAACCTCGTTGCCCAGGGGGACGTCACCGGCTGATCAGAACCGGTGGCGGTTTCTCGCCACCCAGCGGTAGATCGACTCGGTGACGACCCGAATCCCGGGTGCGTCGCCGATCGCGCCGACCGCGCGCCAGTGCCAGCCACCGGTCCGCAGTGCTGCGCAGATCGCTGCCCCGCCGGAGTGGTACCGCCCCGGGGCCTCGACCCACTGCACGGCTTCGCTGCACTGCTCAGGGGTGATTCCCAGTGCCTCGAGATCCGACTCCTGCCAGGCCTGCATGGGCATGCTTGGGTCCACGTGCCGCCGACCCCATTCGGCGGAGCGACGACAGAAGCCGCACTCTCCGTCGAAAATCAGCACCCCCGATTATCAGTCCGACTTTCCACAGCCTCGAGTCGGGACTAGCGGAGCCACGAGGGCGCAGGAAACGATTACCCCATGAGGCGGTCCGGCTTGAACACCCAGGTATTACCGAGTAATACTTGGGCCATGAAATGTGCCATTTCAGTCCCCGACGAGATCTTTCATCTCGTCGACGCCGAGGCAGCGAGACTGGGTGTCTCGAGATCGCAGTTCTTCGCAGATGCCGCCCGCCGCTACCTGGACGAGCTCTCGCGGCGAACCATCTCCGAAAGGATCGACGCATTTGTCCGTGAACACGGTGATGTGAACTCGGATTCGGACGTCGCCTGGGTCGTTGAAGCGGGTCGCCGTCACCTGGCAAAGTCCGAATAACAGATCATGAATCCGACTCCATGGTTGGTGAATCAGGGCGACGTGTACTGGTTCGACTTCGGTGAACCACATGGTTCAGCGCCGGGGGGTCAACGTCCGGTGGTGGTCATTCAAGGGGACTCTTACAACCATTCTTCGTGGGGCACAACTGTGGTCGCAGTACTGACGACACGATTGGACCGTGCAACTCTGCCGGGAACGGTTTTCGTTCCCCAGGGAACAGGAGGAATTCCCCGGGACTCCGTTGTGATGCTCAACAGCCTCGCCACAGTCGACAAGGTTCGCCTAGTTGACAGAGTAGGGAGTCTGCCCGCGCACACCTGGGCACAAATAGAACGATCCATTGACGAGATGCTTGATCGCTCCCGTTAGTAGTTCTGCAAGGAGTTTGCAGGTGGTGAGGCTGGCTGTTCGCGTTCGGGTGAGCGACGTTAGCCTTACGTCCCACAATGCGATCGGGAGATGACATGAGTGTGCCCGCGCTCGTCGAGCCTGCCGGGGAGCTGAGTATCGACGAGGTGCGCCGATACAGCCGCCATCTGATCATCCCCGACGTCGGCATGACTGGACAGAAGCGGTTGAAGAACGCACGCGTGCTGTGCGTGGGTGCTGGTGGCCTCGGATCGCCCGCGCTGATGTATCTGGCTGCTGCGGGAGTAGGAACCCTGGGCATCGTCGAATTCGACGTGGTTGACGAGTCCAATCTTCAGCGGCAGATCATCCACGGCCAAAGTGACGTCGGACGGTCGAAGGCCGAGAGCGCCCGGGATTCCATTAAGGAGATCAACCCCTTCGTGGAGGTGGTGCTCCACCCCGAGCGGCTGGACTCCTCGAACGTGATGGACCTGTTTGCCCAGTACGACCTCATCGTGGACGGCACGGACAACTTCGCGACGCGGTACCTCGTCAACGATGCGTGCGTCCTGCTCGGCAAGCCCTATGTCTGGGGCTCGATCTACCGGTTCGACGGTCAGGCGTCAGTCTTCTGGGCCGAGTACGGACCGTGCTACCGCTGCCTCTATCCCGAACCCCCGCCACCGGGAATGGTGCCGTCATGCGCCGAGGGCGGCGTTCTGGGCGTGCTCTGCGCATCAATCGCTTCGATCCAGGTCACCGAAGCGATCAAGTTGATCACCGGGATCGGCGATTCCCTGCTCGGGCGACTCATGGTCTACGACGCCCTCGAGATGAACTACCGACAGGTCAAGATCCGCAAGGATCCCAACTGCGCGGTCTGTGGTGTCAATCCGACCGTCACTGAACTGATCGACTACGACGCATTCTGTGGCGTCATCTCCGACGCGGCGGCCGAAGCAGCACGTGACTCGACTATCTCCGTGCACGACCTCAAGCGCATGCTGGATGAGCGGGCAGCGGGGGAGCGGGACTTCGTGTTGATCGATGTCCGCGAGCCGATCGAGTGGGAGATCGTCACCATCGACGGCGCCGAGTTGATTCCCAAGGGCGCGTTCCTGGATGGATCAGCGCTCGAGAAGCTGCCGACAGACAAGCAGATCGTGCTGCACTGCAAGGTCGGTGGTCGCTCGGCCGAGGCGCTGGCCGTCCTCAAGGGGGCGGGCTTCGCCGATGCGGTCCATGTGGGTGGCGGCATCAACGCCTGGGTCAGCCAAATCGAGCCGGAGAAGCCCAACTATTGATGTGACTAACTTGACCAGACTAAATAGGTCAGTTATCCTACTCACATGGCAGCATCAAGTCTCGTCAACATCTACGAAGCGAAGACCCGATTTTCCGAGTTGATCAAGTCGGTTGAATCCGGTGAGGAGTACGTGGTCGCTCGGGCCGGCCGCCCGGTGGCGCGGATCGTCCCCTACGTGTCCGACCACGGACCTCGGCCCGGTCGAGGATCTGCCCGCGGCCGAATCTGGGTCTCGGACGACTTCGATGCACCTCTCACCGATATCGAAGATGACTTCTTGGCTGGAACAACGATTCCATGAGTTACTTGCTCGATACCCACGTATTGCTGTGGTGGTTGGACGGAACTGAATTGTCCGAAGCTGCCCTCGAAGTCCTGTCCGACTCAGGATCGGAGGTCTTTGTCTCGCCTGTGTCCGCGATCGAGATGTCGATCAAATCCAGTCGAGGACGAGTCTCGGTACCCGACGAACTCCCTCACTTGATCAGCGACAGTGGTTTCGAGATCCTCACCATTCGTTGGGAACACGCCTGGCGAGCAGGTCAGCTTCCGTGGCACCACCGCGATCCATTCGACCGGATTCTCCTGGCACAGGCCCTCGTGGATGACATGACGATCATCACCCGAGACCCTGCATTTGTCGCCTACGACCCGCTCCTGATGATTGCCTAGTCGCCGCGTCACGGCGGGCGATTGTCAGACGGCGCAGGTCATGTCCGACCCGCAGCACATCGGCGACTTGATCTTGCCGTGGCCGCTGGGGCAGACCGAGATGCCGATGCGGGCGCCGTCGTCCTTGACGAGTACGTCGTCGACGAGAGCCGCCTCACAGGCACCACAGGTGGTGTTGACGGACATGTTGCATGCAGGACATGTGTAGATACCCATGCCGGAACGCTAGCCCACGACCTCGTCCTGCGCCCGTTAAGCGAGTTGGACCTCGGGAAGAGTCGCCAGTGCCGCCTGGAGGCGCTCCTCGGTGAAGTCCTCATCCACCATGGTGCCGTTGAGGAAGGACTCGTAGGCGGCGAGGTCAAAGTGTCCGTGGCCGCAGAGTGCGGTCAGGATCACCGTCTCCTCACCAGTCTCCTTCGCCTTCAGGGCCTCGCGGATCGCGAGTGCGATCGCATGGGTGGGCTCCGGAGCCGGGACGATCCCCTCCGTCCGGGCGAATTGCATTGCCGCGGCGAAGCATTCGGTCTGCGGGACTGCTTCCGCATCCATGATGCCGAGCTCGTAGAGGTGTGAGATCAGCGGCGCCATGCCGTGGTAGCGCAGACCACCGGCGTGGATCGGATCCGGGATGAAGTCATGGCCGAGGGTGTGCATCTTCATCAACGGCGTCATCCCCGCGGTGTCACCGAAGTCGTAGGCGTACACGCCCTTGGTCAGCGACGGGCACGAAGCAGGCTCGGCCGCAAGGATGCGCGGGTTGATCTTCCCGGCCATCTTCTCCCGGATGAAGGGGAAGGACAGGCCTGCGAAGTTCGATCCTCCGCCTGTGCAGCCGACGATGAGGGTGGGTGTGTCACCCGCCATCTCGAGTTGGAGGAGGGCCTCCTGGCCGATGATCGTCTGGTGCAGCAGCACGTGGTTGAGCACGGAGCCGAGGGCGTAGCGCGTGTTGGGATCCTTCGCCGCGACCTCGACAGCCTCGGAGATCGCGATACCCAGGGACCCGCTGTGATTCTTCGGGTCGGCGCCGAGGATCGTGCCGATGTCGGTGACGTTCGACGGTGACCGGTGGATGGTGGCGCCGAAGGTCTCGATCATCAGGCGGCGATAGGGCTTGGCGTCATAGGACGCACCGACCTGCCAGACCTCGCAGTCCAGTCCGTAGAGCGCGCACGCGAATGCGAGGGCGGTGCCCCACTGTCCTGCACCGGTCTCCGTCGTGAGCTTTGTCGTGCCGGCCTTCTTGTTGTAGTAGGCCTGGGGAACAGAGGTGTTTGGCTTGTGGGATCCAGCGGGCGACACCCCTTCGTACTTGTAGTAGATGCGCGCGGGTGTGCCGAGTGCCTGCTCCAACCGGTGGGCGCGGAAGAGCGGCGAGGGACGCCACTGTCGGTAGACATCAAGCACGCCACCGGGAATGTCGATGTATCGCTCTGTCGACACCTCTTGCATGATCAAGTCGATCGGGAAGAGCGGCATGAGGTCGTCGGGGCCCACCGGGTCCATGCGTCCCGGGTGGAGCGGCGGCGGGGGCGGAACCGGAAGGTCGGCCAGGATGTTGTACCAGGCCGTCGGCATCTGGTCCTCGGACAGGACGTACTTGTGCTGGTTGACGGTGTCGCTCATGAGACTCCTCTGCTCGCGAGCGACGCTAGTCCCCCGGGCAAGGGCCCATCAACCGATTCGCGGTAAAAGTCAGCCGCTCGTCCAATTGTTCCGCTTGTGGCTGCCATCGCAGAACGGCTTGTTCGCGCTGAAGCCGCAGCGACAGAGGTAGGTCTTGTCGCCCTCCTTCAGGACGGTGCCGTCAGGGTCTTGGACCGTGGTGGGTCCGCTGACCTCCAGCGGACCATCGGGCAGTGGGGTGATCGTGACGTTGTCGCTCATGGGGGGAAGCCTGCCGTGCCCCCCGCCTGACCGCACAGTGGGGTTAGAGCAGGCCCTTGCGGGTGAGATTCGTGAAGGCCCAGTACCCAGGGAGTGTGGGCAACCAGAAGGTGATCAGGCGGTAGAGCAGCACTGAGGAGACGGCGATTCCGGCGTCGAGACCGGCGGCGGTGAGGCCGGCGGCGAGAGCAGCCTCCACCGCGCCCAGACCACCCGGTGTGGGGGCTGCCTGGCCGATGGTCGCGCCGGCGAGATAGACGACGGCAACGACGGCGACGTTCATTGAGCCACCGAACGCTTCGACGCAGGCGAAGAGCACACCGATGTAGGCGACATTGAGGAGCAGCATTCCTCCGACACCCTCGATCAGTTTGAAGGGGCGCTGGGCGACGGTGACGAGACGTGGTCCGACCTCGCGCAGTAACGGACCCACGCGGGAGGTGATCAAGCGGCGCACCGCGGGGACGGCGAGGAGAGCAAGTGCCAGGACCGCGACGGCTGCTACCCCGATCACCGCTGCGCGCGGTGGGTCGAAGGTGAAGTCCGCCTGGGTCCCCGCAGCGACGCCGAAACCCAGGAGAAGGACGATGTGCACGACGAAGGCCATCACCTGAGACACGCCCACACTCGCAGCAGCGAGAGCCGGGTGCAGGCCCGACTTCTGCAGGTACCTCACGTTGATCGCGATCGCACCGAGGGTCGGCGGTGACACCAGGGTGGCGAAGTCGCCGGCGACCTGGGCCTGGATGGTGCGGCTCAACTTCAGCCGTTCAGGAACGAATCCGGAGAGCGACCACGCAGCGCCCACATACGTCACGAGACTGAGCAGGAGTCCAAATCCGAGCCACGACCATTGCGCATTCGCCACGAGCGCGGCGAGGTCCACCTGCGCCAACTGCGAGAGCAGCACGTAGCCGGCGATGCTGCCGAGGACGATCATGATCACGGTTCGAGGGCGGACCCGCTCGAGCTGGATTTGCTCGACGTCGGCGCCGGGACGCATTTCGACGAGGGCGTCACGCAGTTGAACGATGAGCCCCTTGTGCTTCCGAAGCGCGCGGCGGGTGGGTCCGCCCAATGCCACCGGTTGCAGTGTGGGGAGTGCGCGCGCGAGTCCGTCGAGGCCCATCACCTTGATTCCGCTCGCCACCGCGCGTTCGACGTTGGTGAGCATGGCGAGGGTGCACAGCAACATCGAGAGGTCGATACATCGAGCGACATCGCTCGCTGCAACAGCGCCGGACCGTCCGCCGAGGAGCCATACCGATCCATCGTCTGCCCGGAGGAGATGCTCGGCATCCAGTGACCGGTGGGCGATCTGGTGCTCGTGCAGGGTCCGCACAGCACGCCATGCCGACTCGAGTTCAGAGTCGGTGAGATCTGCAACGCGATCGAAAGTTTCGCCGTCGATGTAGTGGTAGGCGAGCAGACAGGAGTCAGGTCCGATTTCGCTGGCGAGGAGGAGGCGTGGCTCTGGTGCGCCGGCCGCTTCCGATGCGTACGACACGAGCGCGGCATGATCCAGGGACTTACGCATGTTGAACGCGCCTGCATTGCTGTCATCACGAAGGCGAAGAGAGGTCCAGATCGCACTTGCGAGCCCCGCACCTTCGAGGTCACGGTCGAGGACGGTGACGTTGAGTCGATCGCCGGACCGCGTCCGTGCCATGTAGCGACGTCCGCGTGCTGTGGATTCCTGTGCGCGCAGTTCGGTGATGGGGAAGCCTCCGGCATCGAGTGATTGGGCAATCTGCATCCCTGTCGGTCGCGTCGTCGGCGTTCCCACTGCGTACCGGGTGATGAGCCCGACGGCCCAGCCCAGTGCCAGTGACACTCCGACACCAGCGATGGCGATGCCACCGCTGAGGATCGTCACGATGACCAGCGAGCCGATGACGATCACGCTCAGCGCATTCCACGGGCGCCGTCCCATGACGCGCGACACGGTGAGGAAAGCGAGCAGGCCACCGAGCACTGGTGCCGTGGCACCGCTTTGCGGGTTCGTGGAGCCGGCGAGGGCAATCAAAAGGCGGGGATCGCTCAACAGTGACACCGCGTACCCGATCGCGGTCAGCGCCGAGACCGCCAGCAGCAGGGCGACGAGCGCGTCGAAGAGTTGCCGCACCCGGGAGCGCACCAGGAGTGAGATCGCCACTGCGACGGGGAGTCCGAGCGTGCCGATGCCGCCCACGATGTTGAGGATGAGAACGGCGGCGGGTGGGAGTAGTGCGACGCTGGAGTCGAGGTCCTGCTCAAGTCCCGTGGTCGTGCCCGTCGCGAACCAGGCGAGGAACACGGTGCCCCCCGTGATCGCGACCGCGAGGGCGAAGCGCGCGAGGTCGAGGGGTCGGCGCACCCGGCGCGGGATGACGCCCGCCTCGATGATGAGGGTCGACGCTTCCGGCGGGGCCGGAGGCGGGGGATCGGCGAGGGCGGGGATCAGGGGGACCGGACCGGCGAGGGTGAAGGCCACGTTGTCCTGTTCCCTGCTCACCGGGTGATCGTGTCACAGCCACCTGCTATCCATGGGCCCATGGAATGGCGGCTCGACCTCACGGTTCCGCCCCCCGCGCCCGCCCCGGTCCTTGACGTCGACCAGCGGGCGGTGGTGGATCACACCGGTGGCCCCCTGCTCGTGCTCGCCGGACCCGGCACGGGGAAGACCACCACGATCGTGGAATCCGTCGCTGCCCGGATTCCCGATATCGCTGCGGCCCAGATCCTGGTACTCACCTTCGGCCGCCGGGCCGCGCGCGAAGTGCGCGATCGGATCGCTGGGCGGCTGGGCGGCGGTCCACAGCCGCACGTCTCCACCTTCCATTCCTTCGCCTACTCCCTGGTGCGCGAGTTCGCTCTGGACGGTGAGTACCTGGACCCACCCCGCCTCCTCTCCGGTGCCGAGGAGGACGTGCGCATCCGAGAGTTACTGCTCGGCGCTGCAGCGGATGGCAGCGCACCCTGGCCCGAGGACCTCGCCGGCGCACTGGGAACACTCGGATTCGCCAACGAGGTTCGATCGATGATCGCGCGGATGCGCGAGTGGGGGATCAGTCCGCAGCGTCTGCGCCGCATCGCCGCGGACACCGGTCGGCCGGCGTGGGCCGCAGTCGCTGCCATCGCGGAAGCCGATCTCGAGATCATGGCTCTGGAGAATGTGCAGGACTACACCGAGTTGATGCGCCGTGCGGTGGAGATCGCGGGGCAGGCGTCCGTCCGCGATCGGTTGGTCGAGCGCTATCGCGCTGTCTACGTAGATGAGTACCAGGACACCGATCCGCTGCAGACGAGGTTGCTCTCCCACCTCGTCACGCCGGCGTCGACCCTCGTCGCGGTCGGCGATCCGGATCAAGCGATCTACGCATTCCGGGGCGCCGACCTTCGCGGGATCGTGGACTTCCCCGACCGGTTCCGCACCGTCACGGGAGCGCCAGCCCCCATCGTTGTGCTGGGCAGTACGAGGCGATTCGGTCCTCGTATCCGCGCCGCGGTGAGCGCGGTGCTGCCACCCCCTCTCTACGCCTCCTTCGGAATCGATGTGACTGTTCGGCACCGGACTCCGACAACCCTGGGCTCGGGACGTGACGAGATTCGGGTGCAGCGCTTCGACTCCGACTCCGCGTGCGCCGAGCACGTCGCGGAGGCCGTGCGTCGCGCGCACGTTCTCGATGGAGTTCCGTGGAGTGATCTAGCTGTGCTCGTGCGCAATGGAGCTCAACTCGTCGGAGTCGAACGTTCCCTCCAACGCCTCGGAGTTCCGGTGGCGGTGTCCGCTGATGAGATTCCATTACGTTCCGAACCCGCGGTCGCACGAATCCTCGAGGTCCTCCGTCTCGCTGCCCACCCACAGCGCGCCACCTCCACCGGAGTCGTGGACGTGCTCGCTGGACCGATCGGCGGCTGCGACGCAGGTGGTGTGCGCAGCCTGGGTCGCCTGCTGCGTCGGCTTCAGGTGGAGACGGATGCCCCTGTCACAACGTCGCGCGACGCGATCCGTGCCGCGATCCTGGATCGGGACTCGGTCCTCGACGATGTCGATGGCGCGCTCTCGGGTGCGGATGAGACCGCCATCGCGCGGGCCCGGGCGCTTCGTGCCCTGGTCTCGCGCGTGCGCGCGATGATCCGTAGTCAGGCACCCATCGACGAAGTGCTCTGGCAGGTCTGGACAGGCGGTGATCCC
>Ga0169931_10007263_pt1 | contig 16472 bp, 15 predicted proteins | sample Kivu_15m_20L_FD_129675 | JGI IMG/M metagenome (GOLD analysis project Ga0169931, IMG submission 129675) | Freshwater microbial communities from Lake Kivu, Western Province, Rwanda to study Microbial Dark Matter (Phase II) - Kivu_15m_20L... | ecosystem: Environmental > Aquatic > Freshwater > Lake...
AAAATCCGCATAGGCCTGACAGGCACGGTTGCATTGATTGCAGAAAAAGCAAACGCCTCGCTCCGCATTGATCGGACGGGTAAGCATGGAAAGTCTTCCAGGGATCATCGGGATGCCTGCCTTGTCTGCCCCTCGTTTGATAAAAAGTTCGTGCAATCTGGGCTTAGGAGGAGGGAGAAAAAATCCATCTGGTTCATTGAATATCCCTTCTTTCGAACCAAAAACACCAATTAACTTGTCTACTTTGTCGTAGTAAGGTTTCAGGTCCTCGTAGCCTATCGGCCAGTCGTGTCCTAATCCGTCGATGCTTGCACGTTTGAAGTCATTCGGCCCAAATCGAAGGGAAATTCTACCCCAGTGGTTGGTACGTCCACCCACCATTCGGGATCGGAACCAGTCAAACTGGGTTCCATCCTTGCGTGTGTAGGGCTCGCCATCAATTTCCCAACCTCCGATGGCTTGATCAAAATCGCCAAAGGGACGAATTTTGGTGCCCGCACCCCTTCTTGGGGATTCCCATGGTGGGCGAAGCTGGGTCCGATCTTCTTCTTTGGCGGGATCGAAATCTCCACCGGCTTCCACCACGGCAACGGTAAGACCTGCTTCAGAAAGAATTTTGGAGGCCATGCCTCCGCCGGCTCCCGAACCAACAATAATGACGTCGTAGCTATCTTGGGTTTCTTTGATTTGTAAGGACATATTCGGGGAGTATTGAATCGTACTAAACTAGCAAGAATTGAGTAACTTAAGAAGGTAAAAACTTAAAGTGCTTTTGAAATGTAGGGCCACAAGGTTTCCATCACGATGCGATGACCTTTTGGGGTAGGATGAATTCCATCTGGAAGATTGAGGTCCGGATTGCCAGCGACACCCTCTAGCAGAAAAGGAATCAATTCAATGTTTTTTTCCTTTGCTACAGCAGGATAAATGGCTTTGAACTCTTCGGTGTATTCCTTGCCCATGTTGGGAGGAATCTGCATCCCTGCTAGTATAATCTTCGTATTGGGGTATTTGGCCTGTACCTTGTCTACCATTGCCAAGAGATTTTTCTTGGTTTCGGTGAGTGGAATGCCGCGTAAGCCGTCATTCCCTCCCAATTCAAGCACAAATATGTAGGGTTCCTCTTCCAGAAACCAGTCTAGGCGACTCAATCCGCCCGCGGTAGTTTCTCCACTCAATCCACCATTGATCACGCGATACTCTTTTTTCAAGCTGTCCAATCGGCTTTGGATTCTGCCTGCAAAGGATTCTTCCGGATCAATTCCGTAGCCTGCAGTAAGGCTATTTCCAAAGAACAGGATTGTTTTTTTAGTTTGAACTTCCGCAACTTGCTCCCCATTTTTTGTCTGTGTTTTTTCTGGATTTGAGCCACAGGAACTGAGCAAGGAGAGTATTCCTAAAAGGATGACCCATACGGTGCCAATAAATTTTGTTTTCATAGTAACTGGTTTTACTCTTCCCTACATCTAGGGGATTTTTACTTTATCAATCAATTGAAGGCCTATTGGTCGACCAAATGCTGCCATCTGTCGAACCTAGGATCCTAGGATGCTGTAATTTTGTTTTCTTTGTTCGAATTCCAAAGTAATTTGTGCAATTGCCAACAAATTAGTAAAAATAGCGTTTTCCTAATTCAACTTCTTTACCTTCTACATGTCCATTTTAGCCCTTCAACACGTTAGTAAAACCTACCAAAGTGGAAGCCGCAAGCTCACGGTTTTGGATCAGGTCACTTTTTCGATCCAAGCCGGTGAAACCATTGCCATTGTCGGCCCCTCTGGAAGCGGAAAAACAACCCTTTTGGGTTTGTGTGCGGGCCTGGACTCCAGTTCCACTGGATCTGTGATTCTCAACGGAGAAGCCTTGGAGCGCTTGAATGAAGACCAGCGTGCTGCGGTACGTAGTCGGGATGTGGGATTCATTTTCCAAAATTTTCAACTGCTCCCTACCCTCACCGCACTAGAGAATGTGATGGTCCCCTTGGAGTTGAAGAAAAGAGCGAATGCCAAAGAAAAGGCCATGGAATTGTTGGATAAAGTAGGGTTGAAAGACCGAGCAACCCATTACCCGACTCAACTTTCAGGAGGAGAACAGCAACGTGTGTCCATTGCCAGAGCCTTTGCGAATGCGCCCAAAATACTATTTGCCGATGAGCCTACGGGCAACTTGGATACCGAAACAGGTACGATGATTGAAAATTTGATTTTTGATTTGAATAAAGAACAGGGGACTACGCTGGTGCTGGTGACGCACGATCTGGAATTGGCGGCCAAAACCCAGCGCATCATTCACATCAAGGGCGGAAAAATACAGGAGGAGACTCATGCCTGATTTTGCCTGGATTTTAAAAATGGCAGGGAGAGATTTTAGAAAAAATCTCTCCCGATTGCTGCTCTTCGTTTCCTCCATCGTCGTGGGCATTGCCGCTTTGGTAGCCATCAGCAGTTTTGGAGAAAACCTAGTCAAATACATTGACAACCAGGCCAAAGAACTTCTCGGGGCAGATTTGGTTTTGGAAAACAACAAACCACTAGGGGAAATTGGGCTTGATTCCTTAGCGGAAGAAATTGCCTCAGAGGTCAATTTTGCTTCCATGGTGGCTTTTCCCAAGCGGGATGCTAGCCGACTGACGCAAGTGCGTGCCTTGGAGGGGAATTTCCCTTTTTATGGAAAGTTGGAAACGCTACCGGCGGATGGGGAGGCCAACTTTAGAAGTGGAGGCAAGAAGGCGCTGGTAGAAAAAGCGCTGATGGCACAGTTTGATGCCCGAGTGGGGGATTCCATCAAGGTGGGTAACCTGAACTTTGAGATTGTAGGGGAACTTCAAAAAGTGCCTGGACAAACAGGCATTACGGCAAGCGTAGCTCCGGCCGTATACATTCCTTTGGGATACTTGCAAGAAACTGGATTGGTGCAGTACGGGAGCCGAGTGGAATACAATCGCTATTTGCAATTTGCTCCAGGAACGGATGTTGCCAAACTGATCAAGCCATACGAAGCCCAGTGGGAACTTGATCGTATCGATGCAGATACGGTGGAAGACCGCAAAGAAAGTACCGGTCGCTCCTTTGGTAATTTATCCAACTTTTTGAGTCTAGTAGCCTTTATCGCCTTACTTCTGGGTTGTGTGGGCGTGGCTTCTGCCGTGAACGTATTTGTGAAAGAAAAACTAGCCTCCGTTGCCGTACTTCGCTGCTTGGGTGTGGCTTCTTTGGATGTGCTGTTGATCTACCTCGTGGAGATTGTAGCCATGGGAGGCATTGGAGCCTTCATTGGCTCGGTGCTGGGTACCGTGCTACAGTTTGTGCTTCCTGTAGTGTTTGCAGATTTCCTCCCCGTGGAGGTGACGGTCGGAATTTCTTGGAAGTCCATAGGCTTTGGCATGGTGACGGGACTTTTGGTATCCGTATTGTTTGCCTTATTGCCCTTGCTCAAGGTGCGCAAAGTGTCTCCGATGGCCACCTTGCGCCCTGAAACGGCCGACAGCACCTTACTGAAGGATCCTGCGCGCTGGGCGGTGCTGGTGGGGATCTTGCTGTTTATTTTTGGCTTTAGTTTTTACCTCCTTACCAAGGTGACTTGGGCCTTGGGCTTTACTGCCTTTGTGCTGATTGCCTTTGGCATCCTCTGGGGAGTAGGTACTGCGCTGATGTGGGCTGTGCGGAAATTTTTACCGCTTTCCTTGAGTTATCCTTGGCGTCAGGCACTTTCGAATTTGTACCGACCCAACAACCAGACCATTTCTCTGATTGCGACCATAGGCTTGGGTACGGCAATGATCAGCACCTTGTTTTTCTTGCAAAATCAATTGTTGCAAGAAGCCAAGTTTGCAGATAAAAAGGACCAGCCCAATATGCTGTTGTTTGATATTCAGACCGCGCAGTTGGAACAAGTGAGGGCAAAAGTAACGGGACAGAAGATGCCTATTTTGCAGGAGGTACCCATCGTGACCATGCAGTTAAATACCATCAATGGGATTACCAAAAAAGCGAATGAAGAGTTGCCGGAAGAGGAGAACTACAGCCGCTGGCTGTACAACCGCGAATTCCGTGTGACCTATCGGGATTCCTTAATTTCTTCGGAGCAATTGACAGATGGAGCCTTGATTCCCAAGGGGACAAGAGGGGATAGCATCTTTGTTTCCTTTGAAAAAGGATTTGCCACTGGCAATGGATTTAAGCTCGGCGATGAGGTGGAATTTAACGTACAGGGGCGTCCGATCAAAACCTACATCGGAAGTTTCCGAGAGGTGAAATTCAACCAGGTGTCCACCAATTTCTTGGTACTCTTTCCAGAAGGAATTTTGGAAGAAGCGCCTAAGTTTCACGTGATCATCACCAAGACCAGTACAGACAAGCAGGCCGCTGAAATGCAATCGGACATGGTACGGGAGTTTCCGAATATCTCCATCATCAATTTGGGTACAATCGTAGAGACGCTGGAGGAGATTTTGGGTAAGATCAGTTTCGTAATTCAGTTTATGGCCTTTTTCTCCATTGCTACGGGGATTTTGGTTTTGATCAGTTCCCTGATTATCAGCAAATACCAGCGCATGCGGGAAAGCATTTTGCTACGCACCTTAGGGGCCAGTTCAGCCTTGGTTCGGCAGATCAATACCTTGGAATACTTCTTTTTGGGGAGTTTGGCCTCCTTGTCTGGGATTTTACTTTCCTTCTTTGCAACGTTTTTGTTGGGGAAATTTGTCTTTCAGATGAACTTTAGTTTGGCCTGGAAGGAGGGATTGGTGATTTACTTGGCCATTACGGTACTGACGATTGTATTGGGTTGGCTAAATGGGCGAAAGATTATCAATCAGCCTCCGATGGAAATTTTGCGAGGAAATGGGTAAAAAAAAATCCCCTTTCGATTGAAAGGGGATTTTAACTGTACCCAGAGCCGGAGTCGAACCGGCACGAGTGTAACCTCATTGGTGTTTGAGACCAACGCGTCTACCAATTCCGCCATCTGGGCAAGTACACATCCCATTCCGTGCTGAATGGGGATGCAAATATGGATACAAAAATGATTTCCTACAAACTCAAGCGCCTACTTCTTGTAATTTTTTTGTGCTCCAAGCCTGAGGCTTTTCAGAAAAAAGCGTTTTTGTAAAACTCCAAACTGATTTAAACAACTGTGAATCACGATACTGATTCAAGGCTGCTTCGCTTTCCCATTGGCTGTAGGTGACGAAAATATTTTTTTGATTCTCGTCTTGCCAAAGTTCCAAATGCCGGCAACCTGGGAAATTTCGGATCAAAAATTTATGTGCTTCAAAATTCGCTAGGAATGCAGGCACTTCCTCTGGGCGAAAGGTCATGCGAACTACACGAATCAAACTCATGGCTCAAAGTTGATGTAGACCACACTGTCTCGCTTCAATCCCAGTAAGTTGCTCCCATGGCCGTGATTGATGCCGATTTCCAAAACATCCAAACAGTTAAAAAATAAATAGGGTTCTCCCGCTTCCACTTGATCGTAGCCCGTCTGAAGTTGGCGGTGAGTCTCCCTTCCAAATTGAATGGTGAATTTTCCCGGGTTTAACTTTTCAAACACCTCACGACTGATGTTGGTAATCAAATTGCCATAGCGGTCCACACGAACTACGTGCCCGATGATCTGCTCCCGTGTTGCCTTCGCCTGTCTCGGCATTAACTTTTTGAATTGGGTGGATGGGCCTCCAAAATCATGAATGGCAGCCCCAGAGGCAACTTTCGCGGCAATTGGACCTAATATATCTCGAGTGGGAAAGGTAGAGTCTTTCACATGAATGTCTGCAAATTGCACGATAATCCCAGGGTCATAATCTGCCAATAGGCTGAATACTCCATTGTTTGGACCGATAAAAATATGGTCTTCTAACTTGACTCCGATATACCCTGCCGTCGCTGTTCCTGTGGTATTGATGCCCACCAAATGAACGGTGCCTTTGGGGAATTCACGAAAGGTGGACTGCAAAAGAAAGGCCGCATGCTCCAGGTCAAAGGCAGCTACACCATGGGAAATGTCCACGATTTGCAATTGCGGATTGATGGATAACATCTTGGCTTTGACTGCCGGTACGTAGAAGTCCGTGTCCCCGAAATCAGATAGGAATGTCACCAAGGCCATAGAAGCAAGTAAAGTAAAATTTTGTAGTTTTGTTTGTTGGGGAGTGAACAAAAATAGACATTTTATTCTTTCACCTTCACGGTGTACCTAATCAAAACAAAACTTTGGTCGAAAAAGTAATTACCCTTGAGCATGTTCCCTTGGCTGAGTTTTTTGGCACTGCCAATGAAAACATCCGTCAAATCGCACAGGCCTTCCCTCAATGTAAAGTAATTTCTAGAGGAAATGAGATCCGAATTCAAGGAAGTCCTCCTGAAATATTGCGGATCAATGACTTGATCAACATGCTTTTGGAACATTTTGAACGATTTGGACACCTTAGTCCGGACAATGTCAAGGATTTTTTGGCCATCGAGGGAGGACCCTTTGAGGAAGCAAATAAGGATCAGGTAATTGTTTTTGGAAACAAGGGCTTGGTCATCAAGCCTAAGTCTGCCAACCAGCGCAAGCTGGTGGAAGCAGCCTTCAAAAATGACCTCGTATTTGCATTAGGTCCCGCTGGCACAGGCAAAACCTACATTGCCGTGGCTCTCGCGGTACGTGCCTTGAAAAATCGAGAGGTGAAACGCATCATCATTACTAGACCGGCTGTGGAGGCAGGGGAGAACCTGGGTTTCCTTCCTGGAGATTTGCAAGAGAAACTTGATCCCTACTTGCGTCCCATCTACGATGCACTTCAGGACATGATTCCTCCAGAGAAATTCAAGTATTACCAAGAAACGCGTGCCATTGAAATCGCTCCACTCGCCTACATGCGGGGAAGAACACTTCACGATGCTTTTGTGCTTTTGGATGAGGCGCAAAATACCACTGCCGAACAAATAAAAATGTTTCTCACCCGTATGGGGCCCAACTCCAAGGTCATCATCACTGGGGACCAGACGCAGGTAGATTTACCCACTCGCCAAAAGTCAGGACTTTCTGAAGCACTTCGTGTGCTGAATGATGTCAAGGGAATTGGGGTGGTCCGATTGAGTGGAAGCGATGTGATTCGTCACAAACTGGTCAAAGCAATCATTGCGGCTTATGAAAAAAGTGAGGAGGAAAAAGAAAAACTACGCCATGAAGCCCACAGTGGAAAAAATAACTACTAAAGAAGGACTCCAGCAAGCCTTTGGAATTCGCGAATTGGTATTTGTGGTGGAGCAGGAGGTGGATGCAGCCGAAGAATACGATGAGTTTGAAGACAGTTCGGTTCATTTTTTAGCAAAAATAGACGGTGTTCCCGTAGGCACTGCCCGCTGGAGATTTACGGCTAATGGAGTCAAAATGGAGCGATTTGCCGTATTGAAGGAGGCTAGAGGTCAGCAAGTAGGCCAGGCTTTGGTGGCTGCAGTACTTGCAGATATTGCCCAGCATCCCGGTGCAAATGGGAAAAAGAAATACTTGCATGCTCAAATTCATGCCATCCCACTGTATGCCAAGTTTGGGTTTCAAGCGGTAGGCGATCAATTTGAAGAGTGTGCCATCTTGCATTATAAAATGGAATTGAGCTAATACTCGCTCATTTCCATGTACGCGTAAAGTAATTTTTCAAAAGGCTTTAGTACGCCTTCTCATTCTGTATCACATTTAATAAGCCAATTAGGCTGGTATTTTTTGCAATTAGTTGACTGGTGAAAACCAATTAAAGTAACTAAAGTTTGAAATTTAGAAAAGCGGGCTGTTGACAGTGGACTGTCGTCCGTTGACGGTTATTCGCATTGAATAAGCCACCATTTTATCCACTGGAAGGATTGCGAATAATCATTTTTTAACGACTCATTTTTCGACATGACCTTTGCTGATTTTCCTTTTTTAAGGTACCTCTTCTTTTTTGTGCTAGGAATTTTACTTTCCAGTGCTATTCCTGAAGCCGAGCCCCAACTATTTCTCTGGCTACTGGCCATTCTTTGGATCTCCTATGTGATTTTGCACAGTAAATCTTCCTGTTGGAGTCCCTTACCAATTTCCTTTTTAGCCTATTCTCTTTTAATGGGTTTGGGCACTTTTGTTTCGATTCAGGCCAACCAAGAGATAATTCAAGGAAAAATGCCTTGGGGAGAGGGAACAGGTTACCTGGCAGAGGTGCAGCACTACGATCTCCCAAAGGCAAATTCTTCGGAAAATTTACTCTCGGTAATTGGGATAAAAGAAGGAAAAAGTTGGCGCCCTCAACGGGCCTTGGTCTTGGTATACCACCAACTAAATACCCCACTTGTACCTGGGCAGGTGATTTGGGTGCCCAAAAATCCGGAGTCAATAGACCCACCCACCTTTCCAAATGAATTTGATTACAAGGGCTACCTGGCCGCTAAAGGAATTCATTTCCGGCAGTTTCTAGGAAAAAATTTGCTTGTGCTTCCTCTACCTCCGACCTACCAACTCAAATTTACGCTGGAGCACCTGCGCCATTACTTTGCCCAAGTCATCGATCGTTATGTGATTCGGTCCGAATCCAAGCAGATTGCCTTGGCACTACTCCTAGGCCAAAAGGAATCCCTAGGGAAAGAAGTAAAACAAGCCTATTCGGCCACTGGAACCCAACACATTCTAGCGGTTTCTGGACTCCATGTGGGGATCATTTATTCCATCTTGCTGTTTCCTTTGACTTATTTCAAGCTAGAGGGAGATGCCCTTCGGAAAAGTTACCTGATTCTAGTGATGGGGTTGATTTGGATCTACGCGCTGATGACTGGATTCTCACCCTCTGTGGTGCGTGCCGTGGTTATGTTTTCCTTAGTGACTCTTGGGCAGATGCAGAAAAGAAAGCCTTCGATTTGGAATATCTTGTCCTTCTCGGCCTTGCTGCTACTGGTTCTGGATCCGGGAGTGCGAGCAGATCTTGGTTTCCAACTTTCCTATTTGGCTGTCGCGGGTATTGTAGGTTTGCAACCGCTCATTCTTCAGCTCTGGTCCCCACCCAATCGGGTATTGGACTATTTCTGGCAAATGGCTGCCGTTACTTTAGCGGCCCAATTGATCACTAGCCCTTTAACAATCCATTACTTTCATACCTTCCCCAGTTATTTTTTATTGGCTAATTTGCTGATTGTCCCGCTTTCTTACCTCATCCTTTGCGTGGGCGTCCCCTTTCTTTTGTTGGCTTGGTTTCCATTTTTAGGTAAGGTACTAGGGGCTATCGTCGACTTTTTGCTCCTTCTCCAAAATGAAATTACCTACTGGATCCAGGACTTGCCCGCTGCCATGTGGCAAGGGATTCACCTGTCCTACGCTGGGATGTTGGCGATTTGGGGATTGCTTTGGGTTTGGGGAAACTGGGAGATGGGCTATCGAAAAAGGCTGGCAGGCCTTGGAATGGGGCTTTGTTTGTTGTGGGCTGGTGCCAATCTCTGGGAGGAGATCCAGCGTCCGGCGCAGGAACTCTACCTTTTCATCAAGGATGGAAAGCAGATTCTGGACCTCAAACTTGGCCCCCATCACCTCTCTTGGAATCACAGTTTCCCGACCGAGCAACTCTCGTTTTCCATACAGCCCAATCGCCTAGCCGGCCAGCGAAATCCAGTTCCTATACCTCTGAAAGGGCTTGTAGGCAAGGATTCCATCTGGTTTCCAGGCATCGATCTGGTATTTTTTCCTTACCGAAATCAACTGGTATGGAGAACACTATCGCCCAAAACCCAAGAGCAATTTGGGGTACCTTCTGATCCAAATTCCTCCCAAAAAGATTCCCTATTTAGTTATTCCGCTGCTTATCGGGTGGATTTCTAAATCCAGCTTATTCCTCAGATTCCTTATTTGAATTCATTTATGAATCAGGTGTCGCGGGGAAACTTGGATTTTTAGTAATTTCAAAGATTCATGGTAGCGATAACAGATCGGTTGTTGACTCTCCTCAAGGAGGTCTTTGGATGGAAGGAATTTCGTCCCGTGCAGAAGCAGGTCGTCGAAGCGGTTTACCAGGGAGTAGATACGCTTGCGATTTTGCCCACTGGCGGAGGCAAAAGTCTGTGCTACCAGGTGCCTGGCTTGGCCAAGGAGGGGATCTGTCTAGTCATTTCCCCACTGGTGGCCTTGATGAAGGACCAGGTAGATTACCTGAAAGCCCGTGGGGTAAAAGCGGTGGCGCTACATTCGGGCATGAGCCCGCGCGAGATCGATACGGTCTTGGATAATTGCATCCGAGGAGGAGTCAAGTTTTTGTACCTCTCCCCAGAGCGTTTGAAATCAGAACTTTTTGTGGAGCGCTTCAAGCAAATGGACCTTAACTTGATTGCCGTGGATGAGGCCCATTGCATCTCCCAATGGGGCTATGATTTCAGACCTGCTTACTTGGAGATTGCGACCATTCGTGCCTACCATCCCAAAGTCAATGTGCTGGCCTTGACTGCTTCTGCTACGCCAGAAGTGGAGCAGGATATTCGGGAGAAACTTCAACTCAAGCAGCCTGCGACCTTTCATCAAAGTTTTGCCCGCAAGAATCTCAGTTACAGCGTCCGTTTGGTGGAAAACAAATTGGAGAAAGGACTGGAAATAGTGAATCGCATTCCGGGCTCGGCCATTTGGTATGTGCGTACCCGTCAAGCCACTCAGCAACTCGCCAAGCAACTCCAGCAACTAGGTTTTTCTGCTGCAGCCTACCATGCCGGCCTTACTGCTTCGGATCGATCGGCCAAGCAAGAGGCCTGGAAAGCCAATCAAATACGGATCATGGTGAGCACCAATGCCTTTGGCATGGGAATAGACAAACCAGATGTACGGGTGGTCCTTCACTCAGATTTGCCTGAAAATCTAGAAAGTTATTACCAGGAAGCGGGTAGAGCAGGTAGGGATGGACAAAAAGCCTATGCTGTGCTCCTCGCCAATGAACAGGATTTTGAGCAGTTGCTAGACCGTGCGGCCCTAGTCTATCCTCCCCTAGAATTTCTTAGACGAGTGTATCAGTGTCTCGCCAATTATTTTCAATTGGCCATAGGAACCCAGTCTTTGCGAAGCTATGATTTTGACCTTGCTGATTTTTCCAATACTTACCAGCTCCCGGTGCTGGACACCTTTTATGCTCTCAAGGTGCTGGAAGAGGAGGGAATGCTCGCACTCAACGAAAGTTTTTTTGCACCTTCAAGAGCACATTTCTTAGTCAATCCCCAACATTTGTATGAGGTTCAAATCCAACATGCCAAGTTAGACCCAGTCATCAAAATCCTCCTTCGAACCTACGGGGGAAATCTTTTTTCAGAGTACTTCAACATTCAGGAAGCCAAACTTGCCAAAGCAGCGGGTCTATCGGAAGTAGAGTTGACCAAGGCCTTGATGCAGCTCGCCAAGATGGAAGTGTTGGACTACGAACCGCGCAAGGATCGGCCCCAACTTACTTTTTTGACCGAACGCTACGATGCAGCCACACTTTCGCTCAATTTTAAGCGAATCACCCTGAGACGTGAGCTTACCTTGCACAAAGCGACGCAAATGGTGGCTTATGCCCATCAAACACGAATTTGCCGGACCCAATTTATCCAAACCTATTTTGGAGAGTCCTGTGATGAAGATTGTGGAGTTTGCGATTACTGTGTAGCACAAAAAAAGGCGAGACTTCCCCTAGAGGCAGAGAACAAGTTTAAAGCGCAAGTTTTACAAACTTTAGCCCAGGGTGGAGCGTTAAGCGAGGAGGAGCTTTTTGCATCGCTCCAGAAACCTGCCTCTGTGGCTCATTTGAATTGCCTTCGCCAGTTGGTGGAGGAAGGAAAAGTGGAATCCAGCGAGGAAGGAAACTATAAACTAAACGTGGATGCCTGATTTCTTTGCTGATTTATTGAAAAAAATATTCCCCCCAAGTACGAGCAATCAGGCTTTGTCTGTGAAGGAAAATTTTTCAGTAAAAGAAAAGGATCTCCAGGATCTGGAAACCTGGAATGAATCCGAAGCGTCCAAAACACTCTACGATCTGGTTTACAGAAACTACCATTATAAGCGAGCACAAATCAACGAAAGTCCAGAAGTTCATGTGTTTTCCTCTATTTACGCCAATGGCTTTGCCCTCAGTTACGGCCCACCTCTTGATCCAAATTCTTTTTCGCTACTTTTCTTGGGAATAAGTAGACGGATTATAGCTTTGGGGTACGAACAAGTAAGTTTGGATCGCAAACTGGAGGAGGTCAATGAGCAAGTGAAAGAAACGGAGAAATTTTACTTCAAACCCCCACTTCAACTGCCCCAAGAAGGAGAATTGATCAGCCAACTGTATGGTAACATTTCCCTAGAAAAAATCCGAATCAACCAGCAGCCTAGGTACTTCAAACTACTTGCTTCCGTGTATTCTGACCGACTGTATGACGATGCCAAACCCTTTGATGAATTGATGGATCGGTTATTTGAAAGACCCTAACATGGATAGAATTACCCTAAAAACTCAATTGACTGCTTACCGCAGCCCTTACGAAGAGGAAAAACAATTTGTGCCTGATTTCCTGGCCTTGACGGAAGACCCACTAGCATATTCCAGAGAGCGAACCGCCGGGCATTTTACGGCCTCTGCTTGGATTGTCAATGTAGAGCGAACGCATACCCTGCTGACACTTCACCGCAAGTTGGGTCGATGGCTGCAGCTGGGAGGACATGCCGATGGGAACGAAAATCTCCTGGAAGTAGCGATGCAAGAGGCTCGTGAAGAAAGCGGGTTAACTTCCCTTCAATTTGTAGATACTCATATTTTTGATTTGGACAAGCACATCATTCCGGAACGGCCCCATGTGGCAGAACATTTTCACTTCGATGTTCGCTACTTAATCGAAGCGGATCTCCAAGAGCCCTTGGTTCGTAGTGACGAAAGTATCTCCCTAGCCTGGGTTACCTTTGATGCCGTAATTGATCTTATCGGCTACAATCCCTCCATTTTGCGGATGCTCGAAAAAACAAGTACCTCTGAAATTTTACGTTAATGCGCAGTTTTGATATTCCCCAACTTCGTGCTGAATTTTCCTTTACTTCACCCATTCAACTTCGATTTTCTGATATTGATGGCTACCTCCATGTCAACAATGGAGTCTATTTTAGTTATTTCGAACACGCTAGGGCGGTTTTTTTATATCAAGTGGCCGGCTGGGATGTCCTAGATGTGGGTACCGTAGTCGGTCGAATCGAAATTGACTACATCCGGCCCATTCACTTGACAGATCAGGTGGAGGCCCTAGTGAAATGCTCAAGACTGGGCAATTCCTCCTTTGATTTGGAACAAGTTCTCTTGGGAAAGGACAGCAGCGGTAAGGAGCAAGTATATGCCACCTGCAAAAGCGTATTGGTTTCGGTAGACAAGTCCAGCATGAAGCCCGTGCCTGTACCAGATGCATTCCGCCAAAAATTAAGCTCCTCCTAACCGCTAATTCGTAACTTTACTGAAAATTTATTCCTGTGAAACAGTTTTGGATCATTTGCCTTCTTGTATTCAGTAGTCTTGCCTGCGCTCCAACTGAGGAGGAACTCATGAAAGTGGGTTTGGAGAAAATGGATGCACAGGCTTGGGCAGAGGCGGTAACCCAGTTTGATCAGGTATTGGAAAAAAATCCAAATCAAGCCACCGCCTTAAATGCCAAGGGAGTGGCCCTTTTTCAGCAAGGAAAAATCCAGGAGGCGATTCCCCTTTTTGATCAAGCTATCCAAGTAGATTCGACCAACTATAAGCCCTGGTTTAACCGTGGCAATGCTCAAATGGAACTGAGCAATTACAAGGCGGCACTGGCAGATTTTAATTTAGCGGCGGCACTTGACCCCAGTCAATTGGACATCCTTTTCAATCGGGGCACGACCTTACTGACCATGGAGTCCTATGAAGACGCGATGCTTGATTTTGAAACCGTGGTGAAGGCAGAACCCAACCATGCCGAAGCACATTTTCGACTCGCAAAGGCAAAGTTGGGCATGAATGATCCCATACATGGCATGGAATCCCTGACCAATACCGTCAATTTGGATCCGAAAAACGGAGAAGCCTATTACTTGCTAGGCATAACTCGTATGAGCGCATTGGGCCAAAAAAATGAAGGCTGCGCAGACTTGAAAATGGCGCTTTCCTTGGGCTATCAGGAAGCAGAAACTTGGATCAAAGACTTTTGTGAAGCAAAGTAATGGCGGAGGTAGGTACCGATATTCAACAAGCATCCTCTTACCTTAATCGGGGACAACTGGTTGCCATTCCAACCGAAACGGTCTATGGATTGGCGGGCAATGCGCTGGATGTGAAGGCTGTCAGTGCCATTTTTGAAACGAAAAATCGCCCCAGTTTTGACCCCTTGATTCTACATGTGGCCTCCCTGGAGCAAGTAAAGCCTTTTGTCTCCTCATTTCCAGAAAAACTCAAGCGTTTGGCGGAGGCCTATTGGCCAGGGCCTCTGACGGTTTTGCTGCCTCGGAATGCCCGTGTTCCCGATCTAGTTACCTCTGGATTGAATCGAGTGGCGGTACGAGTCCCCAACCATCCGCTGACATTGGCGCTATTGGCGCAACTAGACTTTCCGCTTGCGGCACCAAGTGCCAACCCTTTTGGTTACATCAGCCCTACACAGGCCGCACATGTGGCTGCACAGTTGGGGGCACAGATTCCCTACATCCTCGATGGAGGAGTATGTGCTGTAGGATTGGAAAGCACCATTGTGGGTATGGAAGGGGAACAGGTAGTCATCTATCGTTTGGGTGGATTGGAACTTTCCAAAATTGAATACTTGGTGGGTCCGGTGACAGTTCAGGCACACAGTACAAGTAATCCAAGCGCCCCGGGTCAATTGGCCAGTCACTATGCCCCGAGGAAACCCTTTCTAGTGGGAGATTTGAACGAACTTGTCCCGAATTGGATTCAAGAAGGGAAGTCCTTCGGTGTACTCAGTTTTTCCACTCATTTCCCCGCCCTTCCTTCGGATAGGCAGTTTGTGCTTAGCCCAAGCCAGGATTTGCAAGAAGCGGCTCAACGCCTGTTTATGGGGATGCGACTCTTGGATGAAAGTGACGCTGACTTGATCCTCGCCGAATTTGTTCCAGAAATCGGACTGGGCCGTGCCATCAACGATCGTCTCAATCGAGCAGCAGCACAGCCTACTCACTAGGGCTAGTTTTTCAATCATTCTATTTCGTATTGGCTGGATTTGAGTTAAATTCGTCACGATTTTAAACGCTTCTTTAGTTCTCACCTATTCGACCCTATCCCATGTCATTGAATGTAAAAAATGTAGATAGCCTCAATTTTGTAGGCAAAAAAGCCCTGATCCGGGTGGATTTCAATGTTCCCCTAGACGAGCATTTTCAAGTTACTGACGATACCCGAATTCAGGCAGCGGTACCAACGATCCAGAAGATTTTGAAGGATGGGGGTTCGGCCATTTTGATGTCCCACTTGGGTCGTCCTAAGGGTGGGCCTGAGGATCGCTATTCCTTGAAACACATTGTTTCTGCTGTAGAAGCGGCTTTGGGTCAAAAAATCAGTTTTGGTTCAGATTGCATTGGCGAAGAGGCGAGCCAAAAGGCTGCCCTATTGGGTGCAGGAGAGGTATTGCTATTGGAAAACTTGCGTTTTTACAAGGAGGAAGAAAAAGGGGATGCAGACTTTGCAGCCAAGTTGGCTAAACTTGGGGATGTCTATGTCAACGATGCTTTTGGCACCGCACACCGTGCTCATGCTTCCACCGCGCTGATTGCTGCCAACTTTTCCCAAAAAGTAGCAGGCTACCTCATGGAATCTGAGTTGACCAATGCAGACAAGGTGCTTGGCAATCCAGAGCGCCCCTATACGGCCATCATGGGTGGAGCCAAAATTGCCGATAAGATTTTGATCATCGAGCGTTTGCTCGAGAAAGTAGACAACCTCATCATCGGTGGGGGCATGTCCTATACTTTTGCCAAAGCGCAAGGAGGTTCTATAGGAACTTCGCTTTTGGAGGCCGACAAACTAGATTTCGTATTGGAGTTGATGGAAAAAGCGAAGGCCAAGGGAGTCAACTTGATCTTGCCAGTGGATACCGTGATTGCCGATGATTTTTCCAATACTGCCAACCAATCCGTAGTGAATAAGGGAGAGATTCCTGACAACTGGATGGGCTTGGACATTGGACCTAAGACTAGAGAATTGTTTGGAAAAGTAATCCTTGAATCCAAAACTATTCTTTGGAATGGTCCGATGGGTGTATTTGAAATGGAATCTTTCAACAAAGGAACCAAAGCTATCGCAGAATACGTGGCGGAAGCAACGCGGCATGGAGCCTTCTCGCTCATCGGTGGAGGTGATTCTGCTGCAGCAGTAAATAAGTTTGGCTACACCGACCAGGTATCCTACGTATCTACAGGTGGTGGGGCACTTTTGGAGCACATGGAAGGAAAAGTACTTCCAGGTGTAGCGGCACTAGCGGAATAAGGTACTTACTACTATAAAAAAAACGCTGATTCAA
>Ga0169931_10007265_pt1 | contig 16470 bp, 14 predicted proteins | sample Kivu_15m_20L_FD_129675 | JGI IMG/M metagenome (GOLD analysis project Ga0169931, IMG submission 129675) | Freshwater microbial communities from Lake Kivu, Western Province, Rwanda to study Microbial Dark Matter (Phase II) - Kivu_15m_20L... | ecosystem: Environmental > Aquatic > Freshwater > Lake...
CACTGCCCCTTGGTGTAACTGGCAACACGCCTGACTCTGGATCAGGAGAGTCCTGGTTCGATCCCAGGAGGGGCAACTCGAGATAAGTGAAGCCCGGTCAAGCGATTAGCTTGGCCGGGCTTTTCATTTCTTCAGTCATAAGGGACAATGACAGAGCACGGCCGAATTGCGATTGGGCCGTTAACAAGCGGTTTGGGGCTGAATTCCAGATCAACGACAACCTGTCAGCTTCCCATTGCAAATCGGTAGGTTAGGGAAGCCGGGTCAGATCTCTCAACCAAGCAAATCAATCGTGACAGATCGCCGATTCTTCGAAGCCCCCATCCTCAATTCGCCGTACGAGTATCCCAGGGAACACTGGAAGCTCGACGAGTCGGGGCAGCCGACCCAGGAAGTGATCGGCAAGCGTCGGCCGGTTTCCTTCATTACTCCCATCCCACGGGCAAAGGCGAGCAAGGCCGGTCAAGGGGACCTGGTGCTCGGCGATGCGGCCGGTCTGTCGAACGAAAGCCAGAAGTACCACGCCAGTCTCATCAACCGGGTGAGGGAACACGTCGATCGCTGGCGGTCGATTCCCGATCCGAATCAGTGGGGCGTCACTCCGGAAACCGCCCGACTACTGCGGTACTGGCGTCACCACGAGTTCAGCAATGTCCGTCCGTTTTTCTGTCAGGTTGAGGCGGTCGAGACGGCTATCTGGCTCACGGAAGTCGCGCCAAACGCCGGCAAGGGGCCGGGAGAGCTGCTAAAGCACCTCGAGGAAGCCAACGACGAAGCCAATCCTGGGCTATCGCGTCTGGCTCTCAAGCTCGCGACAGGCGCAGGGAAGACCACGGTGATGGCTATGCTCATCGCGTGGCAGACCATCAACGCAGTGCACCATCCGCAGAGTAAGCGGTTTACCAAAGGATTCCTCATCGTCACGCCAGGGATCACGATCCGTGACCGGCTGCGTGTGCTGATGCCGAACGATCCAGAGAATTACTACACGACTCGTGAGTTGATACCGAGCGAGTACTTACGGGAGCTGCAGCAGGCACGAATCGTCATCACGAACTTCCACTCTTTCAAACTTCGAGAGCGTGCAGAAATCGCGAAGGGCACGCGCTCGCTGCTTCAAGGACGCGGGGGCGAGGAGATCAGCACCCTCGAGACTGAAGGCCAGATGCTACAGCGTGTGATGCCGTCCCTGATGGGGCTGCGCAGCATCCTCGCCATCAACGATGAGGCGCACCACTGCTACCGAGAGAAGCCGCCTGAGGAGGGAGCAGTGGCTGCGGCCAAGGAGGACAAGCAGGAGGCCGAGGAGAACAACAAGGCGGCTCGCCTCTGGATATCTGGGCTGGAGGCCGCCCAACGGCAGTTAGGCCTCTTACGAGTCGTTGATTTGTCTGCCACCCCATTCTTCTTGCAGGGTTCAGGCTACGCCGAGGGCACGCTATTCCCGTGGACCATGAGTGATTTCTCGCTCATGGACGCCATTGAGTGCGGAATCGTCAAGCTCCCGCGCGTGCCAATTGCCGACAACCGACCGGAGAACGAGCAGCCGATCTACCGGAACCTCTGGGCCCATATCGGTAAGGAACTGCCGAAGGGCAAGCGTGCGTCAGGAAAGCAGCTTGACCCCGAGATGCTTCCAACGCCACTGCGTGGTGCCATCGAAGCGCTGTACGGTCACTACGAGAAGACGTTCGAGCTGTGGCGGCGTGGCGGGATCCAGGTACCACCGTGCTTCATCGTGGTATGCCAGAACCAGAACATCTCCAAGCTGGTCTGTGACTACATCGCAGGGTACGAGAGGCAGAACGCGGATGGCACAACAACCTATGTGCAGGGCAAGCTGGAGCTGTTCCGAAACTATGATGAGCACGGGCGTCTGCTCGGGCGCCCAAGAACCCTGCTAATCGATAGCTACCAACTCGAGTCTGGAGAAGCGCTTGACGACAGCTTTCGCGCATTTGCCAAAGACGAGATCGAGCAATTTCGGCACGAGATCCGAGCCCGGAGTGGCAACCCTAAGGAAGCCGAGAACATCGCAGACGATCAGCTCCTCCGTGAGGTGATGAACACGGTTGGGAAGCCCGGGAAGCTGGGAGAGTCGATCCGGTGTGTGGTTTCTGTCTCCATGCTCACAGAAGGCTGGGACACCAATACCGTCACGCACGTCCTCGGCGTTCGGGCGTTCGGGACGCAGCTACTCTGCGAGCAGGTTATTGGTCGTGCCCTCCGACGGCAGTCGTACGAACTGAACGAGGGTGGTCTGTTCAATGTGGAGTATGCCGATGTGTTCGGTATCCCATTCAACTTCACCGCCAAGGCTGTAGCGGCTCCTCCGCAGCCGCCGGTAGAGACTATCCGCGTTCGGGCCGTCTCCCCCGAGCGGGACCACCTTGAGATCTGCTTCCCCCGCGTCCAAGGCTACCGGGTCGAGCTCCCGCGTGAGCACCTGGATGTGAAGTTCACCCCTGACTCGGCCTTCATGTTGACGCCGGAGCGGACGGGGCCGTCTGAGACACGAAACTCAGGGATCATCGGAGAGTCGGTTGACCTGACCTTTGAGCACCTTGCCGATGCGCGGCGCTCGTCCATCGTCATGGCACTGGCGACACGCCTCATGATGACGAAATACAAGGATGAGGGTGGGAATCCCAAGATGTACTTGATCCCGCAGCTCAGCCGTATTGTGTCCAAGTGGCTGGATAGTCAGCTGACCTGTGTCGGCGGAACCTACCCAGCTCAGTTGCTCTACCCCGACATCGCTGACGATGTGTGTGAACGAATTACCAACGCCATTCTGACCTCACAAATGGGTGAGCGCCCAATCAAGGCTATTCTAGACCCGTATAACCCGGTAGGAAGCACGCGCCATGTCAATTTCACGACGTCGAGACCTCTTCGCTGGGATACTGCGCCAAATCTCTGCCATGTGAATGTCGCCATCTGTGACTCAACGTGGGAAGTAGAATTCTGTCGCGTCGCTGAGAAACATCAGGCGGTGCGCCGTTGGGTGAGAAACCAGAACCTTGGGCTCGAAATCCCCTATCAGTCCGGTGGCGTCGCTAAGCGGTACATCCCTGACTTCCTGCTCTTGCTAGATGATGGTAAGGGTGACGAGGATCTCCTTCACCTCATCGTCGAGGTGAAGGGCTACCGCCGCGATGATGTGGCGCAAAAGAGCGCGGCCGTCAAGGAACAGTGGGTACCTGGCGTAAACAACCTCGGCAGCTTCGGCCGCTGGGCGTTCGTCGAACTGAACCAGCAGTACGCGATGGAGGCCGATCTCACGGCCAAGATGGAGTCCCTAGTCAGCGATTTGCTGGCACGAGTCCTTTCGAACTCAACAGCAGGACAGTGAGCAATGGCACGTCCACCGAAGAAAGCTGCAGGCAAGACCGTCGAGGCCATTACGCATCACGACGCCGCACGCAAGAACATTCCAACCGCCGAGTATCAGCCGGTGGTTTCCGAGGGCGTTACAACGCCGATTCGGGTAGCGTTTGCCCGCCGCAACCGTGATCTCGACCCGCAGCTCGTGTGGCGCGGCAAGGAGGCGCAGGACGCCGCCGATCTCGTGGTGCAGGCGCCGCCGCTCTACATCCAGGAGAAGGTCCATCCCAAGGCGCTGGTTGACGACCTGCTGCGCCAGTCACGCGAGCGGCAGCACGAGGGGGGCGATCGTATGGCCGACCTCTTCTCCGATTTCAACGGTATCCCGCACGGAGCGGACAAGACTGAGTTCTACCAGCACGACCAGAACTGGACGAACAGGATGATTCTTGGTGACTCGCTGCAGGTGATGGCGAGCCTCGCGGAGCGTGAAGGGCTTCGAGGGAAGGTGCAGTGCGTGTACTTCGATCCGCCGTATGGCATCAAGTTCAATAGCAACTTTCAGTGGTCGACAACCACAAACAAGGTCACCGACGGCAAGAGCGATCACATCACTAGAGAGCCCGAGCAGGTCAAAGCCTTCCGGGATACATGGCAAGACGGTATTCATAGTTATCTCACCTATCTGCGAGATCGCCTTACCGTCGCGCGCGAACTACTTACGGAATCTGGTTCAATATTTGTTCAGATTGGAGATGAGAACGTTCATCGCGTTCGCGCAGTTATGGACGAGGTGCTCGGTGATGAGAACTTCGTTGCGATGGTCTATTTTCAGACTGCTGCAAACCAGAACACGAAGCGTCTTCAGCGTTTGTACGATGTAATACTCTGGTACAAGGGCAAGGGGACTCTCAAGTTCCGGGAATTGTTTCGCGAGCGCGAACCGAGTGAGGTGGACGGCGTCTTCACTGCGACGGATGAGGTGTCAGGCGAGCAATACAAGCCTGCCCAGATTAAAAGCGATGAGTTGCGGGGCAGGATTGTCGCGGCAGGCCGAATGGTTCCTGCAGGAAATGCTTGGAAGCGCATGATGTCCGATTTTCCGATGGTGCGGTACGACAACGTCTGGAAGGGAACTATTGAATCGACATTCTCGAAGGACAAGGTCTATGTCGTTCAGACCACGCGTGTTGTCAGTGAGCGCTGCATCCTCATGGCTACGGACCCTGGCGACTTGGTTCTCGACCCTACCTGTGGTTCCGGCACGACAGCGACAGTTGCCGAGCAATGGGGACGGCGCTGGATCACAATCGATACCTCGCGAGTGGCATTGGCTTTGGCGCGCGCGCGACTGATGGGAGCACGCTATCCCTTTTATCTCTTAGCCGACACTCGCGATGGGCAGCTGAAGGAGGCTGAGGTTGCGGGCACAGCACCAAGAGCAACCGCGGTGCATGGAAACATCCGCCACGGGTTTGTCTATCGGCGCCTGCCGCACGTCACTCTTGGTGCAATCGTCAACAACAACGAGATTGAGGTTATCTGGGAGCGGTGGCGGTTGCTGCTCGATCCTCTGCGGGGTCAGCTGAATGCGTCTGTCTCTGCAAAATGGGAAGACTGGGAAGTGCCACGCGAGAGTGATGTCAAGTGGCCCGACGTCGCGAAGAATATGCACGCTGACTGGTGGAAGGGCCGTATCGCCCGGCAGCAGGAGATTGACAAGTCGATTGCTGTTAAAGCCGAGTTTGAATACCTCTACGACAAGCCCTACGAGGATAAGGGGAAGGTCCGCGTGGCTGGCCCCTTCACCGTCGAAAGCGTTTCTCCCATACGGACGCTTGGCTTAGGCGCAAACGACGAGCTCATCGACCCTGCCGATGCTCTATCTCGCGGTACGGATGACCGCGCCACGTTCACGCAGATGGTGCTCGAGAACCTGCGTACCGCGGGCGTTCAGCAGTCACGCAAGGCCGACAAGATTGATTTCTCGTCCGTCGTAGCGTGGCCCGGTCAACTGATCTGCGCCGAAGGGCGCTACGTAGAAGGCGACGAGGAGACGGGCACTGAACGGCGTGCCGCCGTCTTCGTGGGTCCAGAGTTCGGGACCGTGACCCGCAGTGATCTCGTAGCGGCCGCGCGCGAAGCCGCTGATGCCGGCTTCGACGTGTTGGTCGCCTGCGCCTTCGCCTACGAAGCGCACACCACGGAGTTCAATAGCTTAGGCAAGCTGCCGGTGCTCAAAGCGCGGATGAATGCCGACCTGCATATGGCCGACGACCTCAAGAACACGGGCAAGGGCAACCTGTTCGTGATCTTCGGCGAGCCGGATATCGAGCTGGCGAGGCTCTCGGATGGTCGGTACACGGTGCGTGTGCGCGGCGTCGACGTCTTCAACCCCGCCACGGGCAAGGTCAAGAGCGATGGTCCAGATGGCATTGCCTGCTGGTTCCTTGATACCGACTACAACGAGGAGAGCTTCTTCGTCCGGCACGCATACTTCTTGGGGGCCAATGATCCGTACTCGGCACTCAAGACCACGCTCAAAGCCGAAATCGACCGGGAGGCGTGGGAGTCACTCAACAGCGATGTGTCGCGCCCGTTCGACCGCCCAAAGTCTGGTCGCATTGCCGTCAAGGTGATCAATCATCTCGGGGATGAAGTGATGAAGGTGTTCCGGGTCGAGTGATGCAGCTGGCGTTTGCCGACACCCTCAATGAAAGTCTCACGCGCCTCACGGCAGATGAGCAGCGGGCCGCACGGCTCACCCTGCTTGAGCTTCAGCTCGACCCGTCGAACCCCGGTCTGAGATTCCATAAGCTTGACCGAGCGCGAGACCCACGATTTGCCTCGATTCGTGTGAATCAGGACATTCGGATCATCGTGCACCGGGATGGTGGCCGGCTGCTCGTGATGTATGTGGATCACCACGATAAGGCCTATGCGTGGGCGGAACGCCGCAAGGTGGAGCAGCATCCGGTCACAGGCGCTTTGCAGGTGTTCAAGGTTGTGGAGCAAGAGAAAGTCGTCGTTGTTCCGCGATTTATGGAGCAGACACCCTTCGGCAAGCTGTCCAATGCCGAACTCCTCGGGTTCGGTGTGCCAGAGGAATACCTCGATGCCGTACGTAGCTGGCGTGAGGACGAGCTCGATGAGCAATTGCTCCTACTTCCTGCCGAGGCGGCCGAGGCATTGTTTGCGTTGCACACCGGTTTCGCGCCGGAGGTTGTCCCGTCGTTGGGAAGGGATGCGGATACTCTGCAGCACCCGGACACCCAGCGCCGATTCCAGCTCGTCTCTAGCAGTGAAGAGATGCGGGCGGCGCTCGAATACCCGTGGGATCAGTGGTTGCTGTTCCTGCATCCCAGCCAACGGAGCGTCGTCGAGGCGACAGCGAGCGGCCCGTTCCGCGTCAGTGGTTCCGCAGGCACCGGGAAGACCATTGTCGCGCTTCACCGAGCGGTGGCCCTGCTGCGGCGGTATCCTGATCACCGAGTTCTGCTGACGACCTTCTCTGATGTGCTGGCGGAGCGACTCCGGGATCAGGTCCGGAAGCTGCTCCATTCCAGCCCGTCATTCGGGGAGCGGCTCGATGTGCAGACGTTGAGTGCGATGGCTCAGCGGTTGATCGCGGCGGACGGACGTTCCGCAACACTGGCGGACCCCGTCCAGGTACGTGAATGGCTGAGTGCTGGTGCCGCCGAGGCAGGGCTAACGCGCTATACCCTTCACTTCCTGTGGTCTGAGTGGTCTCACGTTATAGACGCGTGGCAGATCGTTGACTGGGAGGCCTACCGAGCCGTACCGCGCCTTGGTCGCAAGGCACGGCTAAGCGAGGCGCTCCGCCTAGAGCTGTGGCCGGTGTTTGCCGGAGTTCTTGAGCGCCTCCAGCAGGCAGGGGTGTTTACCGAGGCCCAGCTATACGCGCAGCTGGCTGCGTCAGTCGCACAGCGCCAACGGGCGCCGTACGACCACATCATCGTCGATGAAGCGCAGGATCTGAGCATCCCGCAATTGCGGCTCTTGGCAGCCATGGCCAGTCGAGAGGCGGAGGGCCTGTTTTTCGCGGGTGATACGGGTCAGCGCATCTTCCAGCCACCCTTCTCCTGGAAGTCGCTGGGCGTCGATATTCGCGGGCGGTCCCGAACGCTCAAGGTGAACTATCGGACATCTCAGGAGATTCGGCGGCAGGCTGATCGGCTGCACGACCGTTCTGTGGTGGACGTCGATGGAAATGAGGAGGTCCGTGCGGGGACCCTATCGGTGTTCAGCGGGCCCGAGCCGTTGGTCCAATCCTTCACCGCGGCCGATGAGGAAGCACGAGCGGTCGGTGCCTGGCTGAAGGACGTTGTTGGTAGCGGTGTGCCTGTCAGTCAGATCGGTGTGTTCGTGCGGGACGCCAGAATGTTCGGCCGAGCGGAAGCGGCGGTTCAGCACGCAGGCCTTCCAGCGGTGGTTTTGCAGGGCTTTGGACAACTCAAGGGTGATGGGTTCCGCATCGTGCCGATGCATGTGGCGAAGGGCCTTGAGTTCCGAGCTGTGGCCGTGGTCGCTTGCGATGCGGATGTGATTCCGGCGGCCGAGCGCATCGGGACGGTGACAGACGAGGGCGAGTTGGAGGAAGTCTTTGAAAGTGAGCGGCAGCTGCTGTATGTGGCCTGCACGCGGGCTCGGGAGCACTTGTTGGTGTCTGGCTTGCGGCCCGTCTCGGACTTTCTGCGGGACTTCGCTCTGCCGTAATGCTAAGGAAGGCAGTAAGAGATTGAGTCTGAGTCTTTTGTGAGCGGGAGCCGTATCCATGTTGACGCCTGAACAGATGCTATCTCACCTGAACGCAACTGAGTCGCGGCTGCGTAAGCATTACCAAGGCGAGGCGAGCAGCCAGCCGGTCAGAGGCTGGCTGTCCAACTGGCATCACGATTCCACTCTGCTTGAGCGGGATGCGATAGCCGCTGAATACCTGGAGGCCGCTCGTGTCATCGCTGTGGCAGGTGGTGAGGACCAATTCGCGCTCATCAATGCTTGGGCGCAGCTCGCCGGACATGCCGTGGAGCTTTCGCTCAAGACATACATCGCGGCCCGTGGTCAGAGGCCGGTTCACACGCACGACTTGGTCCAGCTTGCGCGTGACGCAGTGTCGCAGGAGTTCTATTTCGCGGACCAAGTGGCGATCGAGACCATCGTACGCCTCAATCATCTCTTTTTCCGAGAGCTAGGGACCGAGCACCGGCATCCGGCGAGGTACGGCAGTCAGACAGGAGCCGTGATTCCACATCATGAGGAGGTGGCAGTAGTTGTGGAATCCATCCGAGAACAGAACGCGGTACTACTAGAACACTTTCGTATTGCTTAGATACCCCAGCACACATTGGGTTTTAACGGGCAACCTGAGCAGAGTATGTAAAGTGGGGGAGTATGATGTTTCAGTGGCACTTTATCGCGTGGCCGCATTCGAATGTACCGACCTGCAATTGAATGATGGCGATCTGAGAGGATCTGCGGGTGACCTTGTGCACATCACGCTGTCCATCCTTCTCGCAGGAGCGATTCCATGGCCGTACTCATCAAAGCCGTCTCGTTCATCGCCCGCCGTGACCGGCTGGATGAATGCTGGCCCATGGGCAGCGAGGGGCACATCGCCGACGCCCCCAACGGCTCGGTCTGCGCCGATGAATATCTCGTCCGAATCGGATTCATGGGGCCCGTCTCGACCAGCGCGTTCATCGAGCACGCCATCGCGCAGGGGCTGACCCGGTTCGAGCCCGATGGGAGTGCCGCGGACTTCGTGACCGTCGACCAGGTCGTCGGACTCCTCACCCCCTGCGACTGGCTCATCGTGGGGTCCGTCGATCATGAGGGGCACCAGATCCGGGCGGCCCGCTGGGTGGGGGATGAGAGCCCCTACATCATCTTCCCTGCGAAGTGGAGCTTGGGTAGCACCTCCACTTCGGGAATACCCGCCTCCAGCCGGAGGATCCGCCGTCCCATTTTGAATTCATCCGCGAGGATGACGGGCTGTACCTTTATGTGGACACCCGCACCGGGCAAGAGGTGTGGACCACGGAGCGGATCGAGAGGAAATCCTCGGACATTTAGGGGGGTGTGATCGGCCATGGCGAACGTCCTCAGCTTCGACATCGCGCGGATCCAGCGCGAGATCAAGAAGCTCCTCACCAAGGCGGCGCAAAGGAGGCTCAAGCGGTCGACCATCATCCGTGAGCTTGCCGCACTGGCCTCACCAAAGCTGACCCGCGGCGAGAGGCGGACGTTCGCCGCCCAGGTCGGCCGAGCGCTTGCGGGGTTGCAGAATCGGGAGCCCCCAATCGTAACAGCCGCTGGACGCGGGAAAGAGGTCATCGTATTGCGAGGCGCCAAGAGGAAGCGGCCGAATCCGTCGTTTCAGCAACTAGTCAAAGCTGTGAACCCTCGAATCATTTCCGTGACATTCAGTTGCGCGGTGTGTGCGGAGCAGATCACGGTGCGCGATATCGAAAGTGAGATTCAATGTCCCAATTGTTACGAGTACTTCCAGTGAAGGGGAGCGTTGAGCTCTTCGGCTCCCCTACGCGTTGGTCAATAACGTGTGGTAACGGTACGTTCACGTCCTGAATAATAATAGGACCATGGGCTTCTTCCTCCGCCGCTCTATCTCGTTCGGCCCCATCCGCTTCAACTTCAGTAAGAGCGGGATCGGTGTGAGCGTTGGCGGCCGCGGGTTCCGCACCGGGATATCGAGCACCGGCCGCCGCACTACCCGGGTATCGATTCCCGGGACGGGGATCGGGTATCAGTACAACCATCCCAAGGAGCAGGGGAAGCCGAGCTCAGAGGCCCCGATCCCCTCGCGCGAGGTGAATGGTCAGCCGGTGCTGCTGTTCGCGGTGCTGTTGGGGTTGCTGGGGATCATCCTGTGGGCGGCGGGCGTGCAGGCACAGCCGAGCGCCAAGTCCGCCACGGCCAAGCCCTCCTACGACGTCTGCATGCAAGGCGCGCGGACCAACCTCGAATACCAGGAGTGAGGCGGCGACGAGCTCGCTCGGCAGGTGGCCCGCCTCGCCGCAACGTGGAAGGCCTCATAGGCCAGTCTGTTCGTCGACAGCGAGGCCACGGAATTTGAGCGTCAGGCCAGGTAGGCCCTCCTCGAGGAACAGCGCGCATGGAACCGAAATAGGGATGTCAGCTGCAATCACTGGTAGCATGGCTTCGGCCGCGAAGGTCAGGTAATCGACTTCTAAGGGTGTAGGATCGCCGTGATCAAGGAGCGGGAACGGTAGCTGTGGGAGCAGTTCCTACGGCCGCTGCCTCAATAGGGAAAATCGTCCGCTTCGCCCCACACCCTCCGACACCACGGGGGTTGGGAACCGCTCGACTCGTGTTGACTTGACAGTTCGGACGACTTGGTGTACCGTAAGGGTGTCGGCCCATCGGATGGTGGGATTGACATCACATTTGGCCAGTGTGCGGACGGAGTTCGCGACACGGGCAGGAGTCAAAGATCGATGAAGTCGTTCACTTTGAGGGCTAATTTCGCTCGTCGGGTGCCGGATCCTACCTTCCAAAATGAAGGAGTGGACCGGCATGTTTTGTTTGTGCAGGCCAATTCGTTCCCGGCGGCTTTAGCGCAGTGCCTGGATCCCAATGCACGCCAGCCCAACACGGATCGCTCCGTCTACAAGGAGATCCGCGAAAGTCTTGAGAGCAATGATGGTCTGTTCCATTTAAAGAACAAAGGAATAACGGTCATTGCCCGGAAGGTGGAGAAGACGGGCGAGGATGACTACTCAGTCATTCTCGACGACCAAGATGGAATGAAAGATGGAATCGTCGATGGTGGTCATACTGCGCAAATAATCACTGAGGCGAACGCCGATCCCATTGCGACCTTTCCAAAGCAATTCGTTAAAGTCGAAATTCTGACGAACTTGCGTCCTGAGTTGATTGAGGAAATCTCAGGTGGCCTCAATACGTCTGTTGCGGTCAAGCTGATGAGCCTTAAGAATCTCGAAGGACGGTTCAATTGGCTGAAGCGTTTGTTTGAAAAGAAGCCATATCAGAGCAGAATTGCTTGGAGTGAGAATGAGGAAGGAGACATGACTGCCCGCGATGTGATTGCGGTCCTGTCCATGTTTGACGTGGAGCGATATCCCGCTAAGCCTGATAAGTCCCAGCCGGTGAAGTCTTATTCGGGGAAGGAAGCTGTCCTTAAGGACTACATTGCGGATTCTTCAGGAGTAGAGAAGCTTGAGCCGATTGTAACGGACATCCTCGAGCTTCATGATCATATTGCAGGTACATCTCAGGGAATCTGGAACGAGGATGGCGGGAAGTTCGCAAGTCTGAAGTGGGTGCATGCTGGACGCCGGCGTTTGCCATTCGCAGACAAAAACAGTGATGCTCAACCTTTACCGTCGGCTCTTCTCCCACTACTTGCTTGTTTCCGGCAATTTGTGGTACTCGGATCCGATGGGAAGTACCACTGGGTTAGCAAGGATCTCAATCTCAAAAGTGTTTGGGACACGCATGGGCTTTCATTGCTTCGTGTGACGGATGAGGCGTGTGACGATGCTGGGCGCAATCCAAACAAAATGGGGAAGAGCCAGCGACATTGGTCTAGTCTACTGGCAAACTCAATGATCAACTTTCGTGAAGTCTGAGTAGATCGCTAATTGCCGTGGTCGTCGGGTTTCAGATTTTTCGAGTCGGCCACGGCAACTCCGGCGGTGTCAGATTGCTTTCGTTGTATTGTTTGAATTCCCAATTCATAGACTTGGCTCCCAGACCGGCATCGGTCGCACATTCAAAGGCTTACTGGGAGCCGGTCACTGGTAGTGAGCTTGACTACTCCGCTCTCAGGAGGGCGAGGGTCTGATCATCCGGTTGGCTATCGAAATAGCGCGCCAGCACTTCGTCAAAGACCGCTGGAGCATTCGACGCCCGCGCGAAGAGCGTCATCGACGACCGGAGCTTCACCACGTCGACCGCCCCCATGATCCCTTCCGCCGTCACCCCTTCGTGTGTCAATAACGCCTCCGCACAGGCGGCAAGACGGCTCCCGAGCACCGGGTGGGCTAGGTAGCGCTCGGCCTCCCGGAGTGAGGGGATGGCGAATCGCTGGGCCCTTGGGCTCGTGCCCAGTCCCGCGACCTGCGGGAAGATGAACCACATCCAGTGGGTGCGCTTCCGGCCGGCGCGGAGCTCGGCTAGCGCGGTGTCGTAGGTCAGGGTCTGGGCGTCAAGGAAGTGCTGGAAGGGGTCCATGGGAGTCGAAGCATACCCGAGATGGTCGAAGCTAGAAGCGCGCCACCTCTACGACCCTGATTGACTCCGCCTCGCAATCAGCGATGAGGCGCGTCAAGTCGGTCTCCGTCCCGTGGCCCTCAGCGTGTGCGACGATGATGCATCGATCAAACTTCACCCGGTCGCGACGGAATTCAGACCGAAGGTGCGTCAGCAATGGCTTGATCGCGTTCGCCGGGAGCAACGGGGACGACCGATCGAGTGCCAAGATGTTCGTCTTCCCAAGGAACCAGCAGGGATTCGGGGCGAAACAGAGACTATACCCGGCACTCCGTCCCTCAGCGCCCTCGAAGATCACGGTGAAATGCATGGCGGGAACCTCGTCCTGTGCGTCGTTATATGTGCGGCCGGAAGCGAAATATGCAGCACTGCTAAGTCAGCTGACTGACAGTGTCGATGTCTGCTCAGCGAGTGAAATAACGCGCGGGGGCCCTCGGGTTGGCACGTCGGGTTTCGCACTCGCGGGGTAACGGTCTGCGCCCCTAAGATGAGGGACCACCGGAGGGACAGATGGCACGGAATCGGAAACCCGTCGACGAGCTCGTCGGCACCATCATGGATGTGCGCATCGACGAGCGCCCGCGGCGCGATCCGCTCATCTCGTTGCTCATCACCGAGCGTGACGGCACCGGCCAGAACGATGCCTGGTACACCGTCCTCCCCGCGCTCGGCGTGCGGTTGCTCGCGCTCGCCGAGAAGGATCCGCTGAAGGGGTCGGAGCGGACGTTCCGGTTGGATCTGCAGTGGACGATCGTGCAGGTGCTGCCGGCGCTGCCGAAATAATTCGGTTCGGTAGTTTGGCGGCGGGTCAGCGGTCCTGAAGCCCGTCGACTGCGAGTGACAAGATCGGTCGAACCTCGTCCTCGGGGAGCTGCTCATCGAGCGCTTCCATCGCCAAGCCATGGGCGAGCGCGGCGATGCTCCGCGCCATCAGCACCAAGCCGTCATCGCGTCGGAACACCCCCTCACGGATCCCCTCCTCCATTGCCTCCACGAAGAGGGCGAAGGTCAGATCGCGATGCTCGCGCACGCGATCCAAGACCTGCGGATGCTTGAACCCGCTGGCACGCCGCGTGGCACTCTGGCGCTCTCCCGCCACCGCGGCCACCTCCGCGCCGTCTGCGGGCGCCATGATCCGCTCCCACATCTCCTGATCGTACATCACGCGAAAGAGATTCGCGTGCGTGGCTGCGAAGCGCCGATAGACCACGCCGAGCTCCACCAATCGCTCAGCCGGCGCGCATCCCCCCGTGGCCGCCGCGAGCTCCTCGCGGAGCCGGATCCACCCCCCCTCGGCCACATGGGTCAGGAGCTCGAGCTGCCCGCTCACATGTGCGAACGCGGCCGTATGGGAAATACGGCGGACTTCCGCCGTCACCCGCTCGGCCACCGACCGGAGCGTCACCTCCCGCCGACCGCTCTCTTCCACGATGGCGGTCGCGGCTCGGACGAGGGTCTCAAGCAGCTGGCTGGTCTTGGGGGGCGCCATGGGGGAGGGTTGACAGATACATTACCAGTGGTAAGTTACCGGCGGTAACCTATTGGAATCTCACCTGTCAGCCACTGGAGGGCAAGCCCCATGCGGAAACCGAAGACCTGGCGTCAAAACGACCATCTATTGAGAGGGACCCGGGACGGGATCGAGTTGATCGACACCGGGAGCCCCATCTCCCTCCCGGCCCCCGAGGAGGCGATCCGTGCGGTCGACCCCAAGCTCAAGCGGCTGGTGGGAATGGATGCGCTCCGCACCGGCCCCCTTCTGGTCGACTGGACCGATGGTGTGGTCCGCCAGGACCTGACGGACGACGACTTGGCCGCGATGCGCACCCCGGTGCACTCGGCCCCCCTACGGGAAGTGATGGGGATCCCGGCGATCGATTTCGAATGTGTGCAGGTCGCCCCGACCTACCATGCGCCGAGCGTCGCCCTGATCGACACGGGGGCGCCGATCAGCTACGCCCCCCGTGCCGCGGTGGCAGGACTACGTCCCGTCGGGGAGGCCACCGACTTCATGCCGCTCATCGGCGAGTTCACGACCCCACTGTACCAAGTCACGATCCGCATCATGGGTAAGACCCGGCGGATCCGCGTCGGGGTGCTCCCGCCGATCCTCGATGAGGCGCTCTTGATGATCGCCTCAGCCACCTGGATCCTCGGCGCGGAGTTCCTGCGCGAACACCGGTTCGTCTTCGACTTCCCGAACGACACGCTGCTCGAACTGCCGCGCGGCAATTGGCTACAACGGCTCTTCGACGATCGGATCGACGAGGTGTTTTGCGGGAACATCCATTGCACCACCTGTGGTGGGATCCCGTTCCGGCGCGCAGTCAGAGCCGCGGCGGCAGCCGAGCGTGGGGTCAGCGCGGAGCGGATTCGGCGGAGCACGGTGAACCGGATGCTGCTCGAGGCGATCCCCACCTTGGTGCGAGGTACGGATTCGGCGCTCGTCGCGCTGCTGTACTGCACCGAGGGTTGGCGTGAGATCCCGGGCTTTGAGGAGACCTGGGCCGGTCAGGTGGTGCGAGAGCGTGCGAAGATCGATACGGCTCGGCGCATCGAGCGACAGCGGCGAACGGAAGATGCGGTGGAGGCGCAGCGCCGGAAGAAAGAGCGCGCCGTGGAGCGTGCGGCGGCGCACCAGCAGCGAATGGAAGAACAGCGGGAGCGGAGTGCGCGGTGGCATGCGGCGCAGGGGCGCTCTGACGCGTGAGTACGGCGAGGAGCGACTTAAGGATTCTTTCAAACCAACCAAAGGAGGGTAGGCCCATGGTGAAGCAGCAGCGGATGCGTCGTGCGGCGAAGGTCGGCCGTCGGATTCCGAGCCTCACGCCAGAGCAGGTCCAGCGCGCGATCTATATCGACTTTGAGGGGACCAAGAATGATCCGCCATCATTTCTCGGGTGGTCGTGTGAGGGCGAGTGGACGTATTGCGTGATCGAGGAGGCGCTCGTCCCTGCGGCGGCGTATCCGCACACCAAGGGCGCGGGGTCGTGGGCCACACCCGAACAGTGTCTGCGGATGTTGCTCAAGCGCGCTATGCGTGAGCAACGTGTCTTCATCGCCTGGTCCTCGCATGAACTGCAGATGATCAAGGGCTTAGTGGCGTGGTCGGCTGACGAGCTCGCGTTCTGGGAGGAGCATCTCATCAATGCGTTGCCAATCGGGAGGCGTTGGTCACGCCGCGAAGGGATCACTATTCCAGAGATTGAGGGGTCGTATTCGGCGCGCCCCAACAAGTGGTCGCTCTCGGGCTTCCGGATCGCGACGGGTTATCCGCCGGTGAACGCGTTACATGAGCCGGGGCACACGGCCTCACGCCTGCGGCATGTCAGGGACCAGCTTATCAAACGGGACGGGGAGTTCGCGCGGCTCACCCGCGTTGCGAAGGGGAAGTGGACCAAGGTCCTGACGCACAACTATCATGACTGTGTCGGTCTCGCGCATGTGATGCACCGCATTTACGGGGTCAAGCGGAGTGCGTGAGGCACAGTCAGCCGAGTCGTGATCACGTTCGTCTGCGAACGAGTTATTGACGTAAATCGAAAAAAGCGGTATACTTCTGTTGCGCGGTGATTTCCCGACTTGACGGGCCGCGCACCCCGCTAGGGGCTAACCGTCTAAGTCGAAGGCCAACGCCTCCGACTCCAGGGTCGGGGGCGTTTGTGTTCGTCCGGTCACCTCCGTCTCGGTGACCACCATGTAGAAGGCGGCGAGAGAATCGGCTCCGTGACCCGTCTGCCAATCCGTCGCTCCCCTCACTTCCGAGGATGACGGTGGCCCAGCCGACCAGTCGACATCGACTGGAGCCATGGGCGAGTGAGACGGGTCATCCATCGCAAGGAGCACAGC
>Ga0169931_10007267_pt1 | contig 16469 bp, 14 predicted proteins | sample Kivu_15m_20L_FD_129675 | JGI IMG/M metagenome (GOLD analysis project Ga0169931, IMG submission 129675) | Freshwater microbial communities from Lake Kivu, Western Province, Rwanda to study Microbial Dark Matter (Phase II) - Kivu_15m_20L... | ecosystem: Environmental > Aquatic > Freshwater > Lake...
ACTAGTTCTTCTTCACTGTCTTGTTGCTGGAGAAGGCTTCGACCTCCATTCACGGCGCAATAGTCCCGGACAACGGGCACGCGTATGTTCATGGCCTTGCACGCGCGAGCAATCATGCGGGCTCGATTTCGCGAACAAGCGCTCCGAAGCCACTGAGCTTCTTCTGACAAGGCAATGCACCCTGAAGAGCAAGTGTCGCCTAGCTTGTATACCATGTCTGCGAATTCTCTGCACGCTGCTGGAAGGTAGGACTGGCAAGCGCAGTAGAGGAGAAGTTTATTGCCTTGATTTGTGCTCTGCCACCTGTGGTAGAATCCAATGAAGCCGTCTGGGCTCAACTCAGGCGTCCACTCTTCGCTGTCAATGATGGGCGTCGCTTGCTGCGAGCCGTCTTCTCCCACATAAACAAACTCAAGCGTGCCTTCTTTTCTTTCACGAAACGCGTGATGTAGACTCGTGGGATGTCCCCCAAATACTGAAGGCCTGCACCGCGCCCAAGTGCACTTTGTTTTTTCTGTGGCCGTGGTAATTTGATTGCTTATGGCTACTCCAAGCCTCTGCTTTGTGTCCTCTATATTTCGCATCAACTCGAGTATTTCTTGCTCAGAAGCTTCGCACAAGGCGATCGATAGGCCGTGAAATAGATTAGCAGGAATGGGCAGCGACGACGCGGGACTATCGCATGGGACGTCTAGAACCCAGCCGCGCAGTTCTTTCTGGCACAAAAAATTTTGATGATTTTTTTCTTCTCCTTTTTTTCTAATTACCTGATGACTCTCGTGACAAAAGGGAGATGCTTTGAGCGTGACGTGCTTGGACAAAGCGACGTGATGTCCACATTCGCGATCTTCGTCTTCTTGTAGCGGCTGCTGCTCATTGCTATGGGTTTCTACCATTTTTCGCGTCGCTGCATTCCATATGTTTTTGAGTGTGTCTAAGCCTTCGTGTGATAGCGGAAGCAAGAAATTTGCGTTCATATTTTGCTTTTTTTAGGAATGAGATACTGCGTACTTATATATTCAAGCTGGTCTGTTTAAAGAACGTTTGGATGATTTTATGTCGAGGCGCTGGTATTATAAAACAAATACAGAAGAAGAGCCCGCAATAGGACCTATACCTTTGGCCTCAGAACCTCGACTTTGCTCCTGCTCTTCTTCATTATGCTTGTCTCAGCAGTCTTCTTCTTCTTTTTCTTCTTGTGTTTCACAGTCTTCGTCGTCATCGTCGAGAGTCAAAGAAGGCCTCTCGTCTCTGCCTCAAACACTGCACACTTGCTGTGAGGACAATCAGTGTACGCATTCACTGTCATCAAAACAGCGTATTTATAGTTCTCAATCTGAATTTCAAGCTCAAACTCAAGCTCAGCCTAAGATTTCAATCACGCGGTCTATACGCAAATTCTTTCTCCATAGCATTATCCCTAAATTTCTATTTTGGAGAAAAAAAGAGAAAAAAAACTTTGTCTTTAAAAGAGACTGCTCGAACGAAGACAAGACTCCAACAAGAGACACGCCACGCTCTGTGATGTGGATTCCCGGCGACAAAATCCTCTTGTGCATCCCTAGTGGATTCATATCCGAAGACTCGTCTTCGCACTGCTTTGATGGTACTGTGTTGTCTGTACCTTGTTCTCTGGATTCGAGTCACAGCAAAAGAAGCCAGGCCGAATGTGGAACCGTCAGGCAGTATACGTTTCAAGCAGACCAGGTGATATGCAAGCGTCCTCATCTGGTTATCCTCAAATGCTTCGTAGAAGTGGAAGAACAAGCAGCAGAAGAAGCTACAGATGCCAATGCACTTCGCGTCTATTTCTGTTTGAAGATGCGGTATCCTATCTCGGAAGTCCAAGGAGAAGTAGATCGTTATACCTTGATGACGAGGCCAGCAGAGAAGCTGCAGATAGAACCTGTGATAGTGGACTCTGCGTCTCAGACGCCGCTACAGGTCAGAGATTTATTCCCAGACATGTATGGCTTCATAGAATTCGACATGCCCAAGAACGAAAAGTGGGGGGGAATCTGCATGGACTATTATGACGCGAGCGTCGCTGAGATTCTCTATAGCAGCTATCATCATTGCAAGACTGAGTTGGTTGCGAAGATGAATGCAGACTATTTGGCTCGATGCGAAGCAGAGAAGAAAAAACAGGCAGACGTCAAGTCTTTAGGGCTTGCTGAGAAAGTATGCTTCAGCACTCGGTTTTTGAATCCAGACTCAAACTATGACCAAAATCTAAAAGGAATACCCTTGCTTTGCTTTCAGGGCAGAAGCCTGTACACGTCTGTTGTGGAAGCATGCATTCAAATTCTGAGAGCTCTGCATGGTTTCGACTGGATTCATGGAGACACTCACTTGAGCAATTTTATGTTGGACGCTTCGACTCTGCGAGTCGTCTTGATTGATACAGAGAGGTCCTTCCACAGCAGTTGTCCCATTCAAAAGCTCTTGGATGTGCAGGAAGCTTTTGGACACGCCGTCTCTCTTACCGTATCGATGCCCTACAACAAGACATGGGATATGAGAGAGATTCAAGGCGTGACTGGCATACTTCATCCTTTTAATAGCCTGGTGAATGTGATGGCAGTCAAAGCCAAAGCCAATACTAAAAGAAACCAAGCAGCAGTCGAAGACAACAAGAAGAAGGTACTGTTTGGGCTAAGTCCCGTGTTCAAGCAAGTGAGTGGAAAAGTTCCAGTCAAACACAGGACAATTCATTCAAAGAGGATCTTGGTCTTTATGCTGCTCCCAGTGTGCACTTGCTTCACGAGGCAGAAGGCAGCGGAGCGAAAGAAGGGCTGTGTGTACTGTCGATCTGAATTCAATGAGAAGACCGCCCGTCTGCTCTACAGTCTTTCAGTCAAAAAAGGTGGCTTCATTCACGAAATATTTGACATGGCACTGGCGCACTTTGTTCGGGCTTCCCTGAGCACCATTCAAATCTACATCCAGTGCACTCGTTATGTGATTCGCATGAATTCAAGCCACGCTCGCAATCACTTGATGGAGACCAAGGCAGCCTGGATCAACATGCTTCATTCTAAAGTGCGAAAGCAAGACCTCTCGTTCACAGAATTTCAGTGCGAAAAAGACATGGACATGATTGACTTGTACGTGCAGCGTCTATTGTTTTTGGGATCATACGACGCCAGTGCAAGTGTGCTGACTCGTGCTTTCGTCGAGTACATGAAAGAAAAGAAGTACGCAGAGTTAGCTCGCGACATCAAGAACATTGCGCTGCCTTCATTCGAGGACAATCAACTCTACGAGTTTATGGTCGTACACATGTGCAGCTACAAGCTAGAAGAAGAGAATGGCAGCAACATCAACAGCAAGACCATATCAGCTGCCAATTACTATCACGCATTCGAGTCGTGCACTCGCGATACGATTTTAATGCCCTCTGAAGAAGAGCGAGTGCGAGCAGCTCAGGTTTTAGAATTGGAAGAGCCCAAGAAGCGCAGCAAGAAGACTCCTAGCGCCCCAGCCATGACTCGCTTGATAATTGCAGACGAAAGCCTGTCTTGTCCTTCTTCTGCTGGATCTGCTTATTCGGATCATTCGACTCCCGATTCAGCGTCTACGCCTTCATCTGGCTTTTGTGATCCAAAGCAAGTAGTTGTGATGCCAGTGCATCTCAATGTTTCGTTTCGAGCTTTGGAGCCGCGAGCGAGTCATGTCTACCAATAGAAGAAGCTCTACAGTTTAGATCAGCAACTCTCTCGCAATGCGCTTGCATGAGTTTTGCGTACGGCATAGACAAGTATTGCTTCTTAAAGTCTTGAATCTTCTTCTCTTGTTCCTCTTTTTCAGCTTTGTCTTGCTCCTCGGCTTTAAACCACTTCTTCAAGAACAAGATGTTCTGGCCATTATTCCAAGCACAGCAAGCTTTGTGAACAGCATCTCCTATCTGAACGCCGCTCATGGGCAGAAACTGGATTTGCTTGGGTGCATTGCCGGGGTCGTCAAACGAAGAAATGTATCCAGAAGTGAATTCCATGCACGCGAGATAGAAGGACCCTACGATTGTATCCGAAGTATAGGTGTCTTTGATGTCGGACTTGACGCCCATATCTTTTATCTTGTCAATGAAGTGCTCGGTCAGCGCAGTCTGAATTCTCTTGCGGTCTTCGTTTCTCGCTTTATTATTTCTTTGCATGGCGCAAATGAGGAGCCCCGCAATCAGATCGTGACTCGAAACCACAATCCGGTTATCATCGTGGTCGCAGTCTTCGTCTTTGTCGTTGTCGTTGTCGTTGTCGTTGTCATTTGTTATTCCATTGATTTGCTTCACAAGCTTAGAAGCATCAACCAACACTGGAAGCGGAGGACATGGCAGCGCAACCATGAACATCGCCACTTGCTCCATGATCACTGGATCATGCGACATCTTAAGAAAAAATTAAAATATTCCTTAAAGAGGATTCGGAAGGGTTTTAAATACAAAAGAACATGGCAAACGTGCGTACGCACACACATCCAAGACAATACTAACAAAATGCCTTGTCCCGAAATCTTTTGGCTGCTCTTAATTTTTTTTTTTTGGATTTGGTCTTTAAATATGAGTTGTTCAGAGAGCGACAAATCGTCTGCTTTCTCTATGTGCTTGGCGTCGATGTCACAGGTACTTATTTGATGCAATTCACATTTTAAATTGCCTTTTATAACTAACTTTTCTCCAGGGGCTGCACCCCTCAGAAAGATCTCTCTCTCAGGAGTAGTAGTAGTAGTAGTATTCTATTAATAGAAATAAATTAACTATTTTTTCTAGGGGAAGAGATCTTTCTGAGACCACTACAAAGTGGAGAAAAGTTAGTTTTAAAATTTGACCATGATAGCTCACACCAAAGCCAGAAAAAAGAAGAGCAATGCACTCTCGTTGTTTTCGTCTCTCTTTCGGAAATATGGCACCGATGAGAGAAGCTACTGCGAATTCATAGTGAGCGTGAACGCAGATTCTTTGGACGATTTAGCTTTCATTCAAGGTCTCTCGCCTCACAAATATGTTCTGTTGGACCAGAGTATGGGGTGGATTCCGTGCTCTGACGCGAGCTTGATTTGTGTGGAAGACCGAAACAAAGAATCTAGACCAAAAACCATCGAAGAAGAGATAGCTCTATCACAGCACAGTCAATTTGAGGCCTCGCAAGAAAGACTTAGCACGAATTGGATTCTTTATCTCTATGATTTTGACTCTCTCAGTCATACACCCAAGAAAAGGATGTTGACCAAAAGAAGACTACAGAATTTGCTGAGCAATCACGCAAAATTACTGGCTAAGGAGAAGGGAACTGTGATCACGCTAAGTCCTCCTGTGCGTGGCAGTGGGTGGATGGATTGCTGGGCACTTCAGCACAAGAGCATCTTAGCAAATGCAAGACTGCCAGCGGAAGAAGGACAATTCTTTAGGAAATACCTCAAGCAACATGCAGTTTTGCGTACTTCGAAGCTCGCAAACAAAAAAAACGTATCCCCGCACGCCGCCGACATTGATGAAAGACAAGCACACGTTCTTTGAATTGACTATGTCTGTGGGCAGTCAGTCCTGTGCGTGGGCTCCAGCCCTTTTCTATGGATTTTTATTTGACCCGGCTTTGGCTGTGAAGCTCAAGTACAATTTCATGCATTCCGAAGTCACGGTATGCAATCAACATATAGAGCAAGTTAAGATCGTCGTGAGTTTAGACACGAATATGTGGGCTCAGTGTTTTATGAGGATCTGGAGAGATCATGCTTTGAAGAAGCAGACTGTAGCAGAGGATCGTTGTCTTTGGGCTTTGTTATTGGATTCTTCTGCCCTAAAAAACAATCGAGTGGAGCTGCAATATCTCACTAAGTTAAAATACCAAACATTTCGGCGATCTAAAGCTTCGGAATTCGCTGAGTTTATGCGTCAAAGAGGTGAGGCTATGGCTCGCACTTTTTATTGGGACTGTGGCATCACAAAGGCAGGAGCAGCAGAACAAACCATAGCATTCCACGCAGTTAGGCATGGATTCTTTGGATTTGTGCCTTGTTATTCGCTCTATGCAGAGAGGCCAGTGTTTGAGATCTATTGCTTGTTTACGATAGAGTACACTGAACTACTCGAAAAGAGTGGCGCATTCAATTCGCAGATGTTTTGCGTGTCTGATTTTTTTCTCGAGGATCCTAAGAGTTTGTGGCCCTGGTGCGACACTGTGTGGATTCAAGAAGTGCTGCAGCAAGAACAGCAGCCAGTGGATTCTTTGGGCTTTCATGGCTTTCAGGACGTCAAACAAAAGAGATATGTCTTGGGCTTGACTCTCTTGCAATCTAAGCTGCCTAAAAAAAGAAATGCTATGGGTTCTACTTTTGCTTCTACTTCTACTTATACTCCAATCAAGCCCGTCCAAATGCCACTTCATGCCTTACTTATGCGCGTTCAGAGAAATGTCAACCCAAAAACCATGGAGTTCTTTAATCAAGGCAACGGAATCATGTTAAAAAACCCATTTTTTTAAAAGCCAATTACGTTCATCACAGGACGTATTTTGATCTTGTACAAGTCGAAATACACCTCAAAGTCTGCAAGCATCTTGAGTTCGTCGTGGAAGCCCTCGTATGCAATATTGTGCGTATTTTCGGGCATGATTTCGTGGATGACTTCGACCATGTCCGAGATGCTCATGATAGCAGTAAGCCCGAAGTTTAAGAAAAAATGAAAGTTGGATGCTACGTCTTCGTGATACCACTCCGCGCGTTGAATCCGTGGCATCGTCAAGAAATCGATAACGAGAACTGCGTTTGCGAGCACCTTTCGTATAACACCAGAACCAAACACGTGCACGAAGCGGAGAGTCCCAAGCTCTTGTTTTGGTTTATTTTTATTGATTGGATGTCCTTTTAGGTTCGCAGCGAGCATCCATTCGGGAAGCACTCTTTTTTTGTGCTGCTGTGTTGCTTTCCTGACGCACATTCTTGTTGTTTTTGTGTACTCATATTTATGATATATAAATACAACCAATCAGTTTTTTTTATTTTTTTGGTGATAAAAGGATCGTCGATTCGATTGACGACGTGCGGAAGCACTGTGATTGTTAGACTTGGCAAACAAAGGCGCGTCTTTTACCTTTAATGGAATCCCTTGTCTGAAGGCAGCATAGTGCGAAAGGTGAATCACAGACAGTCTCTTATGCAGAGGGCCTTCACATGGAGTGTTAAATAGAATGAGCATCCCAGTGCGAGGCGCGGCACCTTGTTCGTGCATGGCCCGCAGGTATTTCGAAAGCTGGACTTTGGCAGCTTCGACATTCTGAACATTTTTTTGGTTGGCTTTAAGCTCGATGAGATGACTCTTCAATAAAATATCAGCGCGCCCCATGCCTACGCATATTCCGTTGAGAAAGTATGGGATGCTGACTTCGGTCATGCACGGGATGCCTGAAGCCATGAGCAGCGACACTAGCGCACACTGATACACTGCTTCCGAATGGCCGCCTCCCATCTTCACCATGACCTGCTGAGCTGCCTTGACCAAAAAAGCGTTAGAGACCATAAGTCATATATACAAGTTATACTGCTCACAACAATCAAGTTTCTTATATATATATAAATCAAAGCATATTTAGCGGATTCAGCATGGCGGGTAAGAGACTTCGGGATCTAGTTCCTCTAGACATAACTCTACAGCAGCAATATGATCAAAACAGGAACTCCAACAAAAACCATTCAGTGTCGTTTACGGCTGCATCTTTTGAGATCGAGCCAACCAATGACGAGGAAGAAACCCAAAGTAGGCCTTTCAAAGTATTCAAATGTGAGGCTCCTCTATCTCCTTGCCATCATGAAATGCCTGCAAACGCGATAACAGATGCTTGGCAAAAAGCTAGCCAGCAAATCACCGAAAACCTGCAAAAAAATCAGTCCTATGATTAGCTTGTTTTGATATATATATGTATTTATTTGAATTGAATAAAAGAGACTTGGAATCTATATACAATGTTGTTGGATGTAGCGCACACTCGAGTTCATGCAGGAGGTTTTTTGTTGTATAGAAATGGTAAGCAAGAAGGCGAAGAGCCGGAGTATTATCCAGACTTCGAACGCGTTCTTGATGTAGACATGAGTGCTTTACCTCCTGAAACAATGATAGAGCAAGAGGCTATTGTCAGAGAAGATTTGATAGAAGGCCTGGAGATCGAGACGCGATTGGGAGCAGGAGGTTATGGCACTGCATACAAAGCAGTCTTGAAGCATGGTCAACGCGCTCCTAAACCCTTAGTAGTCAAGATTGCAAACGCGATGCTCCAGCATGGAATTATACGAGAGGTTTTCGATGTTGACACTAAGAAAACGAAGCTTCGATACAATGCCACAATGGCAAATAAATGGGTTGATCAAATGGATAAAGCCAGAGAAGATTTAAAAAAAGAGTATGAGTATGCACTCCAAATTTTAGCACCCAGATATTATCAACTGCGTTATGCAGACGAGTTCTATCGGCTGACTTCACGCAGTGCACAAGATTTTATTGCTATTCAAGAAGAGGCTAAAATACTGAGGAGGCATCCAGGCTACAATCACCTTCACAAAATACTCCATTTTAATTCGCAGGAGAGATGCGTCGACAGTCAGACCATTAAAGAACCTGATGCTTGCGTCTTCAAAGGTTGCCTCTCCTTCGATGTAGGCTCGCGTGCTGTATGGGGTATAATAAACGTGCTCTTGGTCTCTGGTGATTGTCACGAATTGACTGCGCCCGTTGGATATGTAGACCCTCCTCTTCAAATTCTTGAAGTTGAGCATGACGAGCGACTCTTTCCGCAGAAATTCACCTTCGTCTCCCCCGTGCTTCACAAAGTAATCCTTCTGCCTTTCCAGCAGAGTATTCAGCGTATATTGCTCGTTTGAGAGAAACAGTGGCGTTTTCACCTTGACATACTCCAATTCCACGGAAGAAAAGCAGAGGTGCGCCAAGCTCTTTTTTGTTTCGAAGTACTCCTTGAACAGAGACTGCGCCATCCTGAGCTTCTGTTTCCTCTCCATAGTATCTTCATACGAAAATAGAGTCTCGTGCATATAAGACGCATACATCTGCTTCTCCTTCTTGATCCTGTCCAGTCCAAGTTCCTTTTGCCACAACTTGCCATTGCTCCACGTATCCAAAAAAAATGTCTCTCTCCTCCAAAACGTCATGAACATCACTCCATTTTGATAGAGAATATCTGCAAACGTCCTGTCTTCGTATATTATGGTCTTGGCTGCAGGACAGGTTGTGGTAGGAAGTTTGTGATGCCACGCCGTGTAGTAATCCAAGGCCTCTCGCATGGAGTCCAGATAAGCGATTGCCACCTGATTTTTGAGAGCCACGTTCAAAAATTCCCTGAATTTGGCGTCGGTGTCGCCATAGATGAGGTGCAGCACTCGCGCGATGTCAATCTTCGTAGGAGGACTGAACAGCGACACCACGGAAAAGAGAGGATATTTTGGAACGTCTTCGAACATCTTGCGCTTGATGCATTTCTCAAACATGAGTATGAGACGCCCCTGCGCATTCGCCCAGTGAAACTGAAAATTCACGCTGGCTTTGGTTCCCACTGGATTTTGTCCAAGTCTCGAGATCTCAGACTTAAACAGCTGGCTTACCTCGGCATACAAGCAAACTGAATTCCAGTGATTCCTCATGAGCTTTTTCCACCACCTGCATATCATGGAACTCGCTCGAAATTGACTGAGCGTCGGCGAAGGGTCTTCTTCGACTGCAGAGTTATCCTCTCGCACGCGCACTGCGTGGTATTGAATCGCGGTAATCCGCCTGCGCTTCATTGGCGTGTTCATCTTTTGACGTGACGTTTTAGGCACTGGGGGTTGTATATAAAGACTCGTCATAAAAAAATATCTTTTTAAGTTATAAAAGAAAATGAGTGCTAGTAAGAGACCCGTTCAGAATACTGCTATTCACTTGGGAAATTTTCATTTTATGACAAACAGCGGAGAAGACCGCGAGTTGGATGGGTCGATGTCTATGGTGATGCGTCGTGAACTAGACCCAGATGTCAAAATGGTTTACCAAAAAGAAGTAACAGTGGATGTTGTAGAGCAAAATCTAACAATCAACAAGAAACTGGGGAACGGATCTTTCGGAACAGCTTATCTAGCGCACTGGAAATCAGACAATCGAAAATTGGTAGCTAAATTTTCGAATTTATTGCTCGATGCAAAAGTCATTGCTATTGACAAGCAAGGGCATATCACATATCAGAGAAAAAGTTGGAGTCGTTCTATTAGTGAAGGCATCAATGACATGAAGCAAGAGTATCAAAACGCAGTGAGGATCTTGGCTCCCTACTACTATAACGAACTGGCAGAAGGAAATCACGATTCTAACTTCAAGCTCTCCGAGGTTTCGAGGGAACACTTTAGTGCAATCCAAGAAGAAGCCAGGAGACTGAGAGTTCATCCAGGATACGCACACCTACATAAGATAGTACACTTCATCTCTGAACTAGCATGCATTTTCAGCGAATTCTGCGACGGATCTCTCCATGATTTGATACAAGATAGAAAACTTCAAATCCGGGATTTAGCAAGCCTTCAGAGCGACGTGACCAATGCAGTGGATTATCTCTTAAACATAGCTAAAGTAGCTCACATGGACATCAAGCCTGAAAATGTATTGTATCAAATGAATGACCGAAGCCCAAGCCCAAGCAGCAGGATAGTATGGAAGCTCGCAGATTTTGGCTTGTGCCAGTCGCTGCAACCTTCTGCTCAAAACAAACCGAGATATACTATGGGCAGCCCCCTATTCATGCCAAGGCAAATCACTTCTCTAACAAGGGCTGGTATCTTTGCCTCAGACTTGTGCATGATCTATGCGTACGCAGTCACGTTGCTAGTGGCCATCTCGTCCTTGTGGCCTCAAGAGCATAGGTTTATTCTCCAGTCTATGCGCGCGAAGCAGATCATATCCAACATCCACGCTCATTTGGGAGGTGTCTGGAATACTATACGTTATATTCAAGCTAGTATTCCACAGCTATACCCCATCTTATACACGCTAGACACAGAAATTGATTATTTGAATCCCGATCCAAATCAAAAGCAAGCAGTCCTTTATTTCTTGTCGAATATAGTTGCCGTCTCAGCATTGGACACTCGCGAGGCAGCCGGCGGATATCAACCATGATATAGAAGCCGCGAACAAAGCGACGATCCAAGTCTCGTGATTTGCGACGTCTGAAGGCTGAAGCAAGCAGACTATGGGACACGACTCGCTGTGAGCGTGCGCATTTTCCGGTCTTGATCGATCTCTATGCTTATAACAATGATGAAGCGCAATGGCAAGTCCAATGCTCGCAAAGAGGCCTGGCGGAAAAAACATGATCAGGTACAAATGATTAGGCATTATAACCAAAACAAATACCTTTAAATCTTGGCTATTTTTATAGCTTGAGCTGGATCTTCCGCTTCAAATGATTGGCGCAAGAGTTAAGCCCGCGCGAAAACTGGAGCTCCGAAACATACTGTGTTTTTGGGATCGGAGAGCTGTAGGTTATCTTCCAGCTTCTCTTGTTGTCGTCCCATTCAAACACATGTATGGCTTCTTCATGGATTTCGACCAGCCACCTCTCGTTCAATATGAAGTAATAAAGCCCGTGCTCGTCTTTGATAGGCTCTGGAGTTGGGGCTTCGAGGCCAATTCTGCAGAAAATCAAATGCATGATGAATTTTGCGCGAGAGTATTCCTCTGACTGCATTGGAGAAGATTCCTCGGTTTTGACTACAGATTCTGATTCAGACTCGAGCACGCGCTTGTACTCTGGCCTGTTCAAGATGTGGATTCGCTCCAGCATCCATTTCTTGGGAGCTTCGATCTCGACATTTCGCTGTTCGAACAACGAGCGCTGCTCCTTGGCGAAGTTCAAGTGTTCTCTGATCTTTAAAACAAGGCGGCTCTCGTCTGTCATGAACATGCGCCCGCTCTGCACCATCGCGTCTTGCGACATCACGAGCTCGATATTCATCATCAAGCGATTGAGTGCTTCTTGAAGCATCGCAACTTCAGCTTGCGCGCGGGAAATAGAGCGATGAGACTCGGCATTTTGAGCTTTCAAAAAGTCCATTCGGGATTTCAGTGCCGTGACTTCTCGCTTCAGTGCACTCTGAGCGTCTAAGCTCAAGACGTGCTCTTGCGTTTGGATTTCGCGAGGCATTCTATTATTTGGACTCTCGCAATTGCATACATATAAATACTTTTCTTAAAAAACATGCTTAAGATTCGAGTCTAGGCGTTCCGTAGCGTATTCCTGTTGCGTGCTTTTGTAGGATTTCGTCTACGATATCAGCGTGTAGGTTTTCTCCTCTCGTGCTCGCCGAATTTTGCATGAGGCGCCTTGCGAGCATCATCATGATGGCCTCTATGCGCTTGTTGTATTCTGGGCGCGAAAACCACGTGTGCGTCTGAGAGTCCAGGACCAGCACTGCTTTTCTGACTTCTCTGCATAGATAACTCTGAATGTAGCCGTGCTGGAAGACGTGCTTGAAGCACGCGCTGACGTGAGCGTGCGCTATTGGATGGAGGTCGGTGTGGCCAGTGGCTTGAGCCATAGCTATGCACTGAATCCCGCAGGCGACCATCTCCGCGTACAGCACTCCGAGCATCTTTGCCATTTCAGAAACTCCTTGACGGTACCTGAGCTGCAAAACTTGTATCTTTGCGTCAGAGTCTAAATTCAAGAGTCGAAGCCACTGCTCGTACGCGTGCATAGCCAGACACTTTTTCATCTTGATGAGGATGTGAGGCCGCTGACTTGCGTACACGACGTCATACACGAACTGCAACAGGCGCTGATTCCAAGGCACTTCGTTTTCGCTTTGATCCGCGAGGATGTCGCCCATAGGCAGCGGCTCATCTCCATTCATCAATAACCGAAACATGTCTTCTTTTGTTTTGTACGCCTCAAAATTATCAAAATGCCCAAACAGAAAGTGGAGCCCTGCAGGAGGCACCTGCCCCGAGTGAGGCGCGCGGCTCTGATTTGCGATGAGTTCTCTGGCGAAGAAACTGGTGTCGACGTCTCGAATGAAATCCTGAATATAAGCCCGAAACTGGGCGCGGCACAACTGAAAGCTCCTCTCTAGGGACATGGTCGCTATTGCAGCATCAGGCGGACTCCAACAAAAAGAGCGCCAAATAGTGCAGTACATATGGCAAGCACACGCAAGGTGTTGGAACAGGTGATGATTGGAAAATTCATGCACAAATGACAGCATGTCCAGCCTAGTCTTGAACAAGAGCGTCATATTTAAAATAAAATCAGTATTCCAAGCAATCGTAGGCTCAAAGAATAGGTCTCTCATCAGAGCAGTGCCTTCGCTCTCAGCGTCTGGATGTTCAAAAAGATCCACAAGGCCTGCGCTTAATGCTAAGGTCGACACGACATTGTGAGATTGCCCTGTTTTGAAATCAGGAAACGACCTAATCTCATTGTATTTTTGGATATTGAATTGTGAATTGCGATTTTTTTGATACCATTGATTCGCTTGATTTTCTTCCGTGCTTCTTGCTCGCGACGACATCAATGTTATGTGTTTTATATTGTGTCTATATATATACTCTAAAACAACAACAAAAAGACATATATTAAAAAACATTAAATAAAACCATACGCCGATATCGCGCTAGATTTTCTTCGTGGGCTTCGTGCTTTGAAGCAAAGTCGTATGACCAGAAGCACTTGTCCTCCAGCACATAAATCGTCTTGATGATTTCGAGTAGTCGCTGCTTGGCTGCCTGCTGATTAAACAAAAGGCCTCCTCCAATCAAGGGAGAATTTTTGTGCAGAGTGAGTCGAATGCGGAGGAGATGTCCGCTGTCGCTTGAGGAAAGAGGCATCACGCAGAATCGAAAGTAAGCTTCCGGGACGAGAGTCTCGGGATTCAAGCAAAGAATGTTGCTTTCGTTGCGAAGCCGCGAGAACTGCCTGCACTCTACGAGGTGATCTCCGCGATACGTAGCTGCGTCTGCTTTCCTAGAAAAGAATGCTAGGCAGCTCGTGAGAAACACGTGCACGTAGCCCAACACATGCTTTTCCGGCACAGAGGAAGGCTTCGTCGCAGTCAAGACCTTAAATCCAGGATTTCCTATTTTGTGAACGCGCTCCAAGTGCTCGAGAGAGTGAATATGACGAATGCCTTGCTCGTACGAAATTTTGGAGAATGTGTGCTCGAGCTCAAAAGTTTCGTACTCGGGAATAAACTCCAGAACGTCGCATATGTAGAGCGTCCTGACTATAACTGAGTACCAAGGCACTATCTCGTGCATTTGCGAGAGAGAGCAGGCCTCTCGAGTCAAGGCGTGCCCAAAGTATTTTTGTATGGATATTCTCGCGCGAAGTGAAGTAGAAGACCCATTTTTTAATTTTGGTGTGTTGTGATGCGCTGAGATGACTTGCTTGGAGTCATATCGGTGCGCGTAGTCAAATGCTGATGCTGTTGTTGAGGCGCAAAACACCATAAAAAACATCGCAAACACGTATATCTTCATTATATGCGTCTTAGTTATTTCTGATCTTTTTTTTAAAAAAAACTAAATATTGTTTTATATATAATGGATGAATAGATTAGAAATCAAGACAAAGAAAGAGAATGTCTGTTCAAAGCACTCAGGTGATGCAAGACAACGTGCTGTTATCCAAGTTTTTTGTGGTTTGGGATCTCTTGCTCCCGTACTTGACGGAGCGCCAAGCTCTCAACATATTTTGCTCGTGCAAAGGCATCCAAGAGATTTTCTTGCACAACGCTGCTATCGAGAACGGGGGCCTGTGGGTGTGGAAATTGTTGCCTCCCCTCGATTTTGCTCAGTGTTCGTTTTCTCGATTGGAGATTGACGACGCAGAGCAACAGAAAGACGTCAATATTCAAGACGACGAGGATATGAGCTTGGCACGCAAGATTGAAATCAAAGAAAAAATCTGCACGAGAGTGGCCGTGATGGTGACGCGAGAGTATCCGTCCAAGAAGAGCTATGACTACTTCCTGCATCACACGATCATCGACCGCATCTTCTTTGTCTTCAAGTACCGTTCTTCTCGCTACCCACTGCATGTCTGCTACACGTACGGAATTCGGTATCGAGTCAACTTTTTTATTCAAACTCAGAAAAAGAGGAAGAGGAACCAAATTTCGTCGTCGTCCAACGCCACCGTGACGCGCTTTGCGCTGTCGTACAAGAGCCATTACCTAGGAAATGATCATTCGGCTTGAAGCGATCACAGCTTGATGTTGGACATGCCGCTGGCTGTTGGGAGTTGGGGAGGAGTCCAAGAGAGAAGCGAGGCGAATCTCTCGCTCTCCTTCTTTTTTTGTTCTTTGTCGAAATGAATTCTTTGCGTTGCATTGTGCTTTGCTGCCAACTCAGCCATGCTCTGTTTCAAGCGCCCAGATTCAGCAGGATCCAAATATGACGGGATCGCAGGCGGCTGCGCAGCTGGAGCTCCAGCATCAGACGGCGTAGGAAGAGGAGGAGAAGCTTCGAGCACAATCTTGTCTAGATTCATAAAAACCTTGTGCTTGACAGCAAAGTCGTTATTCGACTCGAAGTAACAAATGTACTCTGGATAGACGTAGTCTGGATGAAACGACACCATGTAGTCCATGTCTCCAATATTTTTGTTTGGAGACGCCAGAGATCCCACAGAATGGTAGGAAGCAGACGGATGCATCCTGTCGAGATTGTTGTTGTCGTCTAGCATCTGCACCTTGCCAGTCAACACCTTGCAGAGCAGCAACACCTTGCACCCAGACTGAATCTCTGGAATCACGCATATTTTTGTTGGCGGAGTGGTTGAAGTAGGAGGAGCATCCACGCAAGTCTCGTCTTGCTTTTGATTCACGTAGTGAAATTTTTGATGGCACTGCGGCTTGCGGCATTCCTCCATGAGCTTGAGATGGAAGAGATCCCAGGCGAACGTCTTGGCGTAATTTTCTTGTCCAGCAATCCTCGTCTTCTTCGAAAAATAGAATCCTTTGCCATACATGCTCCTTCGAGAAAAGCCCTTGTCAAATCCATTCAAAAGCAGGGAGTGTAGGTTTTTGAGAGAAGTGCCGTGCCATAGCTGTCTCTCCAGAGGATACGGGAGCCTAGAATACTTCATCTCTTGCTCCATGTCGTGCTTCTCGACGGAATACTTGTAGAGCTGCTTCAGATTCTGAATCTGCTCGATGCACACGATCTCGGCGCACTCTCTGCAGGGCAGGCCTTCATAAAATAGAGCAGCCACTCTCTGGAATTGTTCGTCTGAAGGCAATAGATTGACAATCTGAATGCTAGACTTGCGAAACTTGGCGTGATTCTCCGCAAATTTCCACTCGAGCGGAAAAGGCACGTTGTATCCCAAGCTATATTGCTTGCTGGCTTCGGCTTCTTCTGTCAGAAGAGGGGGCACGACCAAGAAGTTGAGGATCTGGTGTTCGTCTCTCTTGCGCTTGCTCCCGACTGTCTTTTCCAT
>Ga0169931_10007268_pt1 | contig 16463 bp, 28 predicted proteins | sample Kivu_15m_20L_FD_129675 | JGI IMG/M metagenome (GOLD analysis project Ga0169931, IMG submission 129675) | Freshwater microbial communities from Lake Kivu, Western Province, Rwanda to study Microbial Dark Matter (Phase II) - Kivu_15m_20L... | ecosystem: Environmental > Aquatic > Freshwater > Lake...
ATTGTTTTGTCTCCAGTCTGGATCAGATTCCAGTTCCTGTGCTCGTTTGCCCCAGTCTTCGTAAAACTTGATCATGCGTTGCACGTGAGGATCGTCTAAACGACCTTCTTGTTCCATGCGTTGCATATAGGCGTCGCGCTGGAAAGTATACCTATCAGGACTTGAGGCCGGTTTAGTCATTATTTTTCTTTTTCTTTTTCTTTTTCTTGCTTTTATCGCCATCCTCGACCCAATATCCATCACCATCGGGGTATTGGCTGTCTAGTGGACCGACACCGGTCCAGTCATTTAGCATTTCCGCTTGATCTATGGCATCTCGAATGATGCGCTCTATCAGCTGATTCAGCGTGATGTCCTGTTGATGTGCTACTTTCATTAGCTCGAACAACACTGTTTCATCCAAGTCCAGGGGCACTTCCACTCGGGTGTCATAGTCCTCACCTGCGCGGATGGCCATGGCCTTTTGGATGAAGTCATCGTTGGTTTCGAGGTCCACATAACTAACGTCATCCCAGGCCTGTTTGGGATCGACCTTGCGATCGAGAGCTTCATCGTCGTGCGCTGCCTTGTAATCGGGATTGATCATGCGATAGGCACGCTGATTTTTGAAATCACAGGCTTCAACAGTGTAGACCACCTGTGTGTTGGAATCAAACACGATGTTGAAACTGTGGCCATCGTGATCTCCGTTCCAAGAACTGAGGCTGTAGGCGTTATCGCCAAAGCATCGCCACAGATAATTGTCACCTTCAGTAAGGCGATATTCCACCAGTTCCATCCATTCTTTGATAGTGATCATTGCAAGTACCTTCCTTTCGAGTCTAGTGCGTTGACAAGTTTCTCTGCTATTTCGGGCTCCAGGTCGTCCCAATCCACTGGTTGGCTCATGGCCCGGATCTCCTCGGCTGTTTTACCTTCAAACATCTCCATGATTTCATCCATCACCTGATCCAACTCTTCCTGCGAACCTTCAAATGTTTCGAAGAATGCAGGATCAAAAACGATTTTAGGTTTGTTCATTCTGGATACTCCGCTGATAAAAATTCAGTGTATGGCACAGCTTGCTCACCGATCTTGATCAGCTGATGCCGGCCGCAAAACTTCATGAACTTGACACCGATCTGCGGCGTGCTTTTGGTCACTGCATTGGCAGCTATGGTTTCTGCGATCCACTGCTTGACATGATCGGGTTGTGCTGTGAGATCGATAAGAGTGCGATTGCGCTCGTAATCGTCCAACACACGATGTTCTTTATCGTTGTGATCGGTCCAGCGTTGCAACATGAGATTGTTCCAATTGAATCCTTTACGATCCATGTCTGCGAACGCTTCCTGTAGTCCTACCTTGTTCTTGCTGCCTTTCGAACGAACACCAGGAAAGGCCGAAAACACGTTGTCGCTCACATCTCCACGCATGCATTTTTCAAACAGGATCCATTTGGGATCAGGTATAGTCTTGGGCTCTTTGGTTTTTTTGTCGATCACTCGCCGCCCTTTGTGATCAAAGATGCCGTCTAAGGTGTGCAGTTCATCGGAGATACCATTGTACTGTTTCACGTTGGTGGCCAACAGTTGATAGTAGTCTGTGTCCGACGAAACGATCACATGATTGTCTTGGGGATGGCTCTGTATCCAGCCGGCTATGAGATCGTCGGCTTCTAGATTCTCATGGCGCAGAACTGTGCAGTTGGATTTTTCATAGAAGAAAGTTTTGAGATCATCAAAAGCAGACCAAAAGGCCTGATCTTCTTCCAGTTCCGCATCAGTCAGGGCTGCACGAGCTACAACACGATTCTTCTTGTAGGGTTCGTAGTAGTCCTTGCGCCACGAGCGACCTTCCAAACAGATTACCACATGATTGGCCTTTTGATCACGCCAGGCCTTGTAGATACTGGCCAGAGTGACATGGATGGCAAAACCTACCTTTTCTTCCAAGGTGCTGGCACGATGCGCTGAATGGCGAGCACGAAAGAACGTGTTAGCGGTATCGACAATCAAGTAGTTCATGGAGTAATAATAGCACTTTATTTATTCCATGTCAATCGATATCTATCCGTTTTTAGGACACCTCAGTGCGGCCATCGCCCAAATCTCTGCGATTCAAAGTCAGTCTATCTTCTCTGGGCTGATTTGCTTCCCATTGTTCGTAGTTTTCCATGATCACGTTACGGCAAATGGTTTGAAACCAGCGGTCCACTATCTGTGCATCGTCTTTGCCTTCATATCCGGCCTTGATCAGCCGGGCCACGAAGATCTCGTTCCAATCCAATTCAAAAGCACCGTTGCCAGGATTGTCCGGGTCTAGCTCGACATTGAGCACACTGACATATGGCTCGCCTCGTTTGGTAGCCGCATCTTTAGCACTGGCGCCCACCCGAAGTTTAGACGTGAGTTTTTTTGATTCTGCGGCGGACTTTTTAGCCGGTGACTTTTTGATCACAGGTTTCTTGGCAGGCGCTCGCTTGACTGCTGTCTTTTTAGACGATGCCTTTTTAATCGCCATCATTTGCCCCAGCCATTGCCCCACAAGTCTACATGCAGACGTGGGCTGTAATTATAGCCTAGATTCAATGCAATTTCGGCAATGTCTTTTTTATTAACATCGTATAACTCGGTAGTGCCGCCAACTGGCATAATATAAACTTGTCCCATAAACCCAGCATTACGGTACTCATTTACAGCTCGCTCAACTTCTATCATTGCGTCATGTGTGCCTACAACAAATTTTAAGTATGTCACTCCAAACTGCTGATACTCAGTGATAATTTCTGGTTTGATAGCATCCTGCCATTTTTCACCACTACCACTTAGCTTAGGACTAACAGAAAATTGCATCTCTCTCCAACGACCAATGTATTGTTGGTGATCGTCTTCGGTGGTACCACGCCAAGCAGTATGCCATTGCTCGATATATGCTTTGAACTCTTCGTCAAGATGTTGTGTTCCATTTGTTTCAAAAGTAATATAATCTAGATCGATCATTCTAGGATGTTCTAATAGGTCTGGGTATGCACGTTGCCAACCCAGCAGTGGCTCACCGCCTGTGATCACCAGATGTACAGGATTGCCTGAATACCACTGATGCCAACGATTGTTTGGTGTTAGTTCCAACATTCTCTCAACAACGGCGTCGGTTTCTAGCACTGGACTGAGATCTTTGAATCGTGGATCCCAGCTGGCATAGCTATCGCAACCTGTATGCACAAGGGGCAAGCTGTTAAATGTTTTATACTTGCTGGGGTCTACGGCATCACGCTCTATACTAATTTCTCCATGCGGCATGCCAAATCCACTGCATGTAAAGTTGCAACCAAACGTGCGTAAGAACACGCTAGGCACACCAACATAACGACCTTCGCCCTGCAGGCTATAGAATATTTCACTGATTTTGATTTTGCTCATTTGTTTAATTCCTTTGATATTTTGTCGTATAAAGAATGGAAGTTTTCGTCTAACCACTGTTCCACAGTCTTGGGAGACCAGTCTGGAATCACGGATAATAACTTATTTAGATCAGCGCGACTCTCCCACTGATATTTTGCTATCATTTGTTCTGGCATAGGCGTGATGCATACCTGCACACTCTCCACACCAAGTCGCTGTTGTATCATGCGAGCGATATCTTCAAACGTAAGCTGGATTCCGGTACCTAGATTGAACACTCCACTTACCTTGGCTTGTTTGAGCTTTAGCATGCCCTGTATACAGTCATCAACGCTGATAAAATCTCTAGATCCCAAGCGTCCATTGTGATGCCAAACAGTTAGGCGCCGCTGTGTTGCAGCTTGCTCTATGTAACGACGAACAGGACTGGGTTGTTGTTTGTGTCCTTCGTTGCGACCGTACACATTGAAAAACCGTACACCCTGCACAGGCACGGTAAAATTCTGTTCCGCACACCAATTGTCAATAGCCAGTTTGCTTACTCCGTAAAGATGCTGTGGTTGTACCGGTCCCCATTCGGGGCTGTTCACCCATGTGCCATAAATGCTGGCGCTGGAGGCATAGGTTATGCCGCAGCCGTGATTTTGTGCGAAACGTATCCAGGCCTGTGTGTCGTCTATGTTTTTGGCAACCAGTTCTTGCCAGTTAGCTGCACTGGTCTCGCTGATGGCGCCCATGTGGAAGATCCATTCAATAGGTTCGTCTGCGGTCCAGGTATGACCCCGGGTCTGCCAATCTATGCCATGCACACGATAGCCTTGAGCTTGTAATTGTTCTTTGAGCTCGCTGCCAATAAAGCCGCGATCACCTGTAACTATGATCATCAGTCTATTTCTCCGCCTTCACTGTCGGGCGCTAGAATTTCTCGCGGATTGCTCCACGTTCCCGATGGTGCTGTTCTATAGTTGCCCTTGCCCGGAATCGTGTTCCTAACGCCGCCCACCGGGTCCGATACATCGCCTTTTCTACGGGGTATAAGATGGATATGAGGCCAAGGCACAGTTTGTCCTGCAGCTTCGCCATAATTAAGTCCGATGTTGAAACCATCCCATTCACCTTCCATGACTTTTTGTTGACCATGATTAAATGCATCTGCAAATGCATCTACTAGAACATGTTTGCTGTTGTACTGCGGAACAAATAGCAAGTGCCCGTCAGTGCAGGGATATCGATCCAGATAAACTGCCACATGGAAATCTTGCTTCACGCTGTTGTCCCATGGAGCTAACGAACCTGCGTCGGTTTTTTCATATGGGATATTATCTATTATTGTTTCGTTACGCATGCAGTTATCCTTCGTAAGTGGCGCTGTTTCCAGCATGTTCAAAAACTTCTACACAAAACAGTTTAACTCGCTGATGTTCATCGCCCAACAGGTTTTTATATACATTAGTTGGATCATTCTTTAACCAGTTTTCCACCCAGTGATACACATGTTCGGCAAAGGCTTCACAGCCCACGGCCGGCAGCACTATCAGTTTGATCGCACCCTGCGATCCAACCGGGTGCGCTTGAACATCATCTGGATTGCCATGCAAGGCTGGATTGGCGCTCCACCCGGCCATTGCCTGGAATTGTTCCAGCAATGGATCATCTTGGGCTACGACCATAGTGTGATCAAAGGTGTGCTCGAGAAATTGTTTAACTTCGTCTAGGCCACCAAAGTCCTGCACCCAATTTTTGTCATCTAACTCGTCGGCTTCGAATGTAAAACGAAAGCCCAGGCTATACCCGTGGAGCAGGCTGCAATGGCTGTGAGTGGCTCGCCATTGCCGAAAACAGGTGCTGAGACCTCGATCATTACCATAGGTTTTAGTACTGAAACGACGTGCCATTGAAATCTCCGTAGAGTTGATTGAACTGTAGTTTACTACAAAAATGCACTGTGGTCAAGAAAAAAGATCTTCATTCCATTCTCTATGGCCTTCCCGGAAAGCCATATTGGCCTGTGTTTCGCGTACTTCTACTCGATAGCACCAGAGCCTTTCAGCTTCGCCTGGACCCCACATTTCGGGAATGTAAACACCATTCACATACTTGTACAGCATGTCGCTGAGACCTTCGCAACCCAATCGTGGCAACACCACTATCTTGGCCATGTTCTTTGCTTGTAACATACGGAACGTTTCCATTTCTGGATCATCTTCAGCCACGATCAAGGTATGATCGAACTGATCTTCTAGGATCTTCTTGAGTTCTTTGAGTCCGCCGTAGTCGGCCGCCCAGTTGCGCACATCTAAGTCGTCTGTGCCAAAGTAGAACTTCATGCTGAACGAATAGCCGTGTATGAGGTTACAGTGTGAGTCGGCACGCCACTGTCGATAGGCACAGGGAAATGCGTCGTGATATTCCTTGGTTGATGTGTACTTGTACACACGAGGTTGATTTGCCATTGTTATCTCCTGAGATTTAGCAATGACATGCAGAATTTCTATAGCGGGGTGAATGTCCTAAGACCGCTGGATCAACTCGGAAACCGGAGTTTACAAAAATATTTATTTTTGGCTAGGACTAGTTGAGTCATCTGATCCCACAGGCCTGTGTTGTTCCAGCTTGCGCCTGACGTCTTCGGCGTGTGCCACACGCTGCCTCAGCTCGCTGGAACTGAATGAATGATCTCTGCCATTAAAGAACAACTCGATGCCGCGCTTGTGGCAGATTTCACGACCAGTAAATTCCTTGCCTTCATATTCTACACCCAGGATGCGAACATCGATGGGCAGTGTGAGCAGAAGATCTTCAAGATCTTTCTCAGTGTTGTAAACCCATACTTCATCCACATACTTGCATCCAATCAGCTGTAGCTGTCGCTCCACGATGCTTTGCACCGGACGATTTTTTGCGGGACGATCCAAGGTTGGATCATTTTGTAGTGCGCAGATGAGATATTCACAGCGTTCTTTAGATTCTCTCAGCATGGCCACGTGTCCGGCATGCAGGAGATCAAATGTACTGGCAGTAAAACCAACTCGTTTACCGTCTATCATTTCGTTCCTTTACTTTGAAAACAAATCTACCAGATGCTACTAATCTGGATCCGGCATATATTTCTTTTGACATTGTGTAATTATCTTTGTCGTTGTCGACTAACTTGGTTTTCACTACCACTTCAGGGGTTCTATATATGGCATGGAAATCAATCTGGCTAGTGATGGTCATTCCATTCAACCCTTGCTTGGTCAAGAATCTGCCCATGCTCATGTCCATGCACAACCAAGTGAACCAACCACATACCACACGAAAATTGTCTTCTCGCATGACAAGCTCTCGATCTACGGCCCACATGCGCATGACTGCACTATCAGGCTGCTCTTCCAACCATTCGCAGTCGATGATGTGATTACAGAACTCTCTTACTAGCACTCCCACCAATTCTCCCAAGGAAATACCACCCAGCACGGTGTTTCATGTTTGTTGATCTCCATACCAAAGTAATCAACATCTCGGAACTGACTGGCAGCATTGTTAATCATGACAGCGAACCGCACATTGTGATTCCAGATGCTGCTCCATTTGTCGTCATTAGGCAAACGACCGCTGGGCCAGTCTTGTTTGATCCAATTGAGGGTGGATCCGGCATCGTTGATATCGTCCACGATCAGTATATTTTTACCCGCGAACGCATCTTCAGCCATCCATAGGTTGCTTTCAGGGCCATCGTCGTCGCGTAGGCTGACCTTGAGCGTGTGCATGGGTACATCTAGATAATGACTTAACAGTACGGCAGGAATCAACCCACCTCGGGTGATTCCTACGATATAGTCAGGACGCCAATTCTGTGCTGCCATTTCTCGCACCATGCTGTGTACGTAAGACCTGATGTGTTTGTCATTAAGATAGAGTTTGCTCATATATAGACCTTAAACTGTTTTAGTGCTACTACGCCGGGCGAGATAATTTTCATTATGTTCCCAATCATTAATTGGATCGTTACCAGTGAGGAATCCCCACTCTCTGCGATGTGGACCAGGCATAAACAAGGTCCAAGCTGTTACCCCAGGTTTGAGTTCAATACGATGAAAACTATTAGGGCTGCAGATACGGAAGTGTCCGGGCCCACGCCATTTACGAACCTCGCCAAACTTTCTCCCTTGAGCATCAAACTGTGGAATCCATTCATAATAACCTCCTCGTAGTATCAGTGTAGCGTAAGGCCACGGATGATCATGCACATCATCGGGATCGCCTTTTAAGAATTTATGCAGGAACAGGTTAAAAGGAAAACGATCTCGATCTTTAAGAAACAGATAGTAGCGTTCTAGGTAGGGTTGATTGCAGGTGCGATCCATGATGATACGTCGTCGGCCGAATCTTTCTAACAATCTAAGCAACATCAAATGCCTCCTCTGCTAGATAACGTTTCAGTTCTTTGTCTGTAGGCTCAACTGAATAGTTCTGTTTGAAGAAAATCTCATACGAATCGGAACCATATTTGCCGATACCATACAGCATTGTAGCATCTTTGCCGTCCCAAGTCAGATAGTCCAAACTCATTTGCCGTAGACGTTTGTAGCGCACATTGACCATGCCCAAGGGCTTGATGATGCTTTTGACAAAGTCCTCATCGGCTGCGATCAAGGCATGTGGCGTAGGAAACCAATATAGGAATTCCGGCAAGCAGTGCTTTACTGGTTTCCTGCCAGTCTGGTTCAACATGATCACACCTACCATGTGTTCCCATGGTGTTCGGATCTGCTGCTGTACCATGAGATCATCTCGCAAGGGTTCAAAAAATGTCATCGCGTTCTTTCAAGACGCCTACAGCAACCGCTGCCAGGCCCAGTATCAGTGCCCCTATACTACCGGTAGCCAAGGACGCTATAGCCAAGACAACTCCAATTGCATAGAAGATCATTTTATTGTTTCCCGGACCACAGCATCTGTGCCCACCGAAGATCCTTTGTAACTGTGCGAGCTTAACAAATGCTCTGCTCGCTCGGCGATAACATCACTAACAGCAGATACCGGCAAGGTATCTGCAAGTTTCATACCGGTACCAGAGGTGGCGCCCCAAATTGTTCCGGGTGGCCAAGTGTATGGACCTGCTGGCAAAGGGTTAGCAAGCTCAAGTTTTTCCAACCTCCGATTGATATTGTTCATGTCTTCAAACAATCGGCGCAAGGGACCTATGCGCTCACCGTGCCCGTCGTGATTGCGAGCCAGGGCACAGATCGTCATGAGATGTTGTAGTGTTTTCTGCACGCCGGGATCATCGCTGGTGAGTGCTTCGTCGAACAACTCGACGAAGGCTTCCAGATTGAAATCTGCAGAATCTTTTTCTCGGTGTGCCATGTCACTCTCCAAAATATTTGTTAAGAGCTGCCAAACGATCTTCGTATTCAGCGATCTGTGCGATCTCTGCTTCAGCTGCTGCCATCCAGTCGGTGTGCTCATGGATGGCCATGGGGTTAGCCAGCATGATCTCTACATTCATTTTGTGTTTGACAATGTGGCTAGAAAAATGCGCTGCCAGTGTTTTTACCAGTTGTTGTCTCATTCGTAATCTCCTTGGGATTGTATTTCCATGATTACCTCGGTGCAAAGTCTTGTTGCAGTTTGATATTGTCAAAAAACTCTTTTTTCACGCCTGGGTCAGTTTTGAACACACCAGTGAGCACAGTGGTTTGTGTCAGAGAACTATGGGCCATGATGCCGCGATTCTCACAGCAACCATGTTGTGCCTGGATGTATACCCCCACATCCTGGCTTTCTGTAACCTTCATTATCTCGCGGGCGATGTCGTTGCAGAGCTCTTCCTGTAGTGTACCTCTGCGGCTGCACCACTGTGCGATGCGTGTGTACTTGCTGAGTCCTATCAGCTTTTCTGCAGCAAGAATGCCAATATAAGCAACGCCAGCAACGGGTTGGTGATGATGAGAACACATACTACGAATTTCACTACGAACCACAAGCATGCCTCCATAGCGTTCCTCGCCCTCGTTAGGGAACGCTGTACAGTCGGGTGCTGGATCATATCTACCTCCCATTATCTCGTTATAATACATCTTGGCCAATCGCCGTGCTGTGCCCTGGCTGTTGGGATCTGTTTCTCTGTCGATTAGCAGCCGATCCAGAACCAGTTCGAATGCTTCAGTAGCTTCGTCGATAAGTTTTTCTTTATCTCCCTCGTGAAGATAATCACTAATATTATCGCCAGCCCAGAATCTTTTTCCATCACGTTTCATTTTGAAACGCAAGTGATCTCCAAGATATGCTTCTTTATATCCTCCATCGCCTGCCATAGCGTCTAGGCCTGTTTGATTTTTGTCTGTCATGTGTTCTCCGAGTCAAGGCGTCGGGCGCCGGATTGTTAATTATAGAGTTATTTAGGCTCAGTGTCAACAAGATTCGATGGGTTATTATACCACTTCCATGCGCTTTTAACGATGGTTTCTAGATCGCTGTGTCTGGGGAGCCAACCCAACGTGGTCATGGCCAATAGATTGCTAGCAACAAGACGATCTGGGTCTCCGGCTCTGCGGACACCTTGATTGACTTTTACCGGGCCCACATGTTGGCACACAGCATCAATGATCTCTAGATTGCTGTAGCCTTGTCCAGATCCTAGGTTGAGCGCGATGCATTCCTGCATGTCGCTAAGAAGATAACTTACTGCAAGACTATGAGCTTGCGCCAGATCAGTCACGTGAACATAATCGCGTATGCAAGTTCCGTCTGGTGTACGATAATCATTACCGTAAAGAACAAAATCCTTGTCATCTCTCACGCTTTCTAACAGCCTGGCTACAAGATGCGTGGCATCCGGTGCCTGGCCTAGATCTCCAGACGCATCGGCGCCGCAGGCATTAAAATAGCGCAGGCTGGCGCTCTTCATACCGTAGGCACGATTGAAATCGGTCAACATGATCTCTATCATGGCCTTGCTCTGTCCATATGGACTCAAAGGATTGTACGGTTGATTTTCGTGTATCAAGTCCCCCGGATCCGGCGCCCCGTATACCGCGGCACTACTAGAAAAAACCACGGGAGGTATGTGCTCTAGCCAGCGCAGTGAGCTCAAGAATGCTGCTGTTTTGGCAACATTATTGGTGTAGTATTCAGCCGGATCGCTCATGCTGGGCCCGACCAAGCTAGTACCTGCCAAATGCACCACTGCATGAGGCTCGTGATCGGCCAAGGCATCGAGACAGCTGGGACTGTGGTAATCGGCTTCAACGAAATGATCCATGTGCTTGAGAGTATGTCTCCGCGCCACACGATCCAGTCCTATCACTTCATAGCCATCTTCTTTTAGCTGTTTGCACACGTGACTACCAATATAGCCCGTGGCTCCTGTTACAAATATTTTAGTCATCTTTGAAATCACTGATGTTACCGTCCTTGTCTGCAACGATGATGCGGGCGGTATTACCATCTTCATCTACTATCTCTATAGGTCCCCAGATCCAGCACTCTGTGTCACTAGAGTACCAATCTTCTTGATCTTCTAGCGCATAAAATCCTTCTTCGTCGATCACTGCCATGAGACGTTCTTTTTCTTCTTCGTCCATATCGTCGGGAAACACTATGTCTTCCCAGCAGCCATCAAACGTCTCAATGAACTCAACTTCTTCGATGTTGTTCACATAGCAGTTGTTCATATCTACGCTGTCTTTCCTCTCATCACCACCAGGAACAAAATCAAATTCAAATTGGGGGGTATCGTCGTCTAAAGTGGTCACAGTCCACGACCCTGACCGCCACCCGGTTTTTCGGGTGATTTCCTTACCGTCTTTTATAAAGTGTTCGTGTTCTTCCACGGATTTTTTGTAGTATGGGCGTACAGTCCAAACAGCCATGATGTTATCTCCTTTCTAACCAATCTGTAAAAAACGCTACAGCGACAGCACCACCGAAGCCAATTAAGGGTATCAACAGCCAACTCATATCTATCTCCTCAACGTTCAAAATTTACAGGTTCGCCACATCTGGGACAGCAGACCTGGCCGTCCCAATCGTTAGTTTCATTGTACGGACCCGACCAGCCGCAATAATCACATAGCACTGTGTTTGATTCTGTGTCTATCTCGCGACTGGCCCAAGTTTCTTCGCCTTCTAGAACAGGAACTTCTATTTTTTCTAACTCAAGTCGTAAAAAGTGATTGTCTGGATCATATGCTATGCCTTGCCACTCTTTGACTTTGATCGGTTGATCACTCCATTCGTTCTGCCAGTTTTTTCCATTCCATGTTGCACGGTACTTATATCCGTCCTTGGTCTTGATATTGTATCTTCCTTTCCGCAAGGGACGAGTCCGAGCTGGAAACCAATCAGTCAATCCATATTTGATGTCATCATGATCTTGATATCGCTCGTATCCAGAACCTCGATTGGTGCCCGCCACGTAGAACGCATAGTCTGAGCTCTTGCCGTTGGTGTCACCACCATCATTTACAAGCTCTTCACCATCATATTCCACGCCCGTTATTATTTCGTTGGCGTCAAAATCGGAGATTTTCAACACCAATCGCTCGGGATCGAACGGTTGCCGCAGCTCGAATTCTGCTTCAAAAAAAGTGCCTTTGTCACTGCTGTATCCATAAAATACCACGGTGCCGGGTGCTTGGCTATCGATCCATACTTCGTCCTCGGTGGAAAGACCCACATCGCAACCATCTAGCTCGTCTATCTCTCTTTCATAGACCACATCACCTTTTTCATCCTCGATCTGCAAGGTTCCAGAGCTGCGATCCACACCCCACACATGACCGATGTTGTCACAGTCGTGCCAGCAGCCGGGAGTGAACGGCCACATGTCTTCCGGTATGTTATTTTGATCCACATAATCGTCGTCCCAGGCAAACTCGGGAACGCTGAGTCGGCGCTGTCGGAAATAGTCGTAGATCTTGCGATCCACGGTGCCCATCACATGTTCACCACCATAGCCCCAAAGACGTACCTTGTAGGTGCGAGGTGTAAATTTGAGCATCTCGATCAGTTGTTCGTGTTCAGGATTGTTGACTTCAGCAGTCTTCGCTGTTGATATGGCCATGATGATTTGGTTCCTTTTCTTTGAGTACCTGTAACATTCTATACTGTTCAAACAATTTTGTCAAATCTATATCTCGTCCTCCGGATCTCATGGTCCAGGTTTGGCCTTCGCCCCAGGCGGCCGCTGCCATATGATACATGGTTTCTGCTTGATAATCTGATATGACCGATGGATGCTGTTGAACCATTTCTTTCCACAGCTTAAACGTCATGATCGTCTTTTTCCCGTTCCTGCTCGCGGAATATATCTTGTGCAGCGATCATGATCCAGAGTATCGCGCCTGCCAGCACCAGCAATAAAATAGCCCAGAACAAGTTCATTAGAACTTGCTTTCGTGGGTATGCTGACGATAATCAGTACCCATGCGTAGCCATTGCTCTCCATGGCCTTCTAGGATGTCAACAATACGATCCACTGTGCCGTTGGTCCAATCTGAAATTTGTCCCATCCTTAGACTCTCCATGTACAAGAGTTTTTCCAGTTTTTCACAAGCGTCTTTCAATGACCAAGGAACATATAGTCTTGTATGGTCATTAGCAAAAGTCTCGGGAAAACTACGATAAGCAGGGTATAGAACATTACACCCAAGAGTATCTGCTTCAGATACTGTGTTGGAAACCCAATCTTGGAGGGCGCAATTGAACAGCACTCGAGTATCATTGAGCAGAGAATAGTACACATTTTTTTCCAAGTCCTGGTGAATTTTCAATCGACCGTCGGCCTGCATCTGTCGTGTGCGAGCCATGTAGCTGTCGTTATTGCTACGCAATGGCGCACCAGAGAATACACAAAACTCCACTTGATTGCCAGGATTGCGTTGATTGTACAGTTCAATCAAGTCCATGTAAAAATTAGGCTGTTTCTCTTGGTCCCAACGAGCTGCAAATCCCACCCGTACGGCTCTTTCCAAGAAAGGTTTGAGTTCTCCAGGCACACGTTCGCGCACTTCTTCTTTGCCAAAGGCCAGGCCGGATATGTTGTAGATAGGACAGTCCCAACCAGCCACTTTCATGTGCATGACCATTTCTTCATTCGTGGCCAACACTGCACCTCCTGAATCGCGCACTAGTTCGCAAACCATCTTTTCGTAGAGGCCCATCCATTTCGACATGCCCCATACATGTACAAAGTCATCAGGATCAATGGCTTGAGCAAGACAACGGACAAAAATCCTAGGACGGAGAGAATCAGGCACTTGATTGAGAATGTAAGGTAGGCTCTCGATACCGGGTTGAAACATGTCTTCAAAGTAGATAACATCTTCACGGGTGACTTCTCCTTGTTGCATCAGTCGCACTAGATTCATCAGCTGGCTCATGCCAAAGTATGATCGGCCATGTGCGTCCAACACCTGACCTGTCACGATTTTTTGTCCATTGTCCAAGGTCAACCCTGGCACATAGCTGACATCCAGACCACGACGATCAAACACGCGGCGATTCCATTCAGTTAGCTGTAGGGTGTAACGAGCCTTGTAGCTCTCCAGGCCCATGTAGTATAATTTACGCATTGCGATTGTGCCCGCCCGAACGATAGTTGTTGTATCCGCGCGGCCCACGATGATCTTTGTTCGAAGGCTTGCGCTGTTCATTTGGATCCTTGTTGACCCAGTTCCATTGATTCCTAGCATATCCACGATCTTTGAACTTGAGGAAATCGCCGAAATCTCTGTCTCTCTCGTTGTAGAGTGCAGCCTCGTTAAAGATGCGACCGTGGCTACGGCAGAAATCTCTATATTGGTCAAGGTCGTCAAAAATAGTGTTGACTTCGTTTTTCATGGTTAGATACTTTGCTAGCCACTTGGGTTGTGCCATCATTGTCTCCTATTAAACTGGATGATAAAAGGTTTTTTCTGGAGTGCGGGGATCACGATAAATGATTTCGCAACCGTTTTCTCCGTCTTCACTCACTGAGATAATAACATGTCTGCCGGGGTAACGCAAGTTGATCTGGCGATACAAGTCGTCTGCGATCATCTCGCATGACTTATAGTCCAGCTCTAGAACTGCGTTCGAATTATTATACAGGCCTTCACACCATCGCTTGAATTGGATGAACTCGATGTCCCGATCATTATGGAACACAGAGATTGACACCCTGAAGTGGAAAATATGACGATGGGGATAACCAAGAAAGCTAACGTCCGCAAGTTTAGGATCCTCTAAGGCTGCTGGATATTTATGCACACCTTCTTTTTGGAAAGTGATCCAGATCATGCGATCTGCTACTTCTGAATTGATATCTGTTTGTGTTCTATCTGTTTGGGTAGTCATCGACGGAACCATCCTTTGATTGTGTTGATTAAAGTTAAGTAACGAAAGTGATATGGAGTAAAGTTCCACGCAGGCGGGTGTAACGGACAACGGCCCTGGCGATAATCACATGCTGGGTCATATGCTTTTCCGCAGATATCGCAGTTCATGCGGCTAGTCCTTATGTGGTGTGATGACTTCATCTACCGAATATTCGTCCCAACCTGTGAACACAGTGGTATCCTGTAGATAGTGTATGCGATGACACCATATACCAGAGTTGGGACCTTCGAACTGTTTGTCATCGATCTTTACAGTCGCGTTGTAGTTGAGTAATCTGATATATGGAATCTTCACGCTGATAGAAGCAATAAACCGATGGTATTCATCGAATCCGCCTTCGACAACTCCTTCCACACAGCTGACATCAAAGTCCAGGGTGCACCACATGCCTGCATCGAGGCATGTTTTAATCATGTGTTCCCATGGCCGCCATCCATCGGCATCATTGACATTCAGTCTGGGAAAGGTCTGATTGGCACCAAAATAGATATGATCACAGTTGTATCGTTGTGCTATATGCAGCAGCATTACCGGATCTTGTATTCCTACCACGAACAGTGTTTTCTTGCCGTGTGCCGGGGTCTTTTCAATTTCAGTACCCACCCAGAACGTAGATCGATCGTATTCTTCTTTTTTCATCACAGTCCTAGTTTGTTGCGTAAAACATCAAAACTGTTGGTGATCGTGTTGACCTGGTTATACTGCGAGAAATCAAAGGGTTTCATTTCATTTACAATCTTATCAAAGTTGTTTTCTAACACAGTGGATGTGGAATCTAGATTTGTAACCAAGCCCAGTCCTGTTGGATATGCAGGAATGGTCATGATTTTTAGATCTGGCCTGTAGCGTTCGAGGATAGTCATTATTTTCCAAGTGTCACCTGCCCAGTATGTGGTATTCCATTCACGTGTTGCGGTGGCAGCAACAGCAGGAGCCACATCATGGAACAGCACGATACTATTTTTGTCACAGGCTTTTTCAACGTTGATAAAATCTCTCAGCACCTGATCATAATGATGCAATCCATCAATAAATGCTAGATCCACTTGTCCGTTGTCAAAGATGTTTCGTAGATCGTGTTTTGCAAAAAAGTCATCGCTGGTGGTCTTAAAAATTCTGCACCAGGTGTTGGTACCATGCACGATACGAGGTTCGGGATCAACGCCAATGGCAAAAGTGCCGGCTCGTGCAAACTGTAAACTCTGTCCGGTTTCTACACCAATCTCCATGTATGATCGCGGGTGCAGTGTTTCGTGCAACCATACCAACCATTCTAGATATGTAGGACCAGGCATGGCCTCTATAGTGATTTTGTCGTGTATTTGACGCTGGACTTCTTTTAATTTAGCGTCGTTCATGTCTAAAGCACGCAATTTATCTACCAAGACATCAGCCTGTCGGATCATGTTGCGTTCTAGCAATGTTTCAAGTTCTTGTGTAATCATAATAATATCCTTTTGTTTGTTAAGTTCAGTTTATCAGGTCCTTAGGCTTTCTAAGGTGAGAATATGACCGATAGCAGTGCCTAGATCCTGTTCTTCAGTGATGACATGCAAGTTAACAGTCTGCCGATCTGTTTTCCGATCGTGTTGCCGTACTTCCATCACGTAGCCATTCTCTGCACGGAACATTTTGAAGTTGAGATCTGGAGATGTGTCCAGTTTATCTCCTCGAAGGCCCGGCCCGGGCGCAACTGCTACTAAATTCAATGTA
>Ga0169931_10007269_pt1 | contig 16461 bp, 11 predicted proteins | sample Kivu_15m_20L_FD_129675 | JGI IMG/M metagenome (GOLD analysis project Ga0169931, IMG submission 129675) | Freshwater microbial communities from Lake Kivu, Western Province, Rwanda to study Microbial Dark Matter (Phase II) - Kivu_15m_20L... | ecosystem: Environmental > Aquatic > Freshwater > Lake...
TTGGCACAATTGACCTCCAATAGAAGACCTACCCTAACCGTACCTCGTCCTTAGTACCTAGTACTTCTTCATAGTGGCTATCGCCTCCTCCGGACTACTCGCCGCAAACACGAAGTTGCCGGCCACCAGCACATCAGCACCCGCGTGAATGAGTTTTGCTGCATTGGTATCGTTTACACCTCCGTCAATTTCGATGAGGAAGGAAAGGTTGCGTTCTTCACGCATGGCCTTGAGTTGACTGAGTTTGCTAAACGTGTTTTCGATGAACGATTGTCCGCCGAAACCGGGATTGACGCTCATCAATAACACAAGATCTACGTCATTGAGAATATCTGTAAGTGCGCTCACGGGGGTGTGCGGATTAATGGCTACGCCTGCCTTCATGCCTTCGTTGCGAATAGCTTGCAAGGTGCGATGCAAATGTGTGCATGCTTCATAATGCACGGTAAGTACTTCAGCGCCGCATGCTTTGAAATCTTTGATGTAACGATCCGGATCGACAATCATCAAGTGCACATCGAGCGGCTTCGTCGCATGTTTATGCACGGCCTTCACCACGGGCATACCAAATGAGATATTCGGTACAAAAACACCATCCATGACGTCTACATGAAACCAATCAGCCTGCGAACGATTGATCATTTCGATGTCGCGCTGAAGATTGGCGAAGTCTGCAGAAAGGATGCTGGGTGCGATGCGGTATGTCATGAAGAAGTTTTGTTTACAAAAATCGGCAATTCACTCCTTGTGTAGTGTGAACGTCACATGAAATTTCTCAGTTTTGCCAAATGAAAGTCATTGGCCTAACCGGCGGTATTGGATCAGGTAAATCAACCGTAGCTCGTGTTTTTGAAACGCTTGGCGTACCGGTATTCGATGCAGACAAAGAGGCGAAGGCACTGTATTCAACAGATAAAACGTTGCTGTCGGAGCTCGTTACAATTTTCGGTAAGGAGATTCTGGATGTTAACGGTGAGCTCGACAAAAACGCTCTTGCACGAATCGTTTTTGCCAATGAAAGTGCACTTCAAAAAGTAAATGCACTGGTTCATCCAAGAGTGGCCAACCGATTCGAGCAATGGAAGTCTAAGCAAAACGCCGCCTTCGTTGTGCGTGAAGCGGCAATCCTATTTGAAAGCGGCAGTTATCAAGATTGTGATGCTGTCATTGTAGTCACAGCCCCGGAAGAATTTCGCATTTCACGAGTCATGAAGCGCAGTGGTTTCAGTCGTGATGAAGTTCGAAACCGCATGGCCCGTCAATGGCCGGAGGAAGAACTCGTAAGACGTGCTGACCTTCAAATTATCAATGACACTCAGACGCTCTTGTTGCCCCAAATCATGGATATTGCCAGGCAACTCACATCTCGTAGTGCATCTTAATCAATTACATACTGTTCATAGTTCAACACTACGAGGTTGATATCTCTAAGTCTTTTCATTTGTTGCAAACGGAAAAATGAACCTACTTAGCCCCGCGTTGAGAGGTTGTTTTCCCTGCAAGGATTCTCACCCTCCTCATTTTATTCGATAGCTGAGCGGACCGAACGATAAGTTGAAGAGCAGTCCGCGAAATGATAAGTGTTGTTCTGAGTTGAACAAGCTTGAGCAGATCGATAGAACAATACCTAAGCATTTATTTGGGTTGAAAAGCCCCTTAGAATCGTATCCAGTCACCGGAATAGCAAGTTGCCGGTTTATTGATAATAGCATTTTTAAGTTGAGTAAATGTTTCATGGTTTTTTTGGTTAATGGGAGAAACCACCTTTCGTCGAGGGTGGTTTTTTCTTTTAAAAAAAACCAATCAGCAACATCACGGTGCAATTACATCCGTGTATCACTATTCACTCGTTGTTATTGAAAACTCACGCACGCGGCCGTTTTAGCCCTCTCGATTTCTTTTTGTTTTAGGGCATGAATTATTTCGAACTCAACTTACTCGCCATGAAGACCAAGAAATGGTTTTTGATTGGCACTGCCATAGCAGGTATGTACCTGTTTATGAATTGAGCTTGAACCTTGACCTGACGAATTCAAAACTGAAAATGCTGAATTGAATTATCACTCAGCGTCAACTTTTACCCTCGTAATTTTCCCATGAATCAACTTCTCGACAAATACAAACAACTCTTCCCCTGGTTTGTCGATTTTTGGTATTACATCGTAATGGTCCTTCTATTCATTGTACTGGCTATTGTATTTCTTTAAGCCAAGCGAGTCCTTATCCGTTATTTTTTCTTGATGAGCAATTTTTGTCCCGGACGAATGTTGGAACCGCAGTTGTTCCACTTCATTAGATCTTGCTCAGTTACACGCGGGTATTTGCGCGCGATCGACCATAGTGAATCGCCACTTTTCACTGTGTAATAGCTGTTTTTTTCGTCCGACTTTTTTTTCGCCTGTGGCTGATTTTGTGGATTATCCTTAGGCCGTTGAGTTGGAGCCGGAATTTCGTTTGGTGGTATTTGTGAGACTTGCGTTGTGTCTGCACTCTCCTCTTCCGCTTGCGGCGCAAGCTGTGCGTCTTGAATAACCTCGCGGACAACCTTTCGTCGTTGCTCGATTTTTAAGATCTGTCCTTTTCTGATTCGATCGCTGCGCATTTTGTTCCATTTTTTGATTTGCGCGATGGTAACATGATACTTACCGGCGATTCTTCCGAGCGTTTCACCCTTCCCTACTCTGTGATTGACCCAATATGATTCCCAATCGGTCCATTCAACCTTTGGCTTGTTCGGTTTCCAGCGCGCAATACTGTCTTTCATCAATTGAAAGCGCCCTATGAGAGTATCTTCTAGAACGAAAGGGACCTTGCGGTATCCCGGCATGAGATAATTGCCGGTATACACGGGATTTGTGCTGCGCAATCGAGTTTCTTCAATCGACAGAACGGTGGTTATAGCATGGACCTGCAGGGGCTTTTCTATAATGACCGGCTGAAAATGACCAAGAATATCGAAGCAATGAGTTAGTTGATTTTCGGTATGCACTGATTGAAATAGTGCCTTTGTGTATGCGAGAAAAATCAAGCGGTCAGCTACTTCCTTTTCCGGAAGCAAAAGAAGTTTCTCACCGGTTATGGACGAATCAATTTCACTTAGCAATGAAGGTCCGCTCGAATAGGCAATTGTTGCGCGCCAGTAATCGCCGTGCTGAATTTCGAGCATGTAACGAAAGTGTTTCAGGGCAGCATCCGTTGTAAAATCACCTCCTCGCCTTTCGTCCACGAGTGTGTCGATTTTAAGATGTTGCTTGCGTGCAGCCAAATACGACATCGCCCAAAGGCCCGCATGATCACCGCTTTTATACTGCTGATTGCATCCTGAAAGGACAATCGGCAATAAGGCCACATCGGGGTGCAGCTCCAACTGTTCCGTCTTTCGCTTAAACAGTGGCATGTAGACATCAGCCATAGCAACAATGGAAAGAAAACGCCTGCAGTCTCCATCGGGAAACCATAGCCTCTCGAAGCGTTGAATAGATTCCGCGGAAATGTAGAGAGAGTCATGGTAGAGCGCGAATTGTCCGGGTTGCGGCAAAGTCCATTCTTTTTTTCCGCAGACGAAATATGACGGATTCACCGTCTTTAACTCATCACATAACCACTGGGCCGAAGCTGTGTCCAGTAATGCATTCTGATCCACTTCAAAACGAGATTGAGCATTTCCGATGCCGGCAATGAAACAGGAAAAACAGAATAGTATGAAACTGCACACACGCATGGTGCAAAAAAACGAACTGCACTTTCACTTCAGTGCTCTGGTATAGTTGAATTATGAACTAATGTGAAGTACTTCGTTATTTTCGCCCAACTAATCACACCACATGAATAATCGCGCGCTTTGGCCAACAGTGCTGGTTGCATCACTCGGCTACTTTGTCGACATCTTCGATTTACAATTGTTCAACATTGTAAGTCAGGCCAGTCTAAAGGGCATTGGGATAAATGACCCCGCGCAACTGGCCGAATACGATTACACACTTTTCTTGTGGCAGATGTCGGGCATGCTCGTCGGCGGTTTGGTGTGGGGGATTTTAGGCGATATCAAAGGGAGGCGCAACATTTTGATGGGGTCCATTCTAATTTACTCCCTTGCCAATATTGCCAACGCATTTGTGACCGACCTACATACCTATGCCATCGTGCGGCTCATTGCCGGAATTGGTCTTGCAGGCGAGCTGGGAGCTGCCATCACGTTGGTCAATGAAATTCTGAAAAAGGAAAGTCGCGGATATGGAACAATGGTCATTGTGACGATGGGGGCTCTTGGAGCAGTAGCGGCCGTATATATCAATAAACTGGATTTGGCCATTTTTGGGCTTGCGCAGTGGCAAGTCATGTACATTATCGGAGGTCTTCTTGGCTTGTTGCTTTTGACCTTGCGCGCAGGCACGCATGAAAGCCATATGTTCGACGACGTAAAACAACAGCAAGTGTCAAAAGGCAATTTCTTCATGCTCTTTGCGAACCGCAAAAGAGCAGTGCGCTATCTGGCATGCATAGCGATGGGTTTGCCGGTTTGGTTTTGTGTGGGAGTTCTCATTAAGTTTTCCGGAAAATTCGCTGCACTAGGTGGCGCAACCGACGGCACATTCGAAGTTGGGCAGGCCATCGTTTTTACTTACCTAGGGTTATCTTTTGGTGATTTGATGAGTAGTTATTTAAGTCAATTATTCAAAAGCCGAAAGCGAATTGTGGTTGCTTACCTGGTTACCTGTTTGACGGTGATACTCATTTTCCTTTTGGGTAAAGGTTATTCCGTTTCATTCTATTACTTCTTGTGTTTCGCAATCGGCACAGCAACCGGTTACTGGGCTTTGTTTGTAACGATTGCATCGGAAACGTTTGGCACCAACATACGCGCAACGGTTACGACCACGGTACCCAACTTCGTGCGCGGCGCCACGGTGCCGATTGTACTCTCGTTCAAATCGCTATCAACTTCCTTGGGAGAAGTCAATGCCGCGTTGATTATCGGTGGTATATGCATGACACTATCACTGCTTTCTTTGTTGGTGTTGCCCGAGACGTTTGGGAAGGACTTAAGGTTTTTGGAGGGAGAGTGAAAGGGTGAAGGGTGAAGTGGTTCAGGAGTCAGAGTCTGCTCAGCCAAATACTCTTGCATTTTTTCATTGAAAATTTTAGAGATTTTTTGAGCGCTCGAGGACAGGTGCGTGAATGACTTTACAGTCATTTCCTGATTGTAAAAAAACAAACAACATCACATATTGAAAGAATCCGAGTAGACAAGTAATTCTCATCATTCACGATTTACCCCCTCACCCCTTTTCTTGCTACTTTCACACCCTCAATTTTACCTATGCGAATATTCAGTTTTTCAATTCTGATGATAGCTTCAGCGCTGCAAACTTCAGCCCAGCAAGCCACCTGGCAACAACGCGTTAATTGCGCCATTGACGTCAATCTCGATCATACGAATCACCGATACACGGGCAAAGAGCGTCTCATATACACCAACAACTCTCCCGATGTGATAACCAAGGTGTTTTTTCACCTCTACAACAACGCCTTCCAGCCGGGCAGTGCTATGGATGTGCGTTCACGAACGATTGTAGACCCCGACGGGCGTGTATCCGATCGCATTTCAAAGCTCAAGCCTGAGGAATACGGCTACCTGCATGTGACGCGTATTCAACAAGAAGGCAAAACACTCACGGCAAGCGAAAGTGAAACGATTCTCGAAGTAACGCTGGCCAAGCCGATTGCACCCGGTGGTAAAGCATCCTTCGAACTCGACTTTGAAGGACAGTCCCCTATTCAAATTCGCCGCTCGGGTCGCAATAACAGCGAAGGCATCGACTACAGCATGAGTCAGTGGTATCCGAAAATGTGCGAATACGACACCCGAGGGTGGCATGCCAATCCTTATATCGGACGCGAATTTTATGGCGTCTGGGGCGACTTCGAAGTAAACATAACCATGGATAAAAAGTATGTACTGGCGGCAACAGGTGTGCTTCAAAATGCAAATGAAATCGGTTGCGGATATGTGGCAGAAGGCACGAAGCTCAAGCCACAAGCAGGTGACAAAAACACCTGGCGCTTCAAGGCCAATAACGTGCACGACTTCGTATGGGCGGCCGATCCCGACTATACGCACGATCAGGCGCAGGTTCCCGACGGCCCCATGTTACATTTCTTCTATCAAAAAAACGCCGACTATGCTTCGGTTTGGAAAGAAATGCAACCACTGGCAGTTAAGGCCTTTACCTTCCTCAGCAACAACTACGGTAAATATCCCTACACCGACTACTCTATTATTCAAGGAGGCGACGGCGGCATGGAATACCCGATGGCAACGCTCATTACAGGCAATCGCAAACTACCGAGTCTTACAGGAGTTACCGTGCATGAAGCGGCTCACTCATGGTATCAGGGAGTCCTAGCAACCAATGAGAGCTTGTATTGCTGGATGGATGAAGGCTTTACCAGTTTTGCAACCCAGGAAACGATGGATCACCTTTTCCGCTCGGGCATGCCAAGCGGACATAAAGCTGCATTCAACGGATACTTCGACATCGTGCGTGAAGGAAAAGAGGAAGCACTCGACACCCATGCCGATCATTATATAACAAACTACGCGTATGGCACAGCAGCCTACGAAAAAGGCGAAGTTTACCTCGCTCAACTCGAATACATTCTAGGACCAACTACTTTTCGTGCGGGTCTTCTCGATTACTTTGATGCTTTCAAGTTTCGTCATCCGGATGCATACGATTTGATTCGTGTCATGGAGAAGCGCAGCGGTCTGGAGCTCGATTGGTATAACGAGTACTTTGTAAACACAACCAAGACTATCGACTATGGAATAGCCATGGTAAACGGCACGAACAACACAACCAATGTTACGCTTGTGCGCAAAGGCGACATGATTATACCGGTCGAAGTGGAAGTAAAATACACGAATGGTAATTACGAGACCTTCGTGATTGCACTTGATATAATGCGAGGTGAGAAACCGGCCGATGGCTACAACGGCAAGTGGACGGTGCTTCCCGACTGGAAGTGGGTTGAGCCCACCTACTCACTAAACATACCGTCGGCCATGAGCACTATTGAAAGCATCCACATCGATGCCTACGAAGGTATGGCCGACGTGAACCGCAAGAACAATCGGTTTGCACCAGCTGAAGCCCAGACCTTTTTCATGGATAACAGATAATCGCGCATGCTCCACAACATTCTTCGATTTCATTCCTCGGCATGGATTGACGCCACAATCAAGTTGCTTATCGCGTTGAGCTTGCAAGTATTGCTCGGCCCCATCATTCTTGATATGCGCGGTGAAATGCCCATTACGATGCAATCGTTGGTAATTTTATTGGGTGCTATGGCTTTTGGTTGGCGCATTGGAACGGCAGCAGTTGTAACCTATATACTTGCGGGTGGACTTGGGTTTCCTGTATTTGCAGGCTACCATGCAGGTTGGGGCATTATCGTTGGACAATATGGAGGCTTCTTTTTTGGCTTCATAGCCGCAAGCTTGGTTTGCGGATTTCTGGCAGAAACAGCCATGTTCAGCAAAGCGCTTCCCTCCATTTTAAATTGGGTCTTGGGACATTTAATTATACTGTTGCTGGGAGGCTTTTGGCTGTCGCAACTTGACCCAATTGGCTGGCAGGAAAAACTTACATCATCCTTACCCGGTGCTATTATTAAAAGTGCGTTTGGCGCAATGACTATTCAGTTGATTGTGCGATTTATGAAGGGACGCAGAACAATTAAGCCGTTGGATGAGAAGGTGTAAAGATCTCGGCTTGAGTATAGTCGCCCCTCGCCTTCTCAAGAAAGCCGTACGCCACGACCGAGCGAAGCCGAGGTCCATCACTATTTCGAAGGGCTGTACCTGAGCGTAGTCGAAGGGTTTCATCGTAACATTGCATCAATTCCGATTTTAAAACCCAGCGCATGAGCGATACAATTCAGATTACCCAAGTAGGTTCGGTGGCGTTGCTGCGACTCAATCGCCCGCAAGTCTACAATAGCTTCAACCGAGAAATGGCGTTGGCACTGCAATCGGCTCTCGATGATGCCGCGGCCAATAAGGACGTTCGGTGCATCGTAATCACGGGAAATGGAAAAGCATTTTGTGCCGGGCAAGATCTGGCAGAAGTAACAGGACCTAACCCGCCTGGATTCAAAACCATTTTGGGCGAGCACTATAACCCCATCATCGAAAAGATTCGCAACGTGGCTAAGCCGGTTGTGGCCGCTGTGAATGGTGTTGCCGCAGGCGCAGGTGCCAATATTGCTCTGGCATGCGATGTAGTTATCGCTATAGAATCAGCGTCTTTTATTCAAGCGTTTTCTAAAATAGGATTGGTGCCCGATAGCGGTGGAACGTTCTTATTGCCTCGCCTCATTGGCTTTGCGAAAGCTTCGGCTATTATGATGACAGGCGAAAAAATTAGTGCCACTGATGCCGAGCGCTGGGGAATGATTTACAAATGCGTTGCCGATGATCAATTCGAAGAGACCATCACACGCATGGCACAAGAACTTTCATTGATGCCAACGCATGCGCTAGGTCTTACGAAAGCTGCCCTCAATGCCAGCATGAATAATACCCTCGAACAACAACTTCAACTCGAAGAGCTCTATCAAATAGAAGCAGGCGGCACCAACGACTACAGCGAAGGGGTAACTGCTTTCATGGAAAAACGCAAAGCGGTTTTCGTAGGCCGATAAAACGCAGGAATATGAGCGAATGGATTTCAATTCAAGATCAGCTGCCCGAAGACGGACAGCGATTGCTCGGTTACATTCCCGGCAACCGAGTTTTCCTGCCCGGCAAATCCGGGGAATTTGAAATGCGCGAGGTGGTCATCCTAAAATTCCTCAAAGACTTCTACCCGACCGACAGTGAAAAGTGCGCCAAGCATGGCCCTCACTTCTGGCAGGGCGAAGGCAACAGCAATCATTTTTTTAAGGATGTGACGCATTGGATGGCGTTACCAATGGCAGTGGCGAATGGCGAATGAAGAGTGGCGAGTGGCTGCCCATTTTGGTCGACCTTAAAAAAGCTCCTTAATTCAACAAGTTGCGACTCTATTCCCTGTTCATTCGCCACTGACTCATAAACACGGTCGCTGCAACTGAAGCATTGAGCGACTCCGCCCTTCCGTTTCCGGGGATGGTTATAAACTCATCTACCATTGAGCGCATGGCCGGTCGGACTCCATGACTTTCACTGCCGATAATGATTGCGGTCTTCTGCTTGAAATCATAACGGTAAATACTCGTACCCTTTAAGTCGGCTGCTACAATATAATAATCATGCGACTTGAGCAGATGACTCATCTGCTCTTCACCCATCGAAATCACATTCATTCGAAACACGCTTCCCATGGTTGCCTGCACCACTTTAGGATTATAAAGCTCAACACAGTCGGGCGTGCAGAGTATGGTGGCTATTCCGAACCATTCAGCTGTGCGAATGATTGTGCCCATGTTTCCGGGATCTGCAATACCATCGAGAATGATTACTGCATCTTCCTTGTGGAGATCGATTTTCGGTTCGTCCTGATAAAACACCGCCAAGTAAGGAGATGGTGTGCTGAGCGCACTCATCTGCTCCATTTCGCGCATAGTTGTATTTGTTGCACCGGGATGCGCATGAGCCCAATCGGCATCCGTTGTGTAGAATGAATGAACTCGAAAATCGGACTTCAATCCCTCTTCCACTCCCTTTCTTCCTTCCACAACGAAACATGCGCTTTCATTGCGAAACTTCTTCTGCTGAAGAGAGCGAACCCATTTGATATCCTTCTTCAATTGATGATTTTTTTGAGCCAAATAGGCGATTGTACCGATTTCTGAACAAAATTGCGCTGCAAGATAATGAGTCGGAGTAAGCCCATCAAAATAGTATTCTTGAGCCTGTTGACCATGTTGCTCCTGGCGGGTTGTTCACGATTGCGCAATGTTCCTGAGGGTGAGTCATTCCTTCGACGACAAGACATTGTTATTCACTCCGAGAGTCCTGTAAAGTTACCATTCGATGTAAATGCATTGCCAGTAGCACCCATGCTTGAATTCGATGTACCGACCGATGAAATTTTATTCTATTCCCGTCTCAAGCCAAATCGACGCATTCTATGGTTTCGCTTTAATCATACAGTTTATTTACTGGTAAATAAAAACAAGCTTACAGCGAGCGAGCTAAAAGCATCAGAGCGTTGCAAAGACAAAAACAATCGAAGAGCTGCCAACAATAAAACACCTGTAGAATGTAAGAGCTGGCGTATGTTCTGGGCCTATACAGTTGGTGAGCCCACCGCACTGCTCGACACAGCCAAAATGACGAAGAGCGCTCAGCAAATGAATATCTTTTTGCAGAAGAAAGGCTATTTCCGATCACGAGTAAATGCAGAGCCTATCTACCGCGCTGACAGTTCAAAATGTCGGGTCTTGTTTCATGTATATCCGGGAAAGCCGTATCAGATAAAAAATGTCGAATATGAAATATCTGATCCTGAAATGCGACATAGCATTAGTCAACTTCGAAACCTTTCTAACATAGACTCGTCTGATGTATTTGATGTGAAAAATCTGGACGCTGAGCGAGAAGCAATAGCAGGTTATTTCAATGAAAAAGGGTACTATGACTTCAACAAAGAATATGTTGTATTCAATGCTGATACGACCGTTGGGCTCAATCAAGTGAACGTCACCTTAAAAATTGAACAACCTCAGGTACCTTCTAAGGAATATTCGGATAGTCTGATTTCAGTACCTCACAAAAAGTACTTTATCGGCGATATCTTCGTGCACACTCATTTCGATTTATCGAACCTCGACTATGCACCGACTGATACCATTGAATTTGACGGCATCAAAATTCTATGCTTCGGAAAACCCGATCTTGATGAAGAAGTGATCGCTTGCGCGCAGAGTTATCGCTCCGGTGATATGTATCAGCGCAGTCGCATAGACCGGACATACAAGCGCTTCTCACAAATGGGGGTTTTTAAATCAACAACCATTCAGTTGCTGCCTCGCGAAACCTCGATTAATGAGAGAATACATATACTCGACACTCATGTTCGCCTAACGCCCGAAGAGAAGCAATCCTACTTTTTCTATCCGCACTTAACGAACCGCAGCGGCAACATGGGAATCTATGGCAATCTGACCTACACGCATCGCAATTTGTTTGATGGAGCCGAAGCTCTGGACTTCAATATCGTAACCGGTATGGAAGCATCACAAAACCTCGCGTTTGGTACCGATGAAAACAACGGGGCAACCGGCGGACTGCAGCGAAATTTCCAGCTGAACACGTTCGAGATTGGTCCAGAAATAACCTATCGCGTACCTCGACTATGGCCATTTGGCTGCGACTTTACCGCTCAAAGCAGTGAACCGCAAACGGCTTTGAGCGCCACCTTTAATTACCAACGTCGACCCGACTATGAGCGCACACTATCGCAAGTGAGATATTCTTACAACTGGATAGAAAATCCTGATGCAGCATCAAGAGTATCACTTGACGTGATTGAATTCAGTATTATCAAAATTGATAAATCGCAGGCCTTTCAAAGTTTTCTGGATCGCATCAACGACGCCTTCCTGGAGAATAGTTACCAGGACCATTTAATTCTCGCTACCAATGCGGCGTATACCCTTAATACACAAAAGGCGAAGTATCAGCCACGCTATTACTATTTAAGAATAGGCGGAAGCGCTGCAGGAAATCTGCTTAATGGTATTATGGATATTTCCGATCAGCCCGTCGATAGCTTGAACAGCCACCGTATATATAGAATCCGCTTCGCACAATATTTCAGAAGCGAAGCAGACTTTCGTTTTTACAGCAACGTCAACGACCGCAATTCTTTTGTAATGCGCACCTATGGAGGTATTGGTGTTCCTCGTAAAAATGCGATTACCCTTCCTTTTGAAAAAAGTTTTTTCAGTGGCGGTGCGAACGGACTTCGTGCCTGGCAGGCGCGCACCCTGGGCCCCGGCTCATCGCGCGATGCCTTGCTTCCACAAACCTTCAACAATATTGGCGAGTTAAAGCTTGAAGGAAATATCGAATACCGCTTCAAGTTCACCCAAATGATTAACTGGGCGTTTTTCGCAGATGCAGGGAATATTTGGTTGCTAAATGAAGACACCAATCGAAAGGGCGCTGACTTCAAGACCAATCGCTTCCTAAGTGAGATTGCTATCGGTGGGGGCTTCGGATTGCGGGTGGACTTTGATTATTTCCTGGTTCGTTTAGATGTGGGCATTCAGTTAAAAGATCCCGCCAAAGTGCAAGGCGAACGCTGGTTATGGCAGCCGAAAGAAGAGTATCTCGCCTATCTCGCATCAACCGGTAATGCTGTAGACCGACTCAAGTTGCGAAACAACACCGTGTTTAATTTGGGAATAGGGTTCCCTTTTTAATAATGGCGAGTGGCGAGTGGCGAGTGGCGAATGCGTAACCAATAATTGCCTATCTGGACTATTCGCTGTCCATCAATCTTAATTACTGCTCGCGTCGAAAAAGCCACTTCACGACGTACTTTTGCACCCGATTTTAAAAAACCGCTCATGCAAAAGATTAGGAATATCGCTATCATCGCTCACGTTGACCATGGTAAAACAACGCTTGTAGACAAGATGCTTCATGCCGCCATGTTGTTTCGTGAAAACGAACAAACCGGCGAACTCATTCTTGACAACAATGATCTTGAGCGTGAGCGCGGTATTACCATTTTGGCAAAGAACGTTTCTATTCAATACAAAGGTCATAAAATCAACATCATTGATACTCCCGGCCACAGTGACTTCGGAGGTGAAGTTGAACGGGTATTGAATATGGCTGAAGGGGTTTTGCTTTTGGTAGACGCCTTTGAAGGACCCATGCCACAAACACGCTTCGTGTTGCAGAAAGCCATACAGATGGGCCTCAAGCCTATTGTTGTAATCAATAAAGTTGACAAAGAAAACTGCACTCCCGACGAGGTACATGAAGCTGTGTTTGATTTGATGTTCAACCTGGGTGCAACAGAAGAGCAGCTCGACTTCCCAACTGCTTATGGCGCGGCCAAGCACGGATGGATGAGTTTAGACTGGAAGGTAAAGACCGACACCATTGAACCTTTGTTGGACTTGGTATTGGAACATATACCCGGGCCGATTAAGAGAGAGGGTACGCCGCAAATGTTGGTTACTTCACTCGACTATTCAGCCTACACGGGTCGCATGGCCATCGGAAAACTTCACCGTGGTGAACTCACTGCAGGAATGCCTATTTCACTTACCAAGCGCGACGGCCGTATTGTGAAAGGCCGCATCAAAGAATTATATGTATTTGAAGGTCTTGGAAAGCGTAAGGTTGAAAACGTGATATCCGGCGATATCTGCGCCATCAATGGAATTGAGGAATTCGAAATCGGTGACACATTCACCGACTTTGAAAATCCGGAAGCACTACCTACGATTGCGGTGGATGAGCCGACCATGAGTATGCTCTTCACCATCAACGATTCTCCTTTCTTCGGTAAAGAAGGAAAGTTCGTAACAAGCCGTCACATCAAAGAGCGTCTGGAAAAGGAACTGGAAAAAAACCTGGCATTACGTGTTCAGGAAACTGATAAAGCTGACCGCTTCATGGTATTTGGTCGCGGTGTACTCCACTTGTCTGTTCTTATTGAAACCATGCGTCGTGAAGGCTACGAACTTCAAATCGGGCAGCCACGTGTTTTGGTAAAAGAAATTAATGGACAGAAGCATGAGCCAATCGAAGAATTGACCATTGACCTTCCAACCGATATGACCGGAACCGCTATTGAGGCGGTAACCAAGCGCAAAGGTGAAATGAAGAACCTCGAGCCCAAGGGCGACCGCACGGTATTGGAGTTTGAAATTCCTTCGCGAGGAATCATCGGCTTGCGCAGTTACATGCTTACCGCTACCCAGGGTGAGGCCATTATGTCGCACCGTTTCAAAGAGTATCAACCCATGAAAGGGGAAATACCCGGGCGCTTGAATGGATCACTCATATGCATGGAGACAGGAAATGCTGTTGCATACAGTATTTCAAACCTTCAGGACCGTGGTAAGTTTTTCGTGGATGCCATGGACGAAGTATATGAAGGCCAGGTAATCGGTGAACACTCCCGCGACAATGATTTGGTTGTGAATGTTACGAAGACAAAACAGCTCACCAACATGCGTGCTTCGGGAACGGACGCTAAGAATGTGATGGCTCCGCCCATTCGCTTCAGTCTGGAAGAAGCACTTGAATACATTGGTGCAGATGAGTATGTAGAGGTAACTCCGAAGAGCATTCGCTTACGCAAGGTTTACCTGAACGAAAACGACCGCAAACGATTCGCAAAACAGTTTCAACAGCAGTAACATAACGGAACGATACAATCTCTGCGCTCCTGGTTAGAACACGGCAAAGCCACGTTTTAATCAGGAGCGCAGTTTTTTATGACGGTGTTGAGCAGGTATGTTCTCTATTTTTAGTTGGTGAAACTTTCACTAAGTGTACATATTACACTTTGTTTATATTTGACACCTAATCGAATCGATTACCATGAAAACAATTCTATCTACCTGTGCATTTTTCGCGCTACCACTATTGGGCGCAGCACAAATTCTTTCTACCAACCCACCCTTCCCGACGCAAAACGATGTGATCACCATCACCTACAATGCCGGTTCGGGCAATGCCGAACTTAACAACGTAGTGCCACTCTATGCGCACACAGGCGTTGTTACTCAAAATGACGTTGACAATTGCGTAAACAACTGGCAATATGTAAAAGGGCCTGACAACGTCTGGGGTACTGCCAACAGTTCCTTGCTGTTGACACCTCAGGGCGGAAATCTGCACACCATCCAGATACAGCCTTCTACCTTTTATGACGAGATGCCTGCCGGCACAGATGTAGCGCGCCTCATGTTCGTGTTTCGCAATGCTAATGGATCGCTGGTGGGACGCAACGCAGACGGATCGGACATCTACCTCGATCTTTTTGAACCCGGTTTCCACGCGGGAATCCTTCAGCCTTACCAGCAAGTTATCAATGCAGATGTAAACGAGAACATTCCGCTTCAGTGTGCATCATCATCACCTGCAACACTCACACTTACCATCAACGGAGAAGTTGTGGCAACAGCCGACAATACAACGTCTTTGAACTACACATTCAACCAACCGACCAATGGTGGTTACGACGTAGTCTTATCGGCTACCGATGGAATAAATAGTGCGAGCGAAACCATTCTCATCAATATCAACCCGCAGCCGGCTGTTATTGCCGCCCCTGTTGGCACACAAGACGGCATAACAGTAATCGATAACTCCACCGTTCGCCTGCAGTTGCATGCCCCGAATAAGGACTTTGTATATGTGTTGGGTGACTTCAATAACTGGCAATTCAATGCAGCTTATTTGATGAACCGCACTCCGGATGGCAACAAGTATTGGCTCGACATTACCGGGCTCGATGCCAACACAACCTACGCTTTCCAGTATAGCATCGATCTGGATGACATGCGCATCGCTGATCCATACACAGAGATGGTACTCGACCCATGGAATGACCCCTGGATTCCGGCAACTACATTTCCAAACATCCCGGAGTATCCTCGATGCAGCACTTCTCAAATAGCTTCCACCATTAAAATCAATAGTACAGATTACAACTGGACCGACGCCTCGTATGTGCGTCCACCGGCCGAACGTCTCGTAGTATATGAACTTCATGTGCGCGATTTCATTTCAGCGCGCAACTACCAAACACTGACTGACACGCTCGACTACCTGGATCGACTGGGTGTTACAGCGATTGAATTAATGCCGGTGAATGAATTTGAAGGCAACGACAGCTGGGGGTACAATACCTCATTCTTCTTTGCGCTCGACAAAGCCTACGGAACGAAAGAGGCATTCAAGACGTTCATCAACGAATGCCACAACCGAGGCATCGCTGTTCTGATGGACGTTGTGGTGAACCATGCTTTTGGACAAAACCCGATGGTGCGCATGTACTTTAATCCGGATGCCGGAGACTACGGTCAACCCACCGCAGAAAATCCATGGTTTAATGAAACCCCACGCCACGACTTCAATGTAGGTTATGACTTCAACCATGAAAGTTCACTTACGCGAAACTTCTTTAAGCGCATGATGCGCTACTGGATTGACGAGTACCACATCGATGGCTACCGATTAGACCTGTCGAAAGGATTGACCCAAAACTATACGCTGGGCAACATTGGCGCTTGGGGAGCATATGACCAGAGCCGTGTCAATATATTGACAGACTACTACAACGATATTCAGTCACACGAGCCAGGAGCGTATGTGATTTTGGAGCACCTCGCAGACAATAGCGAAGAAACGGCATTGTCGAATATCGGTATGATGCTCTGGGGCAAAATGACCACGGAATACGAACAGGCCAGCATGGGCTACAATTCAAACTCAAA
>Ga0169931_10007273_pt1 | contig 16453 bp, 12 predicted proteins | sample Kivu_15m_20L_FD_129675 | JGI IMG/M metagenome (GOLD analysis project Ga0169931, IMG submission 129675) | Freshwater microbial communities from Lake Kivu, Western Province, Rwanda to study Microbial Dark Matter (Phase II) - Kivu_15m_20L... | ecosystem: Environmental > Aquatic > Freshwater > Lake...
AGCGTTTTCCGAAGACCAGCCCAGGACTTCCCGTCGGCCGGCGTTACGGCCGATCGTGATCGGTCCGCTGCCTAGCAAAAGGGTAGGGCGCACACGTTCATTGTGCGCCCCGGCCCCTGGGGATCAACTCCAAACAGACCAGCCGGTCCGCCCCCCGAACATACATCAGGCCGTCTGCCAGGATCGGTGCGGCCCAGGCGGGGTATCGCAGCAGCTTGGGGGCCTGAAAGCCAAACGGATTTGGCTCGGTCCGAGGGCGGTCTTCGAGCACCGCCTCGGCCACGAGTTCGTACTTCTGAGGATTGGCTTTAATGAGCCGGAGCGTGCCGTTTTCAGACTGACAGACAAAGTGCCCGTCGACATACATCAGTGAAGCCCTGGTCAGGTTCGGTTCGCTCCACTTAACTTCGCCGGTGGCAAGTTCCACGCAGCGGAGTTCGGCATTCTCGGTATGCCGGCCACTGGAAGCGTAAACGTAGCCTTCGTGTTCCACGGGCGTGTTCCAGTGCGTCTGCAGGGCCTTGTCGCGGCGGCGCTCTTCGTCCGACCAAACCACGGCCGGATCTTTGCCGGCCGCGACTTCCAGCAGCACGCCGCCGGGACCGTACGTCTCCGAGATCAGCACACGGTTGCCAACCACCACCGGCGTGCTCGCGTTGACGCTTTCAAGAATCTTGGCTCGCCAGGGAAAATGAAAATCCCTCTTGCCGCTCACCGGGTCAAAGGCCAACAGCCCGGCACGCGCGAAGACGAAGCACCAGCGGCGGCCAGCGATCGTCGCAAGCTTCGGCACTGCGTAACTCGCCAGATCATCGCCGAGCTTGTAGCGGACCTTTCCGGTCAGCTTGTCGAATGCCACCACGCACGAACCATTGGGCTCAACCAGGTCCAGGCGTCCGGGTGGAACGTTCTTGCTGTCCGGCGGACTGCCGCCGACTTGCACGATCAGCAGGTCCCCTTCGACGACCGGCGAACTTCCGACACCGAAAAAATTCTGAATGACACCGAACTCCGCGGCCGTGTCGACCTTCCAGATCAGCTTGCCGCTGGCCGCATCAAGGCAGTGCAGCATCCCTTCGGCGCCGAACAGATAAACCCGACCCTCGTCGAGGATGGGCGAGCAGCGTGGACCGTTATCGTAACCGTAGAGGTCCTCGAACTCGCTGGGGTATCTAAATTCCCACAGCGGCGCACCCGTTCGCGCGTCGACGGCACGTAGCCTCGCTTCGTCATCGATGCGATCGAACTGGTAGAGACGGCCGGCGGCAACGGTGGGCGCGCCATAGCCGGTGCCGAGCTCCAGCTTCCAGACCTGGGGCGGACCTTGGGGGGGCCATTTTATTAGGATCCTGACTTCGGTGGACTTGCTGTCGGCCGTGGGCCCCAGGAATGCGGGCCAGTCGGCGGCCAACACAGAACCTGCCGAAACGAGTGAGAAATACAAACCCACCAGCGTGAGCCAGCTTGCAGCCGCATTCCCTTGCCGTGGCTGGCGGGCTACGATTTGAGGAGTTGCGTTCATGGCATCAGTTTCGGTCCCGCGATGTTAGTCGTCAATTCACGAATTCGAATTCCCGACTCCGAGCTCGAATGGAGTTTCGTGCGCAGTTCGGGTCCCGGCGGTCAAAACGTCAACAAGGTCAGCAGCAAAGCGGTGCTCAGGTGGCACGCCTTGGCCAGCAGCGCCCTGCCAAGCGACATTCGTGCCAGGTTTCAGCAGCGGTACGCAAGTCGGCTGACGACCGAAGGGGACTTGGTGCTGAGCAGCCAGCGCTATCGCGATCAGGGGCGGAACATCGAGGACGTCAAGCAGAAGTTGACTGCGATGCTCGAAGGGGTCAGCACAGCGCCCAAGAAGCGGCGACCGACCAAGCCCTCGAAAGGCGCCATCGCCCGGCGGCTCGAGTCCAAGCAGGCCGTCTCGAAGAAAAAGCAGTTGCGGCGTGACGTGGGCAACGATTGAGACCGTCCGATCCACAGCGACAGCAGCTATCGCGCGAGTTTGCCGGCTGGCAAAACCTCGCGGGGGCAGGCACCGGAAGCTGAAGGAGTCGTTGGGAAGGGCAGGGAAAGTTCGGGTCGCACGGCATCCGATGACTATCCTAGAGGCCACGGTCCTCGCGAATCTGGCCATCTCCCACCTGCTGCCTCCGGCGGCCGCCGCACTTCCTTCGCCACCTTCCGCCCGCTCGCGCCACTTCTCACGGAGCACCGTGCCATGAAAGGCTTCCTCACGCTCAATCTGATCCTGCTGTCGTGCCAGTTGGCGGCGGCTCAATGCTGCGACCACTGCGGCTGCGAGTCGAACTGCTACAAGGTTTGCCGGCCGGTTTGCGAAATCAAGAAAGTGCCGAAAGTCACTTACGATTGCGAGTGCGAGGACTTTTGCGTGCCGGGCAAGAGCTGTCACTCAGTGGTTTGCGATGAGTGTGGCAACAAGAAGCACGTCTACGCACCTACTTGCGGAGAAGTTCGCACGCGCACGAAGCTCATCAAGCATGAGACCACGGTCGACAAGGTGACGTACAAGTGGGTCGTGGAGACAGTTTGCTGCGGCTGCCGCGAGCGATGCGCCGCGGCAGAGAAGGCCGGCCAGCCGCTCGACCCGGCCGCCACGGCTCAGTACGTCGCTGGCCCCGATGCGCGATTAATCAACTTCGAGCAGGCGACCACCAGCGACGCGTCAGTCAAAGTCGAAGCCCGGACGAAGCCGGGAAAATTCAGCTTGGAGCGGATCTTCAAGTCGCGCGGCAACTGAATCGACAATTAGCCGGCCCGCGCCGCCGGTGGCCGCGCAAGTTCATCGCGGATATAATGCGGGGTGTTCCGTTTCTGACCTCGATCCGCAGCCGCGATGTAAACTTGGGGCAATGGCTAGACGATTCGATATCGACCGCATCCTGAAGGAGTGGCCTTACCAGCCTGGCGAAATCAGTGCGCGGCTGGTCCGCGCCGCTGACGGGCGTGAGGTCCTGCAAATGCGGGTCGAAATGGGAGTCCTGCAGCTCGAAACGAGTGGCCGGCCCGATGGCGAAAACCCCGGCGGAGACGGGACCTACTTCGATCATCTCAAGAAGCTGGCCGGCACGGATGGTGACGGGCTGCTCGTCCTGACGGGCGACCAGTGCGCGGAAGCGGACCGCGAGTTCGTGCAGTATTATCACCGCCGCATCTGCTGGCTGGCGCTCCGCGAATTTCGCCGAGCGGCCGAGGACGCCGATCACACGCTGGCCTTCATGGATTTCGTCAGGGCTCACTCGCCCGGCGAGGAATGGACTCTCTCGCACGAGCAATACCGGCCATTCGTGCTGTTCCACCGCACCCAGGCTGCCACGCTGGCCAAGCTCGACGAGGACGGCGCCGAGGCCGCTTTGCAGGAGCTCGATTCAGGCCTGAATCGCTTCCGCGACCTGTTCGTGGAATACGACGCCGAGGACCAGTTCGAAGACGATGACCTGGTCGCCCGCCTGCACGAACTGCAGGAGGCGCTCCGCGAGCAGTACCACGTCGAGCCGAGTCTTAGCGAGCAACTTGCCGCGGCCGTCGCCGCCGAGCAGTATGAGCTCGCCGCCCAGCTGCGCGACGAGCTGCGCCGGCGGAATAAATCGGCGTAACTCACCCGGCTGGCGATGCGACGAACTTGAGCGCGCTTTTTCATTATGCTGAACGGCGCAACCGCCGCTCACTCTCGGTCGATCTCGGTAAGCTACGTCGACCTTGTAGGTGAACGATGCACTCACCAGGCGAATGCCGCCAATCGGTTTTGACTGCAATAGCGATTTTGTAATTTCCGGATTGTAAATCTGTACACTACTCGCGGTGTACGCGGGGGGCACACCACGCGCAACTCTCGAATTTCCACGCGACTTCATCGCGCAGAAATTTTTCTCGCGCGTTTGGCACGCCTTCTGCGTTAGTGGTGCATCGTGCAGCCAACCACCCAAGGCTGCCACGGAACAGTCACATCTGACAGCATCACCTCTCGATAGCGAACAAAGGAGTGTTTCTCATGTTGGTGCTCACCCGCAAAGCGAAGCAGCAAATTCAGATCGGCCCCTACGTCACGATCACCATCCTGCAAATCAAGGGTCAAGCGGTGCGCGTCGGCATTGAGGCCCCGAAAGACGTCACGGTCCTCCGCAGCGAATTGGCGGAGAAGCTTCTCGATGGCGAGTTCGATCCGACGGTCGCCGCCGCGGTGGAAAAAGTGGAACGCGAGTCCGAAATAAATCGCGGTGCTGACCACGAACAATCCATTGGCCGGACGAAGACTTCGGCTGAGGTGTCCCTGCGATGCCGAGCTCCTCGCGTCGATGTAGCACCCTTGACTTCGCCCTATCAGTCGACGGGCTCGGCATCGCTTTTACGTCCCCGTCGTCGTCGGATGTTGATGAGCTAGCCCTACGGCAATCCGGAGAAGGCACCCGCAGTAGCTCGAACGCGCGATGCCCCACGGGGGGGCACGCCGAGGCATCTGCCCCTTGCCTCGGCGTCCACGTGCGGCTGAGTTTGACAACTTGACTTGCTTGAAATGCCGCCCATCGTGCTTCGGCTCAGGGAGGCGACCGCACACCAGTCGGCGGTCGCCTCCCATTTTTTTTGGGCCCGCAGGCCTGCCGCGGCGTTTGTGGGCGGAAGAGCGGCCCGGCCCAAGATAAAAATGCTACATTCCAGGCAGGCTCCCCGAACAAGCATTTCCAGCCTCTTTCGCCTTCCTGCCGCATGGCCTCGGTCAACGAACTTCTCAGCGCTGCGTTTGCCCAGCATCGAGCGGGAAATCTCGCACTGGCCGAAACACTCTACCGGCAGCTCATCGCCGAAGCGCCAAACTCGGCCGATGCCTGGCATCTGCTGGGAGCCCTCCACATCCAGGCGAAGCGTTACCCCGAAGCCGTGGAGGCAATCGAACGAGCGATCGCGCTGAATCCGAATTCCCCCACCTTCTACAGCCACCTGGGGGCTGCCTACGGCGAACTCGGCAACCACGAGCAATCCCTGGAGAATCTCCGCAAGGCCGTTGAACTGGACCCCGACGCGGCGACCGCGCACTACAACCTGGGAACGGCCCTTCGCAACGCCGACCAAATCGAGCCGGCCATCGAGAGCTTTCGCCGGTCGGCGGCGCTCGACCCTAAAGCGTCAGAAACGCACTTCAACCTCGCAAACTCGCTGCGCGATCTGAAACGCTACGGCGAGGCTGAAACGAGCTATCGCGCGGCGATTGCGCTCAAGCCCAACTACATCAAGGCCCTGATCAACCTGGCCTTGGTGCTGAACGAAGTTCGCCAGCGAGACGAAGCCGTGGCCACGCTGCGGAGAGCCGTGTCCTTGGAACCGAAGCACGCCAGGGCCTATCTCAACCTGGGCAGCATCCTCCGCGACGCGGGCCGCTTCGACGAGGCCGTCGTCGAACTCGAGCGGGCGGTAGCGCTTGAGCCGCAGTCGGCCGAGGCCCACAACAACCTGGGCACGGCCTTCCAGGCTCGGGCCGAGTTCGATCGTGCGGCCGCCTGCTACGAGCGTGCGCTAGAGCTGAATCCCGAGCTACCGGACGTGCACTTTTCGCTCGGTACGCATCTGCTGCGTGAGGGCAATCTCAAGCGGGGCTTTGCCGAGTACGACTGGCGGTGGAAATGCCGGACGTTCTCGCCGCGCGTGACCGATCGGCCGCGTTGGGATGGTGGTCCGCTCAACGGCCGCGGAGTTCTGCTGCACGCCGAACAGGGACTCGGCGATACGTTGCAGTTTATTCGCTTTGCCGAGTTGGTGCAGCAGCGCGGCGGACGTACGATTGTCGAATGTCAGCCCCCTCTCGTGAAGCTTCTGGCGTCTTGCCGAGGCGTCGATCAGCTTGTTGCCATGGGGCAACCGCTCCCCGAATTCGATGTGTATTGCCCCCTGATGAATTTGCCGGGTGTGCTGGGGCTTGAAGAGCGGGAGCTTTGGACGGGGCCATACCTCAGCCCGGAGCTCGAGCGTGTCGCCCAGTGGAGCGAGCAGCTTGGCGCGCACAACGAGTTGCGTGTTGGCCTCTGCTGGCAAGGGAATCCACAACACCTATTCGACTCTCAACGATCCCTGCCTCTGTCGCTGTTTGCTCCTCTGGCAAACATTCCAGGCGTGCGGTTGCTCAGCTTGCAAAAGGGGGCCGGAAGCGAACAGATCGCCAGTTGCGGGTTCGCGATCGAAGAGCTCGATGCAACGCTCGATGTGGATGGAGCGTTTCTCGATACGGCCGCTGTCGTCCAACAGCTTGACCTGGTGATCGCGGCCGATACGGCGATCGCGCACCTTGCCGGCGCGCTGGCGGCGCGGGTGTGGATTCTGGTGAGCGCCCATGGTGACTGGCGCTGGATGGTTGACCGTGAGGACAGCCCGTGGTACCCCACCGCGCGATTGTTCCGGCAGCAGCAACTGGGCGATTGGCAAGCGGCAATAGCGAACGTGACACGCGCGCTCGCTGATGCGGCGACTCAATGGCACGCGAGCTCCCATCGCGCATAAAAAACCCCCAGAACCCTGCCGCTAAACAGGGTTCTGGGGTCACGTGCACGACTGGCTGTGGGGACAGCCAGCAGGGACACAGCTAGATTAGCCGCAGTCAGCGCAAACGCAAGCAAATGCGTGCCAAATTTCTCGCGGCTGACCAGGCAACATTAACCGTTGTGTCGGCTAGAATCACGGACACTTCATGTCCGGTCGCCCCGTGTCCGTCGACTACGGAGAAAGCCGTACGCATCAAAAAACGTTGACCCCCGAAAAGCCCCGCGGCTATACTGCACGCACCACGCTTGATCCCGGCACTAGCCCACCGCACTAAGCCGAGATGCCCCATGACTTTCTGCCTGCCAAAGTCGCCGCTGCCGGCCCTGATTCTGTCCCTGTTCGCGTTACTGGCTGGCACGGCTCAGGCGGCCACGCCTGGCGATCCAGCCGCGCCCAATGCGGCACCCAAGCGATTGTCGTCGCAAACGCTCGACAAGCTGATTGCCGCTCAAGCGGGCTTCCAGGCCCAGACAGTCAGGCAGACAGATGCCGAGTTTCTTCGCCGTCTGAGCTTCGACCTCATCGGCCGCCAGCCGACACTGGCTGAGCAAGAGGCCTTTGCCGCAGACCAGTCCGCCGACCGGGATGCAAAAGCCATCGAGCAGTTGCTTGCCAGCGAAGAGTTCGGCCGCAACTGGGCGAACTACTGGTCGGATACGATTGCCTATCGCGTACCGCCGCCGGAACTCACGTACCTCAATTACGACCCACTGAAGAACTGGCTCGCCGAGAAGTTCAACCAGAACGCACCGTGGCACGAGGTAGTCCGCGAACTGATCATAGCGACCGGCAAGATCGACGATGTGCCGGCGGCTACGTTCGTCGGCTACCACGCGGCCAACGCCACGAATCTTGCTGGCGAAACAAGCCGGATTTTTCTCGGTCAGCAAATTGGCTGTGCGCAATGCCACGATCATCCTTTCGATCGTTGGCAGCGAGCGCAGTTTCACGAGCTGGCGGCGTTTTTTGCCCGTAGCAAGAGCAAGCTTCCCTGGAACGATGGCGGCGCCACCGTGGTCAGCTCGGCCGAGAAGGGCGAGTATCTCATGCCCGACATGGCAGACCCGTTCAAGAAGGGCACCGCCATGTCGCCCACGGTGCTCGACGGCGATCCGCTCGGCAAGGGCAAGAGCGACCTTGAGCGTCGCGAACAGCTCGCCGCCTGGGTAACCGCGCGAGACAACCCGTGGTTTGCCAAAGCGCTGACCAATCGGGTCTGGGCGCGGCTGATGGGGCGCGGATTCTACGAGCCGATCGACGACCTGGGAAATTCGCAGACACCGCTCTGGCCCGAGGTACACCTGGCGCTGGCGGAACACTTCCGCGCAAGCGATCACGACATGAAGGACTTGTTTCGGCTGATTGTGAGCAGCGAAGCCTATCGCCGGGGGATCCGCACGACGGACGCGCAGGCCGCCGATACGGCAATCGCGGCGCCGCTCCGCCTGCGAGGGGACGAAGTCTTTGCCGCGCTCGCCGTCGCCATCGAATTGCCGAACGTGACGCCCCCCAAAGTCGAGCCCACGGCCGAGATCCGCTTTCCGCCGCCGCCGCAAAGCACCCGCGACCTGGTGAACGCAGCCTTCGGCAACGATCCATCGTTCGCTCCCTTCGACGCGCCCCGAACGATGTCGCAAGCCCTGTGGATGATGAACAACGAGCAGCTACAAAAGCAAATTGATGCTTCGCCGGAGAGCGGCACAATGCTGGGCGAACTGCTCAAGAGCGAAGCGGACGATCCGGCCGCCGTGCGGAAGCTTTATCAGCGTGTCCTGGCACGCGAGGCAAATGACGGCGAAGTGTCGCTCGCGGTTGAGCACCTCAAGAAGCTCGGCAACCGTGAAGCGGCATTCGAAGATCTGCTGTGGGCGCTGGTGAACTCGGCCGAGTTCACGACACGCCGGTAGGACGATCGGTCAGAAAAGCGAAAGGCGGTACTCTCAATGCAGCATGAGCAAGCGATCCTCGACGTCGGAATGTCAACCGATGGCGTCGTCAGCCGCCGGGGCTTTCTGCGTCGGACGGCCGCCGCGAGCCTTGGCCTCGGCGCTCTGCGTCTGGGATGGCACGATCTGCTCGTGGCCAAAGCGGACGAACTCCGCCAGCAGGGCAAGTCGATGATCCTGCTCTGGATGGATGGCGGGCCCAGCCAGTACGACACTTTCAACCCCAAGCCAGGCTCGAAGTATCAAGGCCCAGCGCACGCGATTCACACCTCGCTTCCCGGCGTGCAGGTGGCCGAGGGCTGGCCGCTAATGGCGCGCAAACTCGACCAGATCGCACTGATCCGCTCGATGGTCAGCGACGAGAAGGATCACGAGCGGGCGATCGCGCTGGTGCGAACCGGCTATCACTTGAACCCGGCGGTGCGCTATCCGACCTGGGGTTCGATTGTGGCCCGCGACCGCGAGCGGTTCGAATCAGAGTTGCCGAGCTTCGTGCGAATCGGCCGGCCGCGGATCACGACGCGTGACGTCGACGCCGGCGTGCTGGGCGTGCGCTACAATCCCTTCAAGGTCGACCAACCCGGCTCGCTGCCGCCGAATCTGGCGCCGCAGGTAGCGCCGAGCGTTGTCGAACGCCGCCTGGCGCTTGCCGAACAGCTCGATGGCGAGTTTGCCAGGGCCGGCGGCAGCCAGGCAGTCGCTGAAAAGCAAGATGTCTATCGCCGCACGTCGCGGCTGGTACTCAGCCCGCGCGTTGGCGTGTTTGACCTGGAAGACGAACCGGCCGAACTGCGTGACGCCTATGGCCGGACTGAGTTCGGCCAGGGCTGCTTGCTCGCACGCCGGCTGGTGGAGCAGGGGGTCAGCTTTGTCGAAGTGATCAGCACCGGCTCGGTCGGCGACCAGGGCTGGGACACGCATAAGCTCGGCTGGGAACAGAATCCGCTGCTGTGCAACGAGTGCGATCCGGCCTATGCCACGCTGCTCACCGATCTGGCCCAGCGCGGAATGCTCGAAAACACACTCGTCGTCTGGATGGGTGAATTTGGCCGCACGCCCAAGTTCAAACCCGACGGCGGCCGCGAGCATTACAGCGAAGGCTGGCTAGTGGGCCTCTCCGGCGCGGGCGTCCGTACCGGTCAGGTCATCGGCGCCACGGACCACGACGGTGTCCATGTCACCGATCGTCCCGTCGGCGTGGGCGACCTGTTCATGACGTTCTGCCAGGTGCTCGCCATCGATCCGGCCGAGGAATACGTCACGGCCGACCGCCGCCCGATCAAACTCGTCGAACACGGCGAGGTGATCCGCGAGCTGTTCTAGAAACGGCTCGCCCGGAAGACGGCGCCAGGAACCGTTTTCGCTGCGGCTCTTGCAGCGGCTGCCGGTCCCATTCACAATCGGCCAGCAGCCGCGTCCCACTTTTCTCGTCCGGATAACCCACCATGCGAACGACCGCTTCCGTGCTGCTGACACTCCTTCTGGCGTCCAGCGCCGCGACCTGTCTGGCAAAGGACGAACATTTCACCCGCCAGAGCGACGTGATCTACGGCCGCAAGCACGGGATGGCCCTCACGATGGACGTGTTCCAGCCGAAGGAGAACGCCAACGGCGCGGCGATCATCTGGACGGTGAGCGGCGGCTGGTTCTCCTCGCATGAACATATCAACCTCGACTTCCTGCGCGAGTTGCTCTCCCGCGGCTACACCGTGTTCGCGGTCGTGCATGGTAGCCAGCCGCAGTTCACGGTGCCCGAGGCGGTCGCGGACATGAATCGCGCCGTGCGGTACATTCGCTCACACGCGGCGGAGTACGGCATCGATCCCAACCGCATCGGAATCAGCGGCGGCTCGGCCGGCGGGCACTTGTCGCTGATGATTGGCACGGCGGGATCGCCCGGCGACGAGAAGGCCAAGGACGACGTTGAGAAGGCGAGCAGCCGCGTGCAGGCCGTGGCGTGCTTCTTTCCGCCCACCGACTTTCTAAACTACGGCACGCCCGGCTTCGAATGGCTGAACCAGGGGATCAAGGATCCGCTTCGGGCTCCGTTCGATTTCCGCGAGTGGGACGCCGAGCGGAAGTACTTCGCGCCGGTTAGCGAGGAGAAGCGACGCGAGATCGCCAGGCAGATCTCGCCGGCCCACCATGTGAGTTCCGACGATCCGCCGACGCTGCTCATTCACGGCGACAAGGATTACCTGGTGCCGCTCCAGCAGTCGGAGCTGATCATCGAAAAGTTCAAAGCGGCCGGCGTGCCCTGCGAGCTGATCGTCAAGAAAGGCGATGCCCACGGCTGGAAGGACTGGCACGACGACATGAAGGCGATCGCCGATTGGTTTGATAAGTACTTGAAGAAGTAGTGCTGCCTTGGTTGCTGATCTGTCCTGTTCACGGGCCGTCTGACACAACTGGCAGGCCACGATCATGGAGCTTCGATGTATGCCGTCACCTAACACCGGGGTGGGCTGGGCGGTAGGGTTACATTACGCGACACTTGAGCAATTGCCATCTGAGAACCTAGTGGCAAGACAATGTACCGATTCTCGTTGAAACGCCTGCTTGCAGCTGTGTCACTGATCTGTGTCGGCTGTGCTACCTTCATTCAAATTCAGCGAGTGCTGGAACTTATCGATCCTTATCGAGAGTACCGCTTAGTCGGACCGATGATTGCGTCGGTTCAGCTTTCGATAGCAGTGTCTCTCCTGATTGCGGGGGTGACCCTTCTGTTTCTTCAATCGAAAACTGCATTCATCGTTGGGTGCATACTTGGGGCTATCGTGGGTTTCTTGTTTTGGCTTGCGGTCCTTAGCTTGATGGGTCGTTCGTGATAGGCGACGGACCGGCCCAACGATTGCGTCGTTGAGTAAGGGAAAGTTAGCACGATCCGTGGCCTACCTTCAATTACCAAAAGTGAGCCACCCGTCGAAGGCGTTTCTCCCCTGCCTCTGAGTGCGATCGGAAAGCTCGGACTGAGAGCACCCCGGCTCGCTTTCGCTCCCAGGTTCGCAGCGTCAGGCACGACGCTGTTGCGTTTTGCCTGACGCGCGCATGAAGAAAGAGCCGGGAGTCCGAAGACTCCCGGCCCAGTGCGCTGCTACCCCGTGCTTCGTTCAGGCCAGGAGCAAAAACGACTCCTGGCACCGTTTTCGTAATCCGTTTTCGTAATCAGCCCCCCGCGGCGGCCGCGGCTTCCGCTTCGATCGGCAGTTGTGGCTGAATATACTCGTGCGGCAGGACGTCCGGAATCACCTTCACGCCGGTCGTGAACTTCAGTGGCGGCGAGCCCGGATTGTCGTAGGTCAGCTCGATCAGGTAGGCCGTGTAGCCTTCCGCGGGCTTCTCGACGCCGCCCGCGTAGCTGCCGTCTTCAGCCGCTTCGAGCTTTTTGCTCTTCCAGATGCGACCGATCCGATCGACGCGGAAATCGCGCGCCTTGGGATTGGTTGCGTGCCACAGTTTCACTTCCTTGGGCTTGGTGTCGGTGGTGACCTTCGTGGTACCGTCTTCCTGGACCTTGAAGTCATACTCTGGCAGCTTGGTGCCGTTCTTCACCGCATTGTAGAACGACAGCAGCGTGAACGGCACGTCGGTGCCTCCCAGGCTGTGCTCGGCGTTCGGCACATAGCGGAGATACTTTGGCCCCGGCAACTCATCCCAATAGAACTGCCACGAGTCGGGCAGGAAGAACTGATCACCCGTCGCATTGACGACGTACTTGGGCATTGTGAGCCGGCTGCGATACTCGAACGGTTCTTCGATCTTCATCAGCGCGGCATACTGCGGCGAGCCGCTCCAGTCCATGATCTTCTGGGCGGTGTAATCGCCAACGGCCGGAGCCCAAAAGCCATAGGCCTGCCAGTGATGCTTGAACGAGGGGACGATATTCAGCATGTCGATGACCATCGGGGCAATACCCACCACGCGGTCGTCGACGATCGCCGTGGTCCAGGTGGTCCAGCCGCGCTTCGACCCGCCGCAGACCACGAACTTGTCGACCGCGACTTTGCCGCCTTCTTCTTTCGCGCAGAAGTCGGTAATCGTGTCCATCGCGCGGACGGCCGACTTGGTCATCGGCAGTCGGGCGGGCCACTTTTCTTCACCCGTGCGCAGGAACTTGTCCCAGGTGTATGCGATCAGCGAGTCTTCGGTCCGCTTCTGACCGTCACCGTTGAATACCAGCGGCTGATTCGGCACCATCTTCAGTTCGGTCACAACCGAGCCACTGCCCTTGGCAAGCTGCGAAGTCAGCGGATCGATCTTGCTGGGAGCGCTGCTCTCGTTCGAGCCGCCCGAAATGTACAGCAGGCCGGTCGACGACTTCACGTCGTCCGGCTTGGTGATGATCATCCAGTGCTTCCACACCGTGCGATCAACCTCGGACTCGGTGAGCCACGATTGCGAGGTCATCTCGAGCACGTAGGTGGTAAAGCCTTCGCCCGGCAGCGTGTTGACTAGCTTGTAGCTGTATACCGGATCAGGCTTTGCGACGTATTCGTCGAGAGCAGTTTTTTCTTCGCCGGGGGCGGCGCCCAGCATCAGCAAACAGGAGAGGAGGAGCAGGGCCGGGGCCCCGCACTTCGGCAGGCGGAACATGGGGTGGGTCCTCTAACGTGCAATCGTGAGTCCAGAAGGAGCCCGAAGGTGGGCCGTAGAACGCGGATAATGCAATGTAACCAGCGGCGGGGCCGTACTCAACAGCCCCAGAAAAAGCCTGCCGTTCTAGGGTGCGTGCTAATTGACCGGCCGAACGGGCCAGTGTTAGAATATTGTCGAATCAAGGATGGTTGATACGTCCGTCACCAGCCCGCAGAGTACAGGCCTTTTGCGTTCAGGCTTTGGGGGCTCATGCTTTCGGAGGGGGAATCATGTTGCGGATCCATGCAGGTGGTTCGGGACGATACTGCGACGGGATGACCCGCCGCAGCTTCGTGCAACTGGGCGTGGCTGGTATGGCCAGCGTCGGGCTGCCGCAGATCCTGCGGGCCAAGGAGGCCTCGCGGCGCACCGGTCGCCCAACCAAGGACACTTCGGTCATCATGCTGTGGCTCGATGGCGGTCCCTCGCATCTCGACACCTACGACATGAAACCGGATGCCCCGGTCGAGTACCGCGGCATCTGGAATCCCATCCGGACGAACGTCCCCGGCATTGCCGTCACCGAACTCTTTCCGAAGCAAGCCAAGATCGCGGATAAGTTTTCGCTGATCCGTTCGCTCCATCACGACAACGGCGACCACTTTACGGGCGGGCACTACATGCTCACCTCGCGCGGCGGGGCGAGCGGCGCCGACACGACGGGCAAGTATCCCTCGATCGGTTCGATCGCCGCACGGCTGCTCGGACCGCGAAAAAACGGGATGCCGGCTTATGCTGCCGTGCCCATCGCTTCGAGCATCGGCCTGCGGCCTGGCTACTTCGCCGCGAACTATCTCGGTCACTCCTACGACCCGTTCGAGACTGGCGGCGATCCGAACGCGGCCGAGTTCAAGGTCGACAATATCAACCTTGCCGGTTCGATGACGATCGATCGGCTGGAGAATCGCCGCACGCTGCTCGCGGACTTCGATCGCATGCGCCGCGACATGGACAGCTCGGGCGCCATGGAAACCATGGACAGCTTCGACCATAAGGCTTATGAGATGGTCACCGGCGGCGAAGCCCGCAAGGCGTTTGACATCGCCAGCGAGGACGCGCCCACGCGCGATCTGTACGGCCGTCATTCCTGGGGCCAGAGCACGCTGCTCGCCCGGCGGCTCGTCGAAGCCGGCAGCACCTGGGTCACCGTGCACATGGGCGGCTGGGACCATCACTGGGATCTGAAGAAGGGCTACGAGAATTATCTACCCGTGGTCGACTCGTTGGTTTCGGGGCTGTTTATCGATCTCGAGCAGCGCGGGCTGATCGACAAGACCCTGGTTGTGCTGTGCGGCGAGTTCAGCCGCACGCCGCGGATGAACAACGGCGGCAACGGCGGCCCGGCCGGCAGCATGGGCACACCCGGCCGCGATCACTGGGGCAACGCCCTGAGCGTGCTCATCGGCGGAGGCGGCATCCAAGGTGGCCGCGTCGTGGGTGCCACAAATCGGCTGGGCGAAGTGCCGGTCGATCGCCCGCTGGAAGCATGCGACTTGCACGCGACGATCTACGACCGGCTGGGCATCGATCCAGCCACCAGCTTCCTGAACCACGCAGGCCGGCCAATTCCGGCGATCGACCGCGGGGAAGTGATCTCCGAGCTGCTGTAGCTGCAGTGGATCGCCTAGAGGGTGCCACAGATGGCCGTACTCGGCTCACCCGTACTCCGCGTGACCTAACTCTTGGCGCCAAACTCGGCCAGGTAGCCTTCGATCTGCTCGCGATGCTCGGGGCGAAAACGCTGGAACGGTTCGGCCATGTAGTCGTCGCACACGCCCACGCACGAGAGGGCGCACTTCAGTCCCTTGATGAACGCCGAGCCATGCTGGCCGACGGAGTAGATCGTCCGGCCGATCCGAATCACCTGGGCGTGTAATTCCAGTACTTTCTCGATGTCCTGCGCAACCGCTGCGTCGTACAGTTCGACGTACAGCTTTGGGAACAGATTCGCCCCGCCACATACCCCGCCGTGTGCGCCGAACAACACCGACTCTCCGAGCAATTCTTCCGGACCGACCAGCAGCGAAAAGTCGGGCCGCTCGGCGCAGATTGCCCGGATCTTGTGGAAGTAGATCATCTGGGCCGAGCTGTCTTTCAGCCCCACGACATTCGGAATCCGCTGGGCCGCCTGCACGGTTTGCGGATCGAAGGTGATCTTGGTGTGCGTCGGCATGTTGTACAGAAACACCGGCAGCGGCAGGTCGGTCGCGATGTCCTGGATGTATTCGAGCAGCTCGGGCTGGCCGGCGGGAAAATAGTAAGGGGCTGACAGCACGACGGCCTGGGCGCCCGCGTCGGCGGAATAGCCGGCTAGCTGCACGCTCTCAGCGTAAGAGGTGTCCGTTACGCCCACGAGCACCGGCACGCGGCCGGCCACCTGCCGGCAGACCTGCGAGATCAGCTCGCGCCGCAAGCGATAGCTGAGGCTCGGCGCTTCGCCAGTCGTGCCCAGGATAAAGATCCCATGAACCCCGCCGGCGAGCAGATGATCGACCAGCCGCTCGGTGCCGGCGACGTCGAGCGAATCACGTCCCGAGAGCGGGGTGACCATGGGCGGAATGATGCCACGCAGCGGAATGGGCAGGGCAGGCGAACTCACGGCAGGGAAACCTCACGGGGAGCAATTTCTTGATGGTCCAGGCAATCGAGTATGACGACCACCCGCGGTACTGGCCAGCCCCGCTGGGAAAGCGAGGAAGGCCCGTTTCCCTGCGAGAATGTGCGACTTTGGTGAGTGCCCTGGAGCGGTTGGCAGGCGTGCGATAGGATTCACTCTGTGACCACCCTCCCGCCTGTCGTCGAGTCTGCCCCGCCCAGCGGCGTCCATTCCCCGGCTCAAACTGCCGTCACGCCCGCAGCCGTCTCGCCGTATTTGTGGATGCTTTCGGGGTCGCTGGCATTTTCAGGCATGGCCACCCTGGCGCACGCCCTGGCGGGGCGCTGTGACTGGGAGATCGTGGCGGCTGTGAGGGCCGGGCTGGCACTCTTGTTTGCGACCACGCTTGCCTGGCGGGCTGGCGCGCAGTTGGTATTTTTCCGGCCGCGAATTCTCTGGCTTCGTAGCATCTCCGGCACCGTCAGTCTGCTGTGCACGTTCTACGCGCTTTTGCATCTGCCGATCGCTGACGTGCTGACGATCACGAATATGTTTCCGGTTTGGGTAGCCCTCTTGAGCTGGCCGCTGGACGGCGAGCGCCCTACCAAGGACGCCTGGGCCGCGATCTTCGTGGGAATTCTGGGCGTGGTGCTGATCGCGCAACCGCATTTCGCCAACGAGGATCCTTTGCCGGCGATCATCGCGCTCGTCGCTTCGTTCAGCACGTCGA
>Ga0169931_10007274_pt1 | contig 16452 bp, 9 predicted proteins | sample Kivu_15m_20L_FD_129675 | JGI IMG/M metagenome (GOLD analysis project Ga0169931, IMG submission 129675) | Freshwater microbial communities from Lake Kivu, Western Province, Rwanda to study Microbial Dark Matter (Phase II) - Kivu_15m_20L... | ecosystem: Environmental > Aquatic > Freshwater > Lake ...
AATGGTGATTAACTGATTCGGCGTAGTATTGTCGTTGCTGAGGTCTGAAGCGCCTTGAATATTGTCGATCGTAATAGCATTGTCAATCCTGACTGTGGCGGCTTGCTGTAATGTTGTTGATGCCTCGCTGTTCAGGTTGCTCAGCTGCAGCATCGCTCCAATTGAATTGCGTCCATTATTCCCCCAACTGATAAATTCTTTTAAGGCCTCTCTTAGACCACCTTCCTTATCTTTTGAGCCCGACTTTCCTCCCCATGGTGTGGGCGATCCTGGTACCCACTCATCTAGCTTGCCTTTCTTTCGTGAACGCTCAAAGTCTGGCATATCCCCTACAAAGCCGCTTAGCACTGAATCAATACCGATGTCACTGCTGAGCATTCCAGCTCCAAGAATAAGACTATTATTAGTTGTATTCTCCACAGTTAAGCTATGGCCTATTATCTTGCCGCCAATGATTGTTTTGGCTTGATTGTTGATATTGCTGTAACTGATTGACACGGCTAGACCTAGGCCTGTCCCTTCTCTGCTATCCTCATCGCCAGTTTTCTCTCGTTTCTTTTGAGAACTACTCTTGCCTTTATTCGTGATTCTTGCATAGGAGTTAAATGAGTTCCCCATCAAGGTTCCACTCACGTCTGAAAGCATGCTGCTATCATTGGCTGGATTTGACGCGTATGCCTCCCACGCTTCACCGCTTCCAAATGTCGTGAAGAAAATGCTTGGATATACAGTCTGATTGCTGATGTTAACGTTGGGTGTTGCAGACAGACCCTGAATTGTTCCCTGGATCTCAGTGATCGCGTTATTGCTTACATCATTGACGGCAAATGCAACGGCCAAGGCTCCTTTTGCGTTGTAGTCTACATCTGTATTTCCTTCTGCCCATGATGTGAGATTTGTTGTTGTGCTTGTTGTGATTGTGACCGAGCCTTCAGATGCAAGAATTGCTGGTTGATTGATTGTTACTTTTGCATTGTGGCTGGCCAGGTTAACTGAAACTGCAGCAGAAAGCGTGCCGGTAGACTTGCCTTCTGTGTAACCACCTCCATCCTTGATAGCGTCTTTGAAACGTGTACCAAGAAACATTTCTTTTGGACTTGAGTTCTTTCTCGCATCGTTGATTATCCAGGGGTGCTTGCCATAGTCGCGTGTCTTTGGATTGGAACCCGTGCCACCAGAACTGTTGACCGAGTTCACGGCCTGGATGGTGCTACTGAGTGTGATGTCACGACTTGTTGTCGAGCCGCTGCTGCCTGCTATGTTGTTCGCATTTAATTGGTTGCTCGCTTGAACCTGCTGGGTTGTTGTTCCTACGTCAACTTTTTCAAGCACTGTACTTTGTGTAATTTGCTGGCCACGCAGGGCATAGGGTTGGGACTTATTGTATTGGTCATTACTAGTTGTGACTTGAAAATAATCGTCGCCAAGGGCATGTAATTTCAACTGCTTACCCGGTTGCATTCCCTTGATCGGAATAGAACCTTGCTCCGACTCAATCAAAAACTCGAAGTAGGCCTGATTCGTGGCTCCCGGAGGTGTGTTTAGGATGATGGGTGAGCTACCGGCTGCATCCCGATAGAGTTCAAGTCCAGAGGCTCTACCTTGGCTGCCAATCTTTGGCTTGACATAGACTATCGTATTATTAGCTAAACCGCTAATTTCTCCTGCTGGTCCATTGTTTGAGGTTGGGATAAAGGCTTGATTCGTTGACTTAAACTCTGGTAGAGCTATGCTTCTTAAGAAGCGAGCTTGCGAGTAAACGTCTGTCTTGACGTTGTCTGGTATCTGAATATTGTTCCATACGTTGGTCCCATTCTCAATGTCGTTTGTAGCTGCGCTTGCGAGCACGGGAATAAACACAGTTTGCGAATAACTGGGATCCGTGTAGTAGGTTATGATCTGTCCGTTATGCCCTCCCAGCCCGGGTAAGTGCAATGTGTTGTTGACTGAGCTGACCGTTCCCTGAGCTGTTGGATCAAAGCGGTAGTAGGGCATGCCTATCTCCAGCCTCAGGGCTGCCCTTACGTTGTTAGCCACGGCACTGCCCTGATAGATCCAGGTGCCGCTGTTGGCTCCCATCAGGCGCAGGTACGGTTCATCATTCGCATCCAACCCACGGACCACGGTGACTTTGGGCCCTGCATCGGTTCGCCACACCGCATTCGAATTGCCCGAAAGAGGTAGGTTGTTGCGCAGATCGGCGCCTGTTGAGATCGTGAGCGGTGTCTCGCCCAGGTATTGCCAGTACTGACCTGTAACAATGCCGGCGTCCTCGACTTCCCGGTAGACAACTTGGCCTTTGCTGAGGGTGATATTAGTTGCAGTCCTGCCGTTGCCGCTCCAAAGGGTGACGCTTGAATCGAGTAGAAAATCTGCGCCGATATAGTCGCCCTCGCCATCGGCAAACAGTCCTGCCTTGATTCCAGCAATTTGCTGGGACACGATGCTACCGGGCAGCAATGGTGACCTGATGCCATTTACGGATGACACTCGCAATGCGCTACCTATCCAGTTGGCAGCAGCGTTTGCTGTCTGTAGTGTCTCCAGGCCAATCTCAGGCGCTGAAATGAGGTCTTGAATGTTTGCCTGTTGGAGACTGTTAGTGAGGCTGCCGCTTTTGGTTCTGCCATTAGCTGGTATGACCTTGATCTCTGATAGGACAAATCCCTGGCCTGGCTGCCGTGCCTTGAAATTGAGACTTGCTTTGTCGTTTTCATCAATGCTCACTTGTATATAGCCAGTGTTGACTGAGGCAAATGGTTCGCCTTGGATAAACAGAGCCAGCGCTTCGGCGATTTCCGTGCTGTTATCGCTGACGACGGTGTACGAGAAGCTGGTACTCTCATTTCCATTCTCTTTAGCAATCTTGAAGCTGAGTACATCTCCATCAGCAAACCCACTGTCCAGCTTCACCTGGTTGCGTTGTGCTCTACTGCTGTTGGCGGTGTCAGCATCGATGTCAAAGGCAACCCCGTCAGCGATTGCTGTGAGCAGAATGCGGTCCGCCCGGTTCGGATCAATGCGGGCAGATAGGAATGCCGCTGTACCTATCCCGACTCCTTCTGCTGTGTTGATCGCAGTCAATAGCTGCTCGGCAACCTGCTGTCGGATCAGACTGTTGTCATTGGATTCTGTGAGTCCAGTCAGATTGTGGGTGATCGTTTTGGTTCCAGTATTACGGCTGAGTAGATACAGAGTGATCGAGTTGCCATTCCTGTACGTTCCTTGAATATCCAGCGCTGTGAGCTGCGTTGTAGGATCAACCTGGAGTACAGATAGCGAGGGATCGGCCTGTAGTTCTAGTTCTGCTGTTGTGCCTAGCTCGGCATAGAGAAGATGGGCGCTACCCACACCAAAGTCTGCGAACGTAATGTAATCTCCTTCTACGATATTCTCTGGCGTGGTTGCCAATCTGATCCGCCCGCGCCCCTGTGAATCGATGCCTCGTTTGATCACATAGAGGTCAATACCTGCCTGGAGACCTTCAATTTCGTAGCTGTCTTGGTTGTTTATATTGTCGCTCTGTACTGTGTAGTTGATCGCCTGACCATCGGCGAGTTTGTTGTAGAAGTCGATCTGGTCTGCTGCAATCAGTATTTCAGAGTTGTCAATATCCACTGTGTTGCTTGAGCTGGCGTCAAACTGATAGGTGCCCGTGATATAGATTAGATGTTCTTTTCCGGTCGACAGCTTGGCGCTGATGTCCTGTGGTTGTTCATTTGCCAGGATGTATCGTGAATTGTCGGGGTTTGTCGGATCGGGAAGAATGGCCGTGATTTGAAGCGTCTGCCCTTCTTGCAGGAAGGATTGCAGACTCCACCCCCGTGTTGGCACGAAGGGGAAGCCTTTGAATGCTGCGATTGTTTCCGGAGTCTCTGCCCAATATTGATAGCTTCTGCCGTCGTCCCACTGCACCACATCTCCCGGTTCGAAGACGAAGCCTGGAGAACCGTTTAATGATTGAAAGCTTGACGTGCCGTCGCTGTGTTTATCAACTGTGGCTACAGCTTCTCCATTCGCATTGAGCAAGAGCTTCTTGCCGTCCGATAGGGTACCTAGAACAAAGGTATACGCGACGCCTGAATTCCTTGCTCTTACTTTATCGCCAATATCAAGATCTGCATTCGTCTTGAAGCTCCAGGCTGGTGTCTCAACGAACCGGATGTCTGAAATGGGATTGACTGCGGACAGATCGAGACTTGTACCGGTGTCTCCGACAAAGGTGTAAAGGTTGCCACCATGGTTTGCAAACCTGATCAGCGTACCATAGCTGAGATTAACGTCTCCACTGACACCTACACCTGTCTCTGTGGTGATATTTCCCGGTCCCGCAACCTGATATGCCCATTCTGATGCATAATCAGCCGTAGCCGGCGCTGTTGGCGGTAGCGGAGCCATCGGCGTCGTTGTATTGCCTGCCGCGGCTGTGCTCTGTGTTTGCCATCCCGCAGTGAGTTTGCCGCTGAGATCAATCAGCGCATTGCTGTCGTCTTGGTTCGCAGCTGCCATCGCAGCGACCGCTCCATCCCGGTAAATATTGCTGGTGGCCTGTGCGGTGCCTGTCGGCGTACTGCTTGCCTGGAGCGTAATGTTACCTGCTGCGTTAAAGACAGAGTTCTCATCCTGCTTAATACCACTGTTGGTTTGCCCCTTGATGACGCTTACGGTGAGGGCGCTTTTTGACCCCGATGGATTGGTCAGCTTTGTGATTTCACGGTTCAAATCCACTCCTCCCTGACTCCGCTCCAGCTTGCTTCCCTTGCTGACGTTCACTGTCGCTTGTGACGAGGAAGTCAGGCTGTTTGTGGCTTCGCTGCTGATTGCAATGTCGCCTGTGGTTGCTGTGAAGGTTGAGTTTGTAACCTTGATATTGCTATCAGCTGTACCTAGCAGTATGGATACGGCAACGTCTTGTCCGAGCCCCGACTCTGAATTAACTGTTACCGACTCGTTTTCCAGATTCAATTCTACGCTGGAGCTAAATGTGATCGATCCAGCTTTGATCGTTGCGTTGTTCGCCTCAATGGAGTTATCCAGATCGGCAACCTTGACACTGACGGGCAGTAGTTTGCCCTGTAGGCCATAGAGTTTTGAATTGAGAACGTTGTCGATCAGATAAGAATTGATAAATGCGCTCAGATTCTGGTTTGTACCGCTGTACTCCACATAGGGGTCGACTGTGGTTTTCTGAGTGATATTGAACGATCCAGCCTTTGTTCCAGCGGTTGTTTCAGCCGTACTTTCAGCTCGTGTGTCGAGGTTCAGCGAGCTGCTGCTCGTTCCCAGTTGAATGCTGCTGGAGAGATTCGGATTCCAGGTCAGCAGTGGCAGGTCGAGCGTGTCATTGTTTTGCGTGATTGTGATGTTGCCGCCATAGGTCTTGATCGTGCCCGTTAATGTGAGGCTCGTGGCGACCTGTTTATGAACGAAATCTTCGGGATTTGTCTTGTTGCTCGATGTAGCTGTGCTCGTCTCAGACGTGAAAGCCAGTTGATAGGCGGCTGGATGATTGCCGTCATTGGGATCAGAATCAAGGTCGATACCGTCGATCGTATAGTCTTGCCCTGAGAAGTTGATTGCTGTCAGGGGCGTGTCGAGTGTGATTTTCTGGCTGATCGCGCCGCTGATCTCGATCGTCTGCACTCCATTGATGAGTGCGCTGCCCAGCGTCAGCGTGCCGGTGATGTTATCGATCGTCAGAACGCCTTTGGAATCATAGGAGGCTTGTGCGTCCAGCTGGCCATCCCAGCCCAGGCCGGTAAGCAGCTCGCTGTAGCCTGGATTGATGGTGCCGACGCTGTACTCCAGCTCCCAATCGGCATTGCCAGATTGCTTTGATGCGAAGGTGAGATCCGTGGAGGCGGCGATGTCTGCTTCCAGGATCTTTGCAAGCGTGCTGACAAATTGTTGACCGGTCTCGTTTTCGGCAATGTTGCAGCCGTAGAGCAGCACATCGGCACCGGGGCTTATTTTTGCGCCAGCGCCTGCAGTGATTGGCGATGCGTGCTGAGCGAGCGTTCACTCAGAACCGATCTGCCAACTTCCAGCCTGTTTTCCTGGCCATGACCAATGATATGCAACCGATCCAGGCTTGCATCCCGAACGCTGGCTTCGATTCTTGTGGCCAGCCTGCTGAAGGATTCACTCTTGCCAGCTTCAATGACGAAGGCTCCCGATTGCTTCAGCCGCTCTGCAAGTTCAGCCAGGGATGGGTCTGAGATTGTAATGATATACAATTCTTTGGAGGCTTCTGCGCCATGAATCGAGCTGCTGGCTCTCAGGCCGTTAGCGTCAATCGAACTCTCTTGCCAGTACCCTGCCGACAGAGCTGTTCCGGCGGTCAGATCGACGGCTTCAACCCAAGGCCAGGCTCCTGATGTCCCGAGAAATGTCTGCGGGATCAGGAATGCTTGGCTTTCCACAGGCGTTAACTATCGCTTGCATACTCTAGCACCCGCTGCACGCACGTACCTTGCTGCCGCTCTTGCCCTGGCCAGCCATTCCCCTGCGCGGCTCAAACAACTGCCACCACCAGCGTTTTCAGCGGGCATCCGCTTGCTTGTGTTTCAACCTGCGCCTGATCCTGGCGTTTTTATGCAAGTCCACTGAGGCTGCCGTTTTCTTTTTCTTGTTGTTCTGGCAGGCAGCCATGGCTGTTGTTTTTTTCGTTTCCGCCGGCCTTCAGGCGCCTGGCCTGGGTCAGCTTTGCGCCCTGCGCGTCTCGCCAATCTTCAACGCGACCGGCATCAGCATTGCCAGCCCTTGGTCATCCCATGGCTCATGCCTGCTTGCGGCTGAGCATCTGGGAGGGGCTTTGTCCATAGGTGCTCTTGAAATCACGGCTGAAACTTGCCAGATTCAGATAGCCGCATTTGTGTGCAATCGTTGTCACGGAATGCAACGAACCGGCCTGCGTGATCTGCTGCAGTGCCAGCTCAAGCCGCCGCTGCCGCAGCCATTGCATTGGGCCGCAGCTGAATCGATTCTGAAAGGCGCGTTGCAGGGCCCGTCGCGAATATCCCGATTGGCGCTCCAGATCCGAGAGGCTGATCGGCTGATCGAGCCGGCTGCAGATCCATTCGAGCAGCATCTCAAAGCTGGCTGCGGACTGTGGGCCCGAGGGATCCTCTTCGCCAGCCAGTTCTGGGCACAGCATCAGCACCAGCTGGCGACTGATCAGATCATCCAGGCGCAGGGCTGCCGGCACCCTGCCACCCGGGCAGAGCAGGCTGTCGACCAGGCGCAGGCTCTGCAGCAGGCTGAGGGGAAGGGAGGCGCTGTTACCGGATCCATAGCTGAAGAAGCTGATCGGTTGCTGCAACCGCTCGCGCAGCAGGCGTGTGGCCCGCGGACCCTGCATCGCCTGGGCGGTCTGGAGCAGCACCCGCGGCCGTGTGGAGAGCACCAGACCGCCACCTTCACCGCGGGTGTACTGCCCCTGGCTTGGTGTAACGACCAGCACACCTGCAGAGGGATCCGGCGCCAGCTGCATTCCCTTGATATCGAAGCGGACGCTGCCCACGGCATTGAGGGTGAACAGCACCAGATCGTCGACCGTGGCATCGATCCGAATGTCTGTGCTGTAGTCGGTGCGGGAGAGGGTGAGGCCACCGAGCGGGATGCTGCGATGGCTCGATCGGAAGGGTTGTTGCTCGTTGAGGCAGTCGAAATCGGAGGCTCTGAACAGGGGCCGGGTCCAGCAGACGAAATCATCAAGTCGGCGGAATTCATGCTGCACCGGCGCCTGGCTGAAGGCAGGCAGTGATGGCCGTGCGGGCATCCGCCTGCTCCTGGTTCATGCTGCGCTGATCCTGCCGCAGCCTGAGCTGTGTTGCCGGTCAACTACGCCACCCCGGCCGCCTTCGATCGCCCATGGGCCTGCATCGGCGATCGCCCCTCGCAGCCCGCAGACAAGCCACCGTTGCGGCGCTCACCCCTGGATCGCTGGTAACTCCAGTGGTTTCTGCACGAGCGCTTTCGGGCGTGGCAAGGTGTTGCCCAGCTGGTCAAACAACCGCCAGCCGGTCGGCTCCACCGCCAGGTGCACCCCCTGGCCCACCGTCACCGCCTGGTCGGGCAGGGCACGCACCAGCACCAGATGGCCTCCTTCCCGCAGGCGGCAGGTGAGCAACTGCTCGTTGCCCAGGGCTTCGATGTGGCTCACTTCGGCCGCCAGGTTGCGGTTGGCGGCGGGGGCCAGCTTCAGGTGTTCCGCCCTCAGGCCGCCGGTGAGGATCTGGCCGCCGCGGCCCGCCAGCAGCTCCGCCATGGGGCCCTCCACCGCCAGCCGTCGCCCCTCCAGCGCCACCTGCCCCGGCCCCACTGCCTCCACCGGGAGCAGATTCATCGGTGGGCTGCCGATGAACTGGGCCACGAACAGATTGGCAGGCCACTGATACAGCTCCAGCGGCGTACCCAGCTGCTGCAGCACGCCGCCATTGAGCACCGCGATGCGATGGCCCATCGTCATCGCCTCCACCTGATCGTGGGTGACATACAAGGTGGTGGTACCCAGCCGGCGCTGCAGTTCCACGATCTGGGCCCGGGTGCCGGTGCGCAGCTTGGCATCGAGGTTGCTGAGCGGCTCATCCATCAGGAACACGGCCGGTGATCGGGCAATCGCCCGGCCCAGGGCCACCCGCTGCTTCTGGCCACCCGAAAGCTCCTTGGGCCGCCGCTGCAGCAGCCCCTCCAGCTCCAGGGTGGCGGCCACCTCGGCCACCCTTTGCTCGATCGCCTCCTCACGCGGGGAACGGATGCCCAGGCTTCCGGGCCAGCTTCTGGTGCTGCGGTGCAGGCTGTCGATCAGCTGCTCAGCGGCGCTGCGAGGCCGGCTGCGGCGCAGGCCGAAGCCGATGTTGTCGGCCACGCTCAGGTGCGGGTAAAGCGCATAGCTCTGAAACACCATCGCCACGTTGCGTTCGGCCGGTCGCAGCCGGCTCACCGGCCGGCCGCCCACCAGGATCTCGCCGCCGCTGAGCGTATCGAGGCCTGCGAGCAGGCGCAGCAGCGTGCTCTTGCCGCAGCCGGATGGGCCCACCAGCACCAGGAATTCGCCATCGGCGATCTGCAGATCCAGCTCCCTGAGCACCTGCACCGGCCGCTCGCTTCCCGGCCGGCGCGGTGGGTAGGTCTTGCTCACCCGCTGGAAGACAACCTCGGCCAAACCGGCTCAGCGACCGCCGGATCCTAGGGTTGCGTCAATGCAGTTCATCGATCAGGCCCGCATCGCGGTGCGGGGTGGCCGCGGCGGCGACGGGATCGTGGCCTTCCGGCGCGAAAAGTATGTGCCGGCGGGTGGGCCCTCCGGCGGCGATGGCGGCCGCGGCGGCGATGTGCTGCTGCAGGCCGATGCCAATCTGCAGACCCTGCTGGATTTCAAGTACCGGCGCCTCTTCGCCGCCGACGATGGCGTGCGCGGCGGCCCCAACCGCAGCAGCGGCGCCAGCGGCAAGCCCCTGCTGATCAAGGTGCCCTGCGGCACCGAGGTGCGCGACTGCCGCACCGGCATCCTGCTCGGCGATCTCACCGAGGTGGGGCAGGAGCTGCTGGTGGCCCGCGGCGGGCGCGGCGGGCTCGGCAATGCCCATTACCTCAGCAATCGCAACCGCGCCCCCGAGAAGTGCACCGAAGGCCGCGACGGCGAGAGCTGGAACCTGCAGCTCGAGCTCAAGCTCCTCGCCGAGGTGGGCATCATCGGCCAGCCCAATGCCGGCAAGAGCACCCTGATTGCCGTGCTCTCGGCCGCCAGGCCCCGCATCGCCGATTACCCCTTCACCACCCTCGTTCCGAATCTGGGGGTGGTGCGTCGCCCCAGCGGCGATGGCACCGTGTTTGCCGACATCCCCGGGCTGATCGCAGGGGCGGCAAGGGGAGCGGGCCTGGGCCACGAGTTTCTGCGCCACATCGAGCGCACCCGCCTGTTGCTGCACCTGGTGGATGCCGGCGGCGAGGATGTGGTGGCGGATCTGAAGGTGGTGGAGGAGGAGCTGCGCGCCTATGGCCATGGGCTTGAGCGACGGCCCAGGCTGCGGGTGCTCAGCAAGGTGGAGCTGCTGGATCCCGCCGCGCGTGAAGCCTGCCTGCAGGCGATGCGCGACCACCTGACCCGTGAGGGTGTGGCGGCACCCTGGTGCGAACCCCTGGCGATCTCCGCGGTGAGCCGCCAGGGCCTCGACACGCTGATGGCCGCTGTCTGGAGCGCCCTGGAGGCGGAGAACGCCTTGGCACCGACCGCAGAGGCTGCTGTTCCGATCATCGGGACCAGGGACGGGCGCTGAGCGGGCCTTCGCAGAGGCCGGAGGGTGGCTGCACACAGAAAACCCCGACCTTGCGGCCGGGGTGCCCGAGATGGTGCGCGGGGGATGGCGCTGCTTTGATCAGGGAGCCATCCTCTTCAGGAGGTCTGAGTCTCAGACAGAGCCGAAGCGATCAGGTTGAGCCAGGGGCCTGAAACAGAGCACATGGCCTCAGTGAGACGAGCAGCCAGGCCGGTGCCTCAGTCGTCGTAGACCTTGCACTCGGCAGCGTCGGGGTTGAGATCGCAGAACACCTCGAGCGGTGTGGGGTCGTGGCTGTCTTCCGGGTGATGGGCCTTGAATTCCTCAAGGCCTTTGAGCTCCTCTTCGAGGTGGCGGACCTTGCCGTCGTTGCCTTCGGCCTTGGCAGCCTGGATCTCTTCCCTGTCCTTCTCGATGTGCTCGTCGATGGTTTTCATGACTGACCGACCGCAGCGGCCGGAACGAACCCAGGACAACATACGGGGGTGAAGCGCAGCCCGAGGGGCTCCTGTGCGCGTGCTCTCATCAGCGGAGCCTGCTCTGGGGCGGATCAGCTCCCGCGCTCACTGAGTTCCAGCCAGCGCTCCTCGGCGGAGCTGATCCGCTCGGCCAGATCCGCCAGTTCCCGGGTGAGCGTTTCAAGACGTTCGTAGGCCTGGTTCGCCGGGCTGGCGAGCTCCGCTTCGAGGCTGCGGCGGCGGGCCTCCCAGGCCGGCAGATCCCGTTCGATCGTCGCCAGTTCGCGGTTCTCGCGGAAGCTGCGGCGGCCGCTGCCCGCGGCTCCATCCGCAGCCTTACCCGAGGCTGCCGATGCCCCGCTGGCGCCACGGGCTGGGCCACCGGCAGCGGAGGGGCCGCCGGCTGGCGGTGGCTTCGGGGCCGTGGCGCGGCCGGAGGGGGCGGGCAGCTGGCGTTCGAGCCAGGCGCTGTAGTTGCCCTCGAAGCGCTCCAGCCGGCCATCACGGAAGCAGAACAGCCGGTCGCAGGTGCGGTCCAGAAACCAGCGGTCATGCGACACCACCAGCACACAGCCGCGGAAATCCTCGAGAAACTCCTCCAGCACCGCCAGGGTGTGCACATCGAGGTCGTTGGTGGGCTCATCGAGCAGCAGCACATTGGGCGCCTCGATCAGCAGGCGGCAGAGGTGCAGCCGCCGGCGCTCGCCCCCCGAGAGCTTCGCCACCGGCTGGTGCTGCTGGGCCGGCGGAAACAGGAAGCGCTCGAGCAGCTGGGAGGCGCTCAGCTCCACCCCATCCACCTGCACCCGGCTGGCCGCCTCCAGCACCACATCGATCACCTTGCGCTCGGCACGATCGGCCAGCAGCACCTCACTGTGCTGGTCGAAATAGGCGAGCTTCACCGTGGAGCCCAGCTCCAGGCTGCCGGCGCTGGGGGGGCGGCGGCCGGCGATCACCTCCAGCAGGCTGGATTTGCCGGCGCCGTTGGGGCCGATGATCCCCACCCGGTCTTCAGGGCTGAAGTCGTAGCTGAAATCGCGCAGCAGCAGCCGGGGGGTGGCGGATCCAGCCTCACCGGCCCCGGCAAGGGGGGCAGACAGCTCGTCCTCCGCTGGGGTGGCCGCGGCCAAATCCCGAATCGGCTCCGGCTCTGGGGAGGTGGGCACCGCCACGGCCAGCCCCTCGGCGGTGATCGCCCGCTTGCCAAGCCTGTGGCTGCTGGCCCTCACGCTCAGCTCCCCCTTCGCCTGCCGCAGCGGCGCTTCCCGCATCGCCTCGATCCGCTGCAGCCGCGCCTTCTGCTTCGTGCTGCGCGCCTTCGGGCCCTGCCGCAGCCAGGCCAGCTCCCGCCGCAGCGTGCCGCGGAACTTGGCGGCGCTCGCCTGCTCGGAGGCCTCCTCCTCGGCGCGTCGCTCCAGGTAGGCGGCGTAGTTGCCCTCGTAAGGCCGGGCCTCGCCCCGCTCCACCGCCACGATGCGGCGGGTCACTCGGTCGAGCAGATAGCGGTCGTGGGTGACGAGCACCAGGGCGCCGGGGTAGCGATCCAGCCAGCTCTGCAACCACTCCACCCCTTCGGCATCGAGATGGTTGGTGGGTTCATCGAGCAGCAGCACCTCCGGCCGGGCCACCAGCGCCGCCGCCAGAGCCACGCGCCGCTGATTGCCGCCGGAGAGTTCGGCCACCCGCCGGCTGAGCAGGCCGGAGGCGCCGCCGATGCCCAGCCGCTCCAGCACCTCGTGGCAGTCGCGCTCGAGATCCCAGGCGTTGCAGCTGTCCATCCGCTGGTTGCAGGCGCTCAGCCGGGCCAGCAGGGTGGTGCTGTCGGGATCTGCCGCCAGCGCCAGGCTGATCTCCTCGTGCTCCTGCAGCAGCGCCAGCCGCTCGCCCCCCGCGGCGAACACCTCCTCCAGCACCGTGCGCGCCGGATCGAGACGGGGATCCTGATCGAGCAGCACCACGTTGAGCCGCGGCGAACAGCGACGCGCTCCACGGTCGAGCGGCTCAGCGCCGGCCAGCACCTTGAGCAGGGTGCTCTTGCCGGCGCCGTTGGGGCCGATCAGGCCCAGCCGCTCGCGCGGCCCCACGTGCAGATCGAGATCCGAAAACAGGGTGCGGATGCCGAAATCCTTGCCCGCCCCCACCAGCGAGATCAGGCTCACAGGCTGCCGGCGGCGGGATTGCCCTCGCGACGCAGGCTCTCCAGATGGCTGAAGACGCTCTTGTCGCCCACATCCGCTGCGGCCGGCATCGGAAACTTGCGCAGGCAGAGCACCAGCAGCAGCACGGCCTCCACGGCCAGCAGGGCAAAACTGCCGGCCGGGCTCAGCAGGCCCGTGAGCCGGCCCAGCAGCGCCAGGGGCAGCAACAGCGTGACCCCGATCGCCTCGGGGCGGCGGAAGCAGAAAAACTCCTTGAAACCCACCCCGGTGAGCGCCGCGAAGAAGGGGCCCACCGCCAGGATCCAGAGGGGCTGATGGGCGAGGGCCGGGCCGAAGCCGCCGGCACCCTCCCGCAGCAGCAGCAGCAGGGCTCCGGCGCAGCCGAGCAGCCAGAAGAGCTGCAGGGCGCGGTGCAGGGGCCGGAGGTAGATGTGGATCCAGCGCAGCGCCAGGCCGAGGCCCACCGCCAGGGGCAGCAGCCAGGGCCAGATCCAGCCGGGGCCGGCCAGCCGCCACTGCAGCAGCAGACCCAGCTGCCCCAGGGCAGCTGTGGTGAGCGCCAGCCGGTAGCCGAGCACCTCGCGGCGGTCGCGGGCATCGATCGTGAAGGGGCCGTAGACACCCTCGAACACCGGATCCTCGGGGCTGCGGCTGGGGATGGAGGCGGAGCTGGCCACGGCGTGCTGCTGCGATGGGGAGACCGGAGCCGCTCGGCCCGGCCGGCTGCTTCAGGTTGCCACCAGCGCAGCCAGATCGGGACCCGCCGGGACGATGCCGGAGGGATGCAGCGGAAACAGCGCGCCGAAGTAGTCGCGCCGCCAGGCCTCCGGGAAGCAGGTGGCGGCCACCCCCGGCAGGCCGTGGAAGCGGGCCCGCCAGCGGTGCAGCGCCGGCAGCTGGCGCAGGGGCAGGCGGCTGCAGCCGAACAGCGGCGCGTAGACGAGCTCCAGACGGATCAGGGTGGGGAAGAGCACCAGATCCGCCAGGGAGGGGGCGCTGCCGCAGAGCCAGGGTCCGCTGCTCGGCCCGGCCGCTGTGGTGGCAGGGGTGCTCGGTGGCCCTCCAGTTGGATGGAACGCCACGCCGCCTGCTCGTTCCCGCCCCTGGAGGTGGGCCTCCACCGCCTCCAGCGCCGCGAACAACTCCGCCTCCGCCTCGTCGTAGGCCGCCTGGTTGCGGGCGAAGCCGCAGCGGTACACGCCGTCGTTCACCTGGTGCTGGAAGCGCTCCCGCCACACCGCGATCTCCGGGCGCAGGGCCTCCGGCCAGAGCCGAGGCCCCGGCCCGGGCCAGGCATCGAGCAGTTCGATCAGGCGGGCGCTCTCATTCACCACGATCCGGCGCCGCGTGCGCGAATAGAGGGCCGGCACCGTGGCCGGCAGGGTGGGATCGGCGCCGCTGGCCCGGTAGAGCTGCGCCAGGGTCTGGCAGCCTTCAAACGCTTCGGCGAAACGCCAGCGGCCGGCCTGGGGGTCGGGGTCCACGACCTCCAGATCGATGCTGCCCTGAAGCTGCCGCAGGCTGTGGCTCAGCCAGGCGCGATGGGCCCAGGGGCAGCTGCGCCCCACGATCAGCACGTGGGCATGGGCTTCGTGAGCATCGTCCGGCAGGGCGGGAGGGGTCGCGAAGGCCGCGGCGGGGCGGCGGTAGCGGCCGCGGTCGTCGGCAGGGCCGAGACCGCCCATCAGCGCCAGCCACTGGGCATGCCAGAGGCTGCGGGCGGTGCGCACGAGGGCGGCGGGCGGGGCCATCGGGGCTCGTGTCTTGGTGTGGTGTGGTGAACTCTGCGTCAGGCTGGGGGGAACGTGCTGATGGGGGATGGCATGGCATCCGAAGCGGCGGAGCCCAGCGAGGAGCCATCAGAGCCGCTGGATCCCTTCGGCAACGCGACGGCGGCAGGGCCTGCATCCGCTGCCGCGGCATCGCTGCCGAGACCGGGCAGCAGGGGGAGCGGCAAGGTGCTGCTGGTGGCCGGCACCCACGGCAATGAGCGCAACGCGCCCTGGCTGATCGAGCAGGCGGCCCCAGCCTCTGGCACGCCCGATGCCGCTGGGCGGATCGACGCCGCCGGGCTCGCGCTGGTGTCGCTGATCGGCAATCCCGCCGCCCATGCCGCCGGGGTGCGCTATCTCGACCGCGATCTCAACCGCAGCTTCGTGCCGGAGCTGCTGGCTGATCCCGGCCGGCAGGAGCGGGAGGTGGCCCGTGCCCGGGCGCTGCTGGCCGCCCATGGGGCCGCCGGTGCTGATCCCTGCCTCGTGGCGATCGATCTGCACAGCACCACCGCGGCGATGGGCAATTCCCTGGTGGTGTACGGCCGCAGGCCCGCCGACCTGGCCCTGGCGGCCGCCCTGCAGGCCAGCCTGGGTCTGCCGATCTACCTGCATGAGGCCGATGCCCGTCAGACGGGGTTTCTGGTGGAGCGCTGGCCCTGCGGACTGGTGATCGAGGTGGGTCCGGTGCCGCAGGGGGTGCTGGCGGCTGCGGTGATCCGGCAGACCCGCCTCGCGGTGGAACAGACCCTGCAGCTGCTGGCCGCGGCGCGCAACGGTCGGATCCTGCAACCCAGGGGGCTGGTGGTGCACCGCCATCGCTGCAGCCTCGACCTGCCGCGCCATCCCGATGGCTCGGCGGCCGCCGTTGTGCATCCCCTGCGCCAGGCACGCGACTGGCAGCCCCTGCGGGCCGGCGATCCGCTGTTTCTCAGCCCGGATGGCACCACCATCCCCTACGAGCCCCCGGCGGGTCTGGATCGCGGCACGGTCTGGCCTGTGTTCATCAATGAGGCGGCCTACGGCGAGAAGGGCATCGCCATGAGCCTCACGCAGCGGGAGGTGTGGCCCGTGGAGCCGCCCTGGGCCGAAGCGCTGCAGGCGCTGGCTGGCGGACTTCGGAGCGCCGTGGCGGCTTGAGGGCTGAGTCGCTCGTGCTCGTGCTCAGCCGCAGGCGAAGGTGCTCTGCTCCTTGGTGCAGGGCAGATCGGTGGTGCTGCCATCGGCCCAGTAGATGCGCAGCCGGTCGTCGTCGGTGCCGGTGCGGATCGTGAGCGACTTGATCACGCCAACCGGTGGCTTGCCCTTGCGGTCGGCGGCATCGAGCTGCTGGCGCGAGAGCGTGTTGAGCCGCTGCTCCAGCTGCTGGATCTTGAGGTTCAGCTCCTCGATCCGCTGCGCTTCCGGGCTGGGCCCCTTCTCGCAGCCCCCGAGCAGAACAAGCGAGGCGATCAGCGCCATCGGGGCTGCCAGCCATGGGCGAGGGCCCTGCGGGTGGCGTCCATGGCAGCGCTGCAGCCGGCGGGCCAGCGGCCGTGTCGTGGCGCTGGCGGTGGCGCCGTGGGGGATGGCCATGGGCTGAGGCAGGCGATCCCCTCTCGTTAGCACCCTCCGCCCGCACTGCCCAGAGATCCGCCCGATCTGCCCGCACAGCCCAGAGATCTGCGGCGCCTCCCAGCCGCCCCGGCCCGGCATCGCGCGACACCTGAAGGCGCGGCCACAGCCCGCGGGGCGCTGCCCTGCCGCCGCTCCCGCGAACCTCTTCACAAAACCGCAATGTTCC
>Ga0169931_10007275_pt1 | contig 16450 bp, 11 predicted proteins | sample Kivu_15m_20L_FD_129675 | JGI IMG/M metagenome (GOLD analysis project Ga0169931, IMG submission 129675) | Freshwater microbial communities from Lake Kivu, Western Province, Rwanda to study Microbial Dark Matter (Phase II) - Kivu_15m_20L... | ecosystem: Environmental > Aquatic > Freshwater > Lake...
CCGTAGCGGTATCGGAGGGTCGGTTTCACCGTGGTTTCCTCGATGAGGGCATAACGCGTCTGCCTAGCCGTGGGCACATCCACCGGCTTGTCGAGGCTGTACACGTACACATCGCCGACGGCCGTCGCGTCGGCCTTCACCTCGGCGGCCATCGCCATCATGCGCGCATCCTCTCTGTACATCACCGGCGCCGGACGACCATCGTTCACGCGGATGTCCCCCGCCAGGAAGCGCAGGGTCGCGCCACGGAAATCCATCCCGCTGTTGTTATCGACCACGGCATAGCCGCCGATCTTCGCGCTCTGGCCGTTTTCCGCCAGTTCCACGCGGTATTGGGCGCTCCAACGGAGGCCGCCGGCCTTGTAGTAAAGGTCCACGTTCTGACGTCCCGCACGGCGCGGAATCAGGTCCACATCCACCGTCGGTGTGGCGGTGAACACGGACGGGATGCCGTCGATCACCGGTACGAAGGCGTTCAGATTGCTGAGGGCGGCGATGCTGCCATCCGCCTGTTTGAGGAAAAGGACGCCGTTGCTGACCCGCTCCACCACGCCGGTGAAGGTGTGCGTCGGACCCACCAAGGTGATGGATTTCCCGACCTGGCTCTGCAAGAGGCCGGTCGGGTTGGCGCGCTCGGTGGAGATACCCATCGCGTTCAAGCGTCCGTCGAAGACCGGAAACAGGCTCATCGCATCCAGCGTGGCCGGCAAGCCGTCGATGCCGATGAGATTGGAGCCCGCCTTCAGATCATACCCTCGGGTCTCCTTCACCAGGCCGAACCCGGCCGAATACAGGGTGAGGTCGAATGGTTGGGCGGATGTCGTTACGACAACACTCAGAAGCAGGACGAAGGTGAGGAGGGGTTTCACGGGCGGTTTTGTATATCCCCCAGCTTAAGCTGGGGGTTAGAGTTAAGATGACCACTGCATAACGCTCTGCAATCCGATGTCTTATCCCGCATGTTCGTGCGGGTCTGTCGCTAACCCCCAGCTTAAGCTGGGGGTTATGCGCCGTAACTATCTCCCGATCGCCACCCTAAGCGCCTTGACCAGGCCTTGCTTGTACGGCGGCAGCAGGATACGGAACGTGTCGATGCCGAAGCGCGGCTTGAGCACGGCGCGTTCGTTCGAGAAGGCGTTGAAGCCGTATTCGCCATGCGATTTGCCGATGCCGGAGCCGTTCACACCTCCGAAGGGCAGGTTCGGATGTCCGAAGTGCGCCAATACCTCGTTCAGGCAGGTGCCACCGGCGCTGGTACCGGCCAAGACGCGCTCGGTGAAGGCGGCATCCGTCGAGAAGATGTAGAGCGATAAGGGGTCGGGCAGGGAACGCACCTGCGCCAATACCTGGGCCAGCTCCGAGAACCGCATCACCGGCAATACCGGACCGAAGATCTCCTCCTGCATGCAGGCCATGTCCGGCGTGGCGTTGAGGATGATGGTGGGGCGTATGCGTCCATCCCCGACATCCGTTCCGGCTTGGACGAGGGTCGCGCCCTTGGCGCGGGCATCATCCAGATAACCGGTGATGCGAGCCCGATGGGTCTCGTTCACAATCCGGGCGAAATCATCGGACCGGGTGATGCGGGCATCGAACTGGGCTTTCAATCGGTCTGTGAGCGCATCATGCACGGCATCGTGCACCAGCAGATAATCGGGCGCGATGCAGGTTTGTCCGGCGTTCAGACACTTCCCCCAGGCCAGTTTGCGGGCGGCCAGATCCAGGTCGGCCGTCGCATCTACGATGCAGGGCGACTTGCCGCCCAACTCGAGCGTCACGGAGGTCAGGTGTTTCGCGGCGGCTTCCATCACGATCCTGCCCACCCGCGGACTCCCCGTGAAGTAGATGTGGTCGAAGGGCAGCGTCAACAGTTGCTTCGACACCTCGGCATCGCCTTCCACCACGGCGACCTCATCCGCCGGGAACAGGTCCCCGATCATGGCGGCGATCAGCGCCGAGGTATGCGGCGTGAGTTCCGACGGCTTGATCATCACCCGGTTTCCGGCCGCCAAGGCATACAGCAACGGAATGATGCTCAGGTTGAAGGGATAGTTCCACGGGGCGATCACGAGCACCACGCCCATGGGCTCGGGACGCACCCAGGCCACGGTGCCGGCCATCATCAACGAGGGACGCGCCGTGCGGGGTTTCATCCACCGTTTCAGGTTGGCCAGGATGTGCTTGGCGGTCTCAGTGGCGGTCAGCACTTCCGAGATCAGGGTCTCGGCCTCGGGCTTCCCGAAATCGGCCTTCAGCGCGGCGATGATCTCATCCTGCCGGGTTCGGACCGCCTTCAGCGGGCGTTCGAGGTTGGCTTTCCGATGCGCATGGCTCGGCGGACCGGAGCGGTGATGGGCCTCGCGTAAGGAGAGGAAGAGGTCGTTCATGGTGGAGCGCTTGCTAGAAGGGCCTGCCGGCCGGCAGGCAGGGCGCGCGCGACGCGCCCGTTCGATTAGAGCTTAAAAGACGCCTTGTAGCGGGGTTGGCCGTGGCGTTCCAGATAATAGGTGAGGGTTCCGGCCTTCCGGTCGATGGTGAAGGTCCAGACATTGGTGACGGCCGCCGGAATGAGCGCGCCGGTATCGGCATCCGCCATGAAGGACTGCTCGAAGCGGGAACCGGCATCATGCGCCCATCCGCCGTAATTGGTGATCGAATCGGGCGAGCCGTCCTCATGGCGGTGGTCGTGCTTGAACAGCAGGCCCTTGTCCGACCGGGTGATGATCCAGGTGCGGCTCTTGTCTTCATTCACCTGGAAGGGAATGCGGATCTCGGTGTCGGTGCAGGTGGTGACGATGGCGGTGAGGTCGGCGCCGTAGAAATCATGGGCGGGATCATCCGGCCAGACGCTCTCCCCTTTCAGGGTCTGTCCGCACAAGGTGGACATCTCCGCGAAGAAGTCAGCCTTCGGGTCGGTGGGTTGCGCGCATGCGGTGATGGCCAAGGCGCTTAGGCCGAAAAAAATGGGTTTCATCGGGTTGTGCGTTGTGCGTTGTGCGTTGTGCGTTGTGCGTTGTGCGTTGTGCGTTGTGCGTTGTGCGTTGTGCGTTGTGCGTTGTGCGTTGTGCGTTGTGCGCCTGCCTGCCGGCAGGCAGGTGGTGGTTTGTCCCAAGATACACCACCAACCACTAACCACTAACTCAGAAATACACCCGGTACAGCGCCTTCACATTGCGGCCGGGCTCGGGCATGATGGATTTCACGCGCGAGAGGTGCATCCGGTATTCGGTGTCGGTGAGGTTTTCGACCGTGACAGCCAAGGTATGCAGGGTGCGTCCCACATTTCGGAAAACCTGCAAGGTCGCATCCGGAACCACATAGCCCTCGGTCCGCTCCTCGAATTCACCGAGCCGGTCCTGTGCGGCGGAAAGCCGCAGACCCGCCCCCACGGTGAGCGACGACCGCGTCCATTCCAGCTTCACCTTGCCGTTCAGGGGCGGCATGAAGGGTACGGCGGAGCCGTCGAGGAAGGCGCCACGCACGGCGCTGGCGGTGCCGGTCAGCTGGAACCCGGCCGGCAGCCGAAGTTCACCCAATATTTCCGCACCGACCATTCGAACATCATCCCCGCTGTACTGGTATATCGGCAAGGGGCGTTGCACGGCGAAGGTGCCCGTGTTCCGCGGATACAGATAGTTGGAGATGCGGTTGGCGTACACCGCCACCTGCAGGCCCGCCGCCTCGGTCGCGAAACGGCCGAAGACCTCCCCTCCCCAGCCGGACTCGACGTCCAGGTCCGGATTGCCGACCTCGTAGCTGTAGGCCGGCAGATGCGGTCCTTCCGAGTATAGTTCCTTGATGCTGGGCATGCGCACGGTGCGCATCACGCCGATGCCGGCTTCCATCCCGCCGCCGAAGGGTCGGAACCAGCGGATGCCGCCCGATGGCACCGCGAAGGTGCGCGTGCGGATGCGGCCGATGCGGGCGTCGCGCTCCTGGTCCGGCACCACGGCGCGCACATCCATCCGCCCGGAAACCTGCAGGATCCAGTTGCCAAGGTGCACATCCTCGAAGCCGAACACCGCGAACCCCTGTTCATTGGCCGGCGGCGTGAAGGTGAAGCCGCCAACCGTGAGCCGGGTGATGTCGGCGCTGTACCCCCATTGGCCATGCTTGGCCGCGCCCCACTCGTCGTGATGCCAGAAGGCGTTGAGCTTGAGGGAGCGGTTGATGAAATCCGTGCCGATGATGTCGTAGGCTTCGCGAAGCAGGCTGTATTCGAGCTCCTCATGGAAATACCAGGATCCGGAGAGCTGATGTTCGATACGGCGGAAGAACCCGGATTTGGGGGTTTTCTCCCATTTCAGATCGCTCTGAACCCGCTGCATGCGGATGCGGACCCCCTTCGGGTGCGCACCAACGAAATCTCCCGGTATGCCGTATTCGCTGGACATGGCGTTGAGCGATCCGCCAAGCACGGTCCCATTGCGGATGCGGGAGAGTCCGACCGAGGCATGTGCCGTGTTCACGTCCGTATTCGGCAAGCGGCCGTCCGGCGTCCGGATGCTGCCCGCCCCACGAAGGCTCAGATCGCCCTTGTAGGCCCAATTTCCAGTGGACCCGTACACCGTGCCACCACCCGAGATCCCCGTGTTGACCGTCTCCCCTTGCAGCCCGACCGAGCCATGGTTGTGGCCGATGAGCGCCATGGGGATCTGCCCGCGCACCACATTGATGACCCCGCCCATGGTGTTGGCGCTGTAGAGGATGGAGGCCGGACCGCGGATGATTTCGATGCGGTCGGCGTTCATCGGATCCACGGCCAAGGCGTGGTCCGGGGAAGATGAGGACAGGTCGCCCGTGCTTCGGCCATCCTCCAAGATCAGCAAGCGGTCTCCGGCCAAGCCGCGCAAGACCGGGCGCGCGGGCGCCGGACCCATGCTGGTCTGCGTCAATCCGGGCTCGTTCACGAGGGTTTCAGCCAAGGTGCGGCCCAACTGCTGGCGCAGGGCGCGGCCGCTGATCACACGGTCGGCCTCCACATCGCCACCCATCTCGCGGTCGCCCACGATCTCGATCATGCGGGAGCGGTAAACGGCCGGCTGAAGCTGGAAACGCAGTTCGGCGATCTCATTCTCCGCCAGGCGCACGGCCTGCGTCTGCGGATCGTAGCCGATCCGGCTTACCCGGATCGTGTAGAGACCCGGCGAACCGAAGCGCAGCTCGAAACGGCCATCCTCATGGGAAACCACCCCACGGCCGGTCTCCACCACGAGGATGGTGGCCCAGCCGACCGGATCCCCGGTCACCGAATCAAAAACCCGCCCGGAGACCGATTGGGCTCCGAGCGGGTTCGTCACGCAGGAAAACAGGATGAGGAGGAAACCGAGGGTTCGAATCACGGGGTGACGGTTACCGGAACCGGTCGTGATTCGAAATCCTTGTGACCGGAATGCATCAGGTTGACCGTAAGGCTGGTGGAACCTGCGGCAACGCCGTTCAGGCGGAATTCCCAACGACCGGGACCGGCTTGGACGGCTGCGACGGAGGTGTTGCCCACTTCGATGAGCAGGCTTTCGTCGGTTTTGAACTCGTCGTACACGTCGCCGTTCTCTTCCAGGAACACGACCGAGAACACCGGATTGGACGTGCCTCGCGCGATCGTCACACTACCGGTCAGCGTGGTTCCGGTCTGCTGGGCCACAACCGCCCCGCTTTGGCTCAATCGGAACCCGTTCAGGTCGGCGTGATCATGGTCATGGTCGTGTTTCTTGCAAGCGGATGCGGTCAGTAGGACCAGGGAAAGAAAAATGGATAAGCGGAGCATGGATCGGAAGGGTTGAGGGATGTTCACCGACAATGGAGTCGCATCAATATACCTTCATCCGCCATCCACATGCAAGTGAGTTGCATTGAAAACCTCAGCCGGGCCTTCGGCTGATCCACGCCATGACGGGTTTCTGCAGGAAGGGCACGACCTTGGCCAGGTTCTGCAGCAATTTGTTTCGAAGCGTCGGTATCCAATGCACACGGGTGCCATGCACGGCCTTCCAGACGGTCTCGGCGATGACATCCGGCGTCGTGTTCGCGCCAAGAAACGAGAGAGACCCGGCGGTGGTTGCCTGGGTCCGGATCATCGGCGTGTTCACATAGAGCGGCATGAGGTCGGTGACCGTGATGTTCATTTTTTTCAGTTCCAGGTTCAAGGCTTCGGTCAGGCCTTTCACGCCGAATTTGGTCGCCGAATACACCGCCAGATCGGGTACGCCATACATGGCGGAGGCAGAACCCATGCTGACCACATGGGCGTGGTCCGATTTCCGCAACAGGGGCAGGCTCAGCCAGGTACCGGTCACCACCCCTTTGATGTTGACGTCGATCGTACGGATGTGATCCTCAAGGGGAATCTCGCCGAACCCGCCCATGGTCATCACGCCGGCGCAGTTGAAGAGGGCGTCCATCCGCCCTCCGGTCTTGCTTGAAAACAAAGCCAAGGCGTCTTTGTACTCCTTGACATCGGTCACATCCAGGCGCCGCCAGCAGCATTGGCCGGCACCGATCTCCTGTTCGAGGGATTTCAGGGCGGCGGTGTTGAGATCGAACAGGCCCACAAACCAGCCACGGCGGGCGAAGAGTTGGGCTGTGGCCTTGCCGATGCCGGAGGCGGCGCCGGTGATGAAGATGGTTTTTCGTGTCATCGCAGGGATTGGAGGACGGGGCGTAGATGGGTCCACACGGTTTCAGCCAGCATGCGATGGCCTTGCGCGGTGGGATGGATGCCATCGGGAAGGTTGAGAGACGGTTCGCCGGCCACACCTTCCAACAGGAAGGGAATGAGGGTGGCTTGGTTCCGACGGGCCAGTTCCGGGTACATCCGCTGGAATTGACGGGTATACTCTTGCCCCAGATTTGGCGGGACCATCATGCCGGCGATCACGATGCGCGCGTTCGGATTCGTCGCCTTCACCTTGTCGATGATGCCTTGCAGATTGGCGCGCGTGCTGCCCAGCTCGATGCCCCGGAGGCCGTCGTTGGCACCCAGTTCCAGGATGAGCACATCCACACGGCCGCGCAGGAGCCAGTCGATGCGGCGCAGTCCGCCGGCGGAGGTGTCGCCGCTCAGGCCGGCGTTGATCACCTTCATATCCCATCCGAGGGCATCGATCTTTTGTTGAAGCAAGGCGGGAAACGCTTGTGAAGCCTGCAGGCCGTACCCGGCCGCAAGACTGTCGCCAAGTACGAGAACCATTTTCGGGTCGTCTTCGTTATATCGGGCGAAGCCGACGGTGAAGATCAGAAAACCCAACAGCAGTTTGTTTTTCATGTTTTAACGCCTCAAGCGTGCCAAGATAACGTACTCTGCCCCATTTCCGGACATCTCCGCATCATCATGCTATCTGTCGAACAACTGACCAAAACCTACCGGAGCGGCGACCGGTCGCTTACGGTTCTCGACCACATCACCTTCACCATCGAAACCGGCACGGCCAATGCCATCGTGGGTCCGTCGGGCTCCGGCAAATCGACCCTTCTGGGTTTGTGCGCCGGTTTGGACCATCCCAGCCATGGATCGGTGCGAATCAACGGAATCGACCTCACCGGATTGGACGAAGACGCTCTTGCTCGGGTCCGCAACCGCCATGTGGGGTTCATTTTCCAGAGTTTCCAGCTCATTCCGACCCTCACGGCCTTGGAGAACGTGATGGTGCCGTTGGAGCTTCGCGGTGAACGCGGCGTGGCGGCCAAGGCGACGACCCTGCTCGAAACCGTCGGTCTCGGCGCCAGGATCGGGCATTACCCGGCCCAGTTATCGGGCGGTGAACAGCAACGCGTGGCCATCGCGCGCGCCTTCATCCATGATCCGGTGCTCTTGTTCGCCGATGAGCCGACCGGCAACCTGGACACCGACACATCGGCCGCCATCGAAGACCTCCTGTTCGGTTTGAACCGTGATTTCGGCACGACCTTGGTGTTGGTGACGCACGACCTCGACCTGGCCGCCCGCACGCAACGGGTGATCCGGCTGGGAAGTGGTCGCATCCTATCCGATACCTTCACAGAGACGTCCCCATGAACCGCTGGGTCTGGACCATGGCCTGGCGTGAAAGCCGGGGCAATCTCAAGCGTTTGGGGCTCTTCGTGGCCTGCATCGTGACCGGCGTGGCGGCACTGGTGTCCATCACGTCCTTTGGCCACAACCTCGACCGTGCCCTCGACGAGCAGGCCAAAACCCTGCTTGGAGCCGATTTCGTGGTCGATTCACGGATGGCCTTCACACCTGAAGCCGTCTCCTTGCTCGATTCCATCGGCGGGGAGCAAACCCGGGAGGTCCGGTTCGCGTCCATGGCCTATTTCCCGGAATCGGCGCAGTCCCGGTTATCGCAAATCCGGGCCATCGAAGGGGGTTTCCCCTACTACGGCGTGCTGGAGACGGAACCGGCCGATGCCAAATCCCAGCTCGATACCGACGTCGCCGCCTTGGTGGATGAGGGACTGATGATGCTGTTCGGAGCCGAGGTCGGCGATTCCGTGAAAATCGGCCAGGTCACCTACCGCATCGCGGGCCGACTGGTCTCCATACCGGGGGAAAGCGCGGCACAGGGCATCGCCGGACCGCGCGTGTTCATCCCATTGCGCACCTTGGAATCCACGGAACTGGTGCAACGCGGATCGCAGGTCCGCCATGTCCGGTATTTCCACCGCCCGGATGATGCCGACATCAACGCCTTCACCAAGCCCTTCGACGCTCGCTTCGACTCCCTGAAATTGGATCTGGACACCGTTGAAAGCCGCAAACGCAGCTTGGGCCGCACCTTCGGCAACCTGACGAGCTTTCTCAACCTGGTCGGGTTCATCGCCCTCCTGCTCGGAGGGGTCGGCATCGCCAGTTCCATACATGTCTACATCAAAGGCAAAGTGAACACGGTCGCCGTTCTTCGTTGCCTGGGTGTGCAAACGAAACACGCCCTCGGCATCTATGCGGTCCAGGCCGCGGCCATGGGCTTCGCCGGCGCGGCGGTCGGCGCCCTCATCGGGGTGATGGTGCAAGTGTTCCTGCCGCGGGTTCTGAACGAGTTCCTGCCGGTGGACATCACCTTCGGTGTGTCTTGGCCGGCGATCGGCCTCGGCATGCTCATCGGCATCACCATCACGGCCTTGTTCGCCTTGCATCCGCTGGTCGCCATCCGGAACGTGTCGCCCTTGCTGGCCATCCGGCAAAGCTTCGAATCGGACGCCGACATCCCGGCCGACCCTCTCAAATGGGTGCTCATGGGCGTGGTCGGGGCCGGCATCCTGGCCTGCTCCCTCCTTCTGGCCGATGATTGGCGGTTCGGCGTCGGGTACTTCACCGCCATCGTGGTCGTGTTCGCGCTGCTGACGGGTCTTGGCTGGGCTGTGTCGATGGCGTTCAAACGGTGGTTCCCGCGCAACAGCGGGTTTGCCGTCCGGCAAGGCATCGCCAACCTGTACCGTCCGAACAACCAGACCGGCGTCATGATCATGACACTGGGATTCGGAACCTTCCTCATCGCGACCCTCTTCCTGACGCGGGATGTGCTCATCAACCAGATCGAGCGCACCGACTCCCGGAACCAGCCCAACCTCGTCTTTTACGATGTCCAAAGTGATCAAGCCGATGCCCTCCGCGATGTCATCGCCGGTTTCGGACGCACGCCACGCATCGATGTCCCCATCGTGACCATGCGGATGGCGGCCATCAATGAGGTGCCGGTGGAGGTCTTGCGCGCCAGCGGCGAACGCCGCATCCCGAACTGGATGTACGAGCGCGAAATGCGGAGCACCTACCGGGATTCGCTGACCGCGACGGAGACGCTCGTCGCCGGCGAGTGGATTCCGGTTGCGGACGATCCCTTCGGACTCATCCCCATTTCGGTCGAGAAAAGCGTCTTCGACGAGCTGAACCTGCAATTGGGCGACACCATCCGCTTCGATATCCAAGGCATCCCCTTCGACACGAAGATCGCCAGTGTCCGGGAGGTCGACTGGCAGCAGATCACACCCAATTTCGTGTTCCTCTTTCCGAGGGGCGTCTTGGAACCGGCTCCCCAATTCCGGGTCATGATCCTCCGCACCGAAAGCCGGGAGGAATCGGTCGGGCTGCAACAGGAGGTGGTCCGTCAGTTCCCGAACGTTTCGGCCGTGGATCTGGCCTTGGTGCTCTCCATCGCCGAGACCCTGATCGACCGGGTCGGCTTCGTGATCCGGTTCATGGCCTTTTTCAGCGTGTTCACCGGACTGATCGTCTTGAGCGGAACCGTGATCGCCAGCCGCTTCCAGCGCATCCAGGAAAGCGTGCTTCTCAAAACGCTTGGTGCAAGCCGGAATCAGGTGTTGGCCATATTGGCCGTCGAGTACCTGGTTCTCGGGTTGTTGTCTGCCTTGACCGGCCTGGCCTTGGCCTATGGAGCGGCCTGGGGCATCAGCTTCTTCGTATTCGACACCCCCTTCGTTCCGACGCCGATCCACCTGTTATGGCTGGCCTTGGGTGTGATGGGCCTCACCCTCCTCTTCGGCTTGCTCAACAGCGGGGCGATCTACCGGCGCAGCGCCTTGGAGGTGCTTCGCGAAGGCTAGTCTCCGCCTTGTTTCCGGATGGTGCCGATCAATCTGCCTAAAAACTTGCGCGCATAGATCGCGCGCATGTGATCCAGGTCGGCGACCAGATACAGCCGCGATTTGGCCCGTGAAAACGCCACATTCAGCAAACGGGGTACGTGAAGGCCGCTTTTCGCTTCGTCGAACGGCCGCACCGGGAAATGACGGGTCCGGCCATGCTCCAGCAGGCCGGACATCACCGTATCAAAAATGATGACCTGCTTCTCCCGACCTTGGAAGGTGTGCACCGTGCCCACCTCGATCTCGGTGAACCCGTCATTCCGAAGCGTCTGACGGATATCCCAAACCGCCGACCGGAAGGGCACCACGATTCCGATCTCGTACGGGTTGACCAGATCTTTGAGAACGAGGCTCGTGACCAGGTTCCGCACAACCTCCTGATGCACCTCATTGACCGGTTGGAATCCGGATCCGTTCCGACTGCGGATGGACGGGCCCATCGGGGATGTGTCCACGATGCGGACACTCGTCTCCGATCTGCGGCGCTTGGCCGGAGGAAGACCGCTTTTAAGCCGGCCGTCATAGAAGACACGCGAGATCAGGTCCGACAAATCGGCCCGCATGCGGTATTGCGTATCGAAAAAAGCGGTGAAGGAAGGATTCCGGTCGTGCCAGGCGAACAGCTCCGCCGGTGAGGCCGCTCCCGATGCAAGGGCATAGATGTCGGTCTCCATCCAGATGCGGGCATCCGGTTCTTCGGCTTGCGCGATGGGTGGTAGCTGCATGGGGTCTCCGGCGATCACCACCTGTGCCACCGCCTTGGCCGCCATCACCAACACATAGGGAATCGACGCCATCGAGGCCTCGTCCAAGACCACGACATCGAAATCGAGATCGGCCAACAACTCGCTGGTGCAGACCTTGGCCAGGGTGGCGGCCACCAGGCGCGCCTTGCGTAGAAGGCTGAATTCGAGCACAACCAGGCGATCGGTCAGGCGCTCCGCCTCGGTTTCGTCGGCGGCGGCCAGCAGGATCTCGGACCGCAGGGCGTCACGGGCGGATTCGGCCATCACATCGAAGCGATGCGCGTCGATGCGGGGATCGTCCATGGCCGGATCGCCCAGACGGAAGATCCCGGAGGCGTCGTCCACCCGGTTCAAGACACTCATCAACCCGACATCCACGGCACGGTTCGTATTGGACACGAACAGCACGCGTTTGCGCTGTTTGAGAAAGCCGGCCATGACGGGACCCAACGTCGACGTCTTTCCCGTTCCGGGTGGGCCCCAGATGAAGGTGACCGGCTGCGCCAGGCTCATCGCCACGGCCTCGGCTTGGCGCGCGTTCAGGCCCTCGATATCGCGGATGTCGCCACGTGCGGCCTCCCCCGCTTCCGGCGCGAGCACGCGCATCACGCGGTCGCGTAGCACCTCGTCCTGCTCGTCCTGGATCCGCCCGAGCTGATCGCGCAGTTTGCGGAGCACGAAATCGTTTTCCCATTCCACATCGAGCCGGTCGATCCGCTCGCCCATGTCTTCGGGTAGCTGCAGCGTGACCGACTCGTCGTCGGTTTCAGTCACGGAGGCCTCCAAAACCCCGGACCCCACCGTAACCTTCACGGCCTCCGCGTATTTCAGGCCTTGTTGGGTGGATGGAAACACATATCGCGCACCGTGGACCGATTCTTTCCTCGGTTTCAGGCGTCCGTCTGTGAGCACATCCCGTGCCGGTCGGGCCCGCACCGCCACGATTTCGGCATCGACGGCACGTATGCTTCGTTCCAGGATATCGGAAAAATCCACGCCCGAATATATCCCGAAAGCCGTTCCGGCGGGGGAAGAACTTATCCTAAAAGAAGACCGTGCACGATGGCCGCCAGGATGCCACCGAGAACGGGTCCGACCACCGGAATCCAGGCATATGCCCAATCGCCGTCGGCCTTCCCGGAAATGGGCAGCAGGGCATGCATGAGACGCGGACCCAGGTCGCGGGCCGGGTTGATCGCATAGCCGGTCGGGCCACCGAGGGAGGCGCCGATGCCCAAGACCAGGAGGGCCACAGGCAGGGCATCCAAGGCGCCCAAGCCGATATCCGGCGAAGCCATGAAGAGCACGCCCAAAACCAGAACGAAGGTGCCGATGATCTCGGTGGCCAGATTCTGCCAGGTATGTCGGATGGCGGGATCCGTGCAGAATACCGCCCGTTTGGTGGGACCGTCGTCTGTCGCATCGAAATGGCCCTTGTACGCCACCCAGACCAGCATGGAGCCGAATGCCGCGCCGCCTGTCTGCATCGCGACATACGCCGGGACATCCGACCAGGCGAACTGTCCGGCCCATGCGAGGCCGATGCTTACGGCTGGATTGATGTGCGCCCCGCTGAACGCGGCGACGGCGAATACCGCGACAAACACCGCGATCGACCATCCGAAATTGATGGTCAGCCACCCGGCGCCATGGCCTTTGGTCCGGTTCAGGATGACATTGGCGACGACGCCACCTCCAAGGAGGAGCAGAAGAGCCGTTCCGACGAATTCAGCGATATAGGGATGCATGGTGATGGTAGGTGGTAGGTGGTAGGTGGTTATGGGTTGGTTGCCCAGGCGATGGCGGCGTTCAAGGCGCGTGCCCATTCCGTTTTGAGGCGGTCGGCCTTGGCCGGATCCATGGTTGGCGTGAAGCGACGGTCTTCCTGCCATTGGGTGTTGATGGCGGCCTGGCTGCTCCAATACCCGACGGCCAGACCGGCCAGATAGGCCGCGCCGAGGGCGGTGGTCTCCGCGACCTTGGGTCGGGATACCGGAACGCCAAGCATGTCCGCCTGGAACTGCATGAGCAGGTTGTTCGATGTGGCGCCGCCGTCCACACGCAATTCACGGATCGGAATGCCGGAATCGGCTTCCATGGCCTTCAGCACATCCATGGTCTGGAAGGCGATGCTTTCCAAGGCGGCGCGGGCGATGTGTCCGGCGCCGGCGCCGCGCGTCAGACCGGTGATGGTGCCCCGTGCGCCGGAATTCCAGTGCGGCGCACCCAAACCGGCGAAGGCGGGCACCACGACCACACCGTTGGAGTCGGGCACGCTGGCCGCCAAGGCCTCCACGTCGGCGGAGGCGCGGATGAGTCCGAGTTCGTCGCGCAGCCACTGCACCACCGCCCCGGCGATGAAGATGCTTCCTTCCAAGGCGTATTCGACCTGCCCGTCCACCTTCCATCCGATGGTGGTGAGCAGATTGTTCTTGGATGCGATGGGCGTGGTGCCGGTGTTCATCACCATGAAACAGCCGGTGCCATACGTGTTCTTCACCATGCCGCCGGAAACGCAGCGTTGGCCGAACAAGGCGGCCTGCTGGTCGCCCGCGATGCCCGCGATCGGCACCGTCGAGGCGAAGATGGTGGACTTGGTATGGCCGTACACCTCGCTGGATGATTTCACATCCGGAAGCATGGACCTCGGCACCTCGAACAAGGCCAGCAGCTCGTCATCCCATCCGCCGGTGTGGATGTTGTAGAGCAGCGTGCGGGAGGCGTTGGACGGATCGGTGACGTGCGCCTCGCCACGGGTCAGGTTCCAGACCAGCCAGGAATCGACGGTGCCGAAGAGCAGGTCGCCGGCCTCGGCCTTGGCGCGGGCACCCGGCACGTTGTCGAGGATCCAGCGGATCTTCGTCGCGGAGAAATAGGCGTCGAGGATGAGCCCCGTCTTGGCGCGGATGCGGTCCGCATGTCCGTCCGCCTTGAGCTGGTCGCAGAAGGCGGCCGTGCGGCGGTCTTGCCAGACGATGGCGTTGTGGACGGGTTTGCCAGTGGACCGCTCCCACACGATCGTGGTCTCGCGTTGGTTGGTGATGCCGATCGCGGCGATGTTCGTGCCGTTGATGCCCATGGCGCTGATCGCTTCGGCCGCCACACCCGCCTGCGTGGCCCAGATCTCGTTGGCATCGTGCTCCACCCAACCCGGTTGCGGGTAGATCTGGCGGAACTCCTTCTGCGCGACCGCCCGGATGTCGCCCTTCGAATCGAATACGATGGCGCGGGAACTGGTCGTTCCCTGATCAAGTGCGAGAATATAGGTGTCGGTCATCCGGTTGGGCCTTGCTGGTGTTGGGGAGGTTACAAAATCACCGTGTTCAATCCAATTCACGGGTTGCATGGAAACGCGCCGCGAGCACCCCGTTGCGGCTTCACGAAGACCGCCGCATCGAGCGGTGGCACCCTCAGGGTCGACCCGTTCACGGCCGCATCGCCCCGGTATTCCGGATGTGGCGAAAGCCCGGAGACCGGCGCGCGGACGTCCATCGGCACCAAGGTGGCGTTGAACACCACCACGACACCGTCATGTGCGGCGTCCAGATCCGCACCACCACAGGCCGCATCCGACAGCGACATCACGATCAGACCCGGAATCTGGTCGGTTCCCGTGTTGTGGAAGGCCAAACGGCGATGGACATCCTCGGCGGTCTCCAACCGGAACAAGGGGCTGCTGTAGCGGATGCGGAGCTGTCGTCGGAAGGCTTCGTTCGACGCTCGCATGTGCCCGGAACGGACGGCGATGCTGGCTTGGGTCAGGAATGAGGCGATGGACTCCCAACGCTCGCCGTTATCCCAGATCGGCGGAAGTCCCCTGCCCCACCCGTGGCGTCTCAGTGTGAAATCCACCGCATTGTACCAGTCGCCCGAATCGTAGCTGTTGCGGTCGAGCGATTTCGAACGCAGGATGTCCGTCCCCAAGTGATGGAAGGGCACGCCTTGGCTGTAGTTGATGAAGGCGAGGCTGAGCATATGCACCTTCACACGGTCGTCCGTGACCATGTCGCGTGGCAGCTTGGTCTGGGTATTGTCCCACAACGTCTCGTTGTCGTGCTTGTCGACGTATTGGATCGATTCCTGCGGCAGCCGGGTATACCCGATGCGTTCGTTGCCGCCGTCCACGATCTCGCCGAAGCGGTTCACATAGCGGTAGGTGCTCAGGTTGCCGGCCAATCCGACGCGGATGCGGTCGGCGGCCTCCAGCAAGGCGGCCTTGCCTTTGCCGGCATCCGGATCGGCATCCTCGTTCGGGAAGAGATATTGGCCATTGGCGAACCCTTGGAATCGGCCGCGGTCTGTGAAATTTCCGCCACGGATGGCATCACGCAGACGGTCGTTGAAGTTGCCGATGCCCGTTCCGCCCATGTTGAACTGGGTGGCCTGCTCGAAAAGCCGGTTGCCGGCCACTTCCCCGAAATCCCAACCCTCCCCGTAGATGTAGATGCGTCGGCCATCGACGCCGTGAGCGTCCAAACTCAGCCGTGATAACCGGCGGGTGAGCTCCTCCATCACGGATTTGGGATGATGACCCATCAGGTCGAAGCGGAAGGCGTCGATCTTGTACTGCCGGGCCCACAGCTCCACCGAATCAAACAGGAGCTTGGCCATCATGCGGTGTTCGGCGGCCGTGTTGAAACAGCAGGTGGAGGTTTCGATGGCACCGGTTGTGGGATCGTAGCGGTGGTAATATCCGGGCACGATGCGGTCCAACACCGAAAAACGGTCCATGCCATCCTGGTAGGTGTGATTGTAGACCACGTCGATGACGATCTTCAACCCGATGGCATCCAAGGCCATGACCATCTCGCGGAATTCGCGGATACGGGCGGGTCCGTCTGCATGCGTGGCATAACTGCCCTCCGGCACATTGAAATGGACCGGATCGTATCCCCAGTTGAAGCCGTCGGTACGGGCGCGGCCGGCGGCGCGGTCGGGCGTGGTGAGCCAGTCGGAGATGGCGGTGCTGGCAGCATCCGAGGCCACCACCCGCTCGAACTCATCCCATTTGGCCAGGATGTCGGTGCGTTTGGCCGGATCTTCCGGCACACTGCCGATGTCGTTCACAGGCAACAGATGGATATGGGTCAGGCCGGCTTCCGCCAGGGATTTGAGATGCCGGACCA
>Ga0169931_10007276_pt1 | contig 16448 bp, 13 predicted proteins | sample Kivu_15m_20L_FD_129675 | JGI IMG/M metagenome (GOLD analysis project Ga0169931, IMG submission 129675) | Freshwater microbial communities from Lake Kivu, Western Province, Rwanda to study Microbial Dark Matter (Phase II) - Kivu_15m_20L... | ecosystem: Environmental > Aquatic > Freshwater > Lake...
AATTTTATGCACTCTGCACATGCACATGCACTTGCACTTTAAAGTTCATAAGTGCATTATATTTAAAATTAAATTAAATTAAAAACAATAAATGTTAATATACTATAATTATTTTATTTAAAATGATAAATGGGGATTGGGGATTGGGCCCAATCCCCAATCCCCAATCCCCAATCCCCATCCCCAATCCCCAATCCCCAATCCCCAATCCCCTAAATTATTCATTTCAATATCTTCTTCATTTATCATTTTAAAATAAAATAATTATAGTATATTAACATTTATTGTTTTTAATTTAATTTAATTTTAAATATAATGCACTTATGAACTTTAAAGTGCATGTGCATGTGCAGAGTGCATAAAATTTATTTTTAAGTGCAAGTTCAATGCATAAAGATTTGTTCATGCACCCGGATGATAATGCTATATATTAAATATAATTTCGCTTATTTTTTAATTAAATTTAATAAATATTTCTTCTTAAATGAAAACTAGAATAACAGTTGTTACAGATGTGCTGTTATACGTAACAAGTTTCATTATGTTTATAGTTTCGATGCTTTCAATGAAATATTTCTCTAATACAGTTTCTATTTTCGATAAAATAATAGGAAACCAAGATGATCAACCAATAGAAGATATAGTCGCAGCAAGATGGCGATGCCCAACTGATTACCAGCCTTTGTTTAAATTATATTACTGGGGAATAAAAGAAGATGGATGCTACTGTCCTAAAATAGGGAAAGTAATAACAGATTTAGATTGCAGCATTCTAATGCAAAAAGCTGGGTTTCACAATTGCATTCCTTGGAAAAAAGAAAAAGGTGCAGAATTGAAAGTTTGGCACACTAAAACCCTGTGCTATAAACCTTATAATATGTCAGAAGTAGAGCAAATAGTAGTTTCACAAAGTGAGGAATGTCCTGAGTCTTACAAAAACTGTGGGTATTACGACATTCACAAAGATAAATTATGTTTAAGACCAAAGAAAATTATGTTGGATTTAAAGTGCCCTGTTAATTATGTAAATATTTTTAATGAGGGATTTCACTATCATAATGATCCGGGTATGACAAAAATTGCTTTAAGCGACAAAAGAACTTTCGTTTTTTCAAGAAATAAAACTGACTCATATATTCCTACTAGATTTTTAGTAAGCGAGGGGCAACCCTGTGTCATCAAAGACAGAATTTCCAATATAACTCAATTCTTTCCTTATGCAGATGTCCCTACAGATTTGATCGGTTGCGATCCCTACAAAACTGACAATGATCTTTTTTATGACAAAAGATACGTTAAACTAGACAGTTACGATGCCGAAAATTTTTTTATTGAAAATGATTTAGGATACCTGAATAATCTTCCTGATATACCAAATCCGAAATGGGAGAGAAATAAGAAACAGACTTTTTTTCTTTATTACAAAAGTTATATTAGGATGAGTGCTGATTGTATGACTGACTCTGATTATTTCGAACTTGTAAAATTCTTTAAAGTAGAAAAGTATTATCAGTTTGACTTGCTGGTTATATATCTTATAAACATGGTAGTGTTAGGTGCATTTAACAGCGTCCTTCTATTAATGAAATTAAACAATAAAGTACAAAACATGCTTGTATCTCTATTAAAAATATGTTTCTGCATAGCTGTTTCCTGTGCAACTCTTTACATAGTTAATGACGCATTTGAAATTGGAATTTTAGCTCAAAATTTAGAAGCTAAGATAGTCCTCGACGAACATTGTTTAGATCCCACCACTCGGTTTCTATATAAAGGAATATACCAATTGAGTGATTATCTTGACTATTTTGATATGCTGATTAGTGTTTTGTTGATTTGTTCTTTGCTTTATGCAGTTTTAGTTTTTATACAAATGCTTAGATTTTTATATAAGGCTTATTTCCGAATTAAGAAAAAATTAGAAATTCTCAAAGAGAAAAAGGAGTTGTCATAAAAAATTGAATACAAAACATATGATAATAAACGTAATTTTATTTAAAAATATTTTAATAATAATTCAAAATAAAATCACAGCTTAATAATAAATTTTTATTTCTAATTAACAACTTACTAATAATTAATTCTTTCGTCCTTCCCCATCATTCATTCTGAAAATACAATCAAGTGCCTTCCATTTCCAGGTAGACATCCTTGACTATTATATTGCTTATGACAGCAGGGATATTCCCCTTTTATTAATTTTCTAGAGCAGCCATCATGAAAACAATTCTGCGCCTTATCTGATTTTGGAAATAAATTATTTTTAGGATGATAGAATTCTCCCTTACACTCTAAATTATCAATTAATTCAAATGGCGATAAAAAATCTTTCTTGCATACGATGCATGTTAATCTCTTAGAAGATGAATAGATAAATTCCTCTATGATTCTTCCGGTGTCAAAGGAAGAATGTAAATGAGGAAATTTTTGGGATAATTGGGTAACTTCCCTCGCAGTTAATTTCGACATAAAATTATTTCTTTTTATATAATTCCTTACTAGAAATAAATCATAAGATGTTAAAATTTCTTCAATTATTTCAGGAGAATTTGTTACTGAATTAATTTCTTGGTTAAATTCTTTCAACCAAGATAAGAGAGCTAAAATGAATTATCTATAATATTATACATACATACCAATAATTTTAGTAAAATTATTTGTTTTCATTTCTTCGATAATCCTCTCTAAGATAGGAAATGTAAAAATAGATTTCGACCAGATAGGGTCATTAAAATAATCAACCTTCCATTCAAAATTTGGGTTTGTCAAAAGAATTTCAAAAAATTCTGTTTTCATTTTAAGATGGATCCCTAAGGAAATCAGATAAAGAAAAGGATGAAACGTTTTTGCTGCTTTCTTTAATTTTTTAGCATCTTTGGTGTATATCCACATCAGAACATCAAAAAAGATATTTTCATGAGGCAAATTGATTTCGCTTTTCTTAAATTCAATATCATCTAAAATAGTTATGTTAGAACTGCTTGTGTTTGTGTTTGTTGTATTAAGCATGTTAGTTATAGTTACGGTCTTGCCAAATATTTCAGAAAAGTACTCAGACTGTGAGCACAATGCTTCATCATGCACCCAGAATTCGAATTTTTTATTGACTACCAGTTTCCTGTCTGCAGTTTCTACATTGTTGAAATCTTTGATACCCCATTCATTCTGCTTACCCTGCTCGTTTTTATAATCTGTGTTCATAACCATACTCTCAATCGATGATTCTATCTTGTCAATCATTTCCTAAGAAATTTAATTTAATAAATTTTGAAATTTTAAAAATAATTTATTTTTCTAAAATTTTCTTCTGAATTAAGAAAAAATTATTCCATCTATTTTTTTACGCTTTATAGTGCTTACTAATAATTCATTCGTTAGTTTGTAATATATCTACTATAATTTAAATATAATTTAAATAAATTAAAATGGACTACCATAGTATGCAACAACGAGAAGGAATTTTTTCAGAAGATTTGAGTAAATTCAATAACGGTATGGAATTAAACAGGATCGACCCATACACTCTACAACAAATCGAATATTATTTGCAACAACAAGTAACATTAATAGTTTGATTTTTTTCTAGCATGGCGTCTGTGTCCCGGCTATAATTTTCGAATATTTACAAGCCAACACAAACGGCAAGGAAAATTTCATCGGATGGGATTATGACGACTTATATGATGTAAAATATAAATAGAAATATTTAAATTGAATTTAGTTTTTCAGTCATTTTGGGGAAATCGACATATTAGAAATCTATGGAAAAATTTCTGTTGTTCTATTCAAAAGCTTGTTCGATGCAAACACAGCTAGGGAGTTTTTACAGAACAGTTCAAATTTCAAAGAAAGTGAGAAGAATAATTTTAAAGTCCGGTGGTATAACTCAGACGATGAAGGGGTGTTGTCTGATTTGATGCGAACTAAAATGAACAAATACAGCCAGAGATATTTTGAAAGTCAGACAGGAATTAACAGCATGACTGGAGTAGGAAATATGAATATAGGATTGTCTGGAATCAATAACATGAACGGCATGACCAATATGAATTCTATTAACAATCTGAATTCGATGAGTAATCCTATCCTCACTAACATTGGCAATATGAATAATCTAAATAATATAAGCAGTATTCAAGGCAATAATCTAAACCAGGGCTATATTGGAAACAACTGTATGCCAGGGCTTAAGATGAACCAAATGATGCAAATGAATCCTAATATGAATATGCAAAATTTAAACGGTAATTTTTCGAATAGTTCTAATTCGTCTACTCCTAACCAGTATCAATATTATATGATGGCGAATGATTCTGTTAGTCCTATGATAAATAAAAAGGGAAGTGTGAATAATAACAGTGGTCATAATAATAATCTCAACCAGAATTTAAATGCCAATCACAATAATATACCAAAAACATTCGTCAAGAAGAATTCCTTTGGAAGTAATCATAATGATAATGAAAAGGAGGAAAAAAAATTTATGCAGCAAGGAAATGTATCCAATACAGTTAACAACTGTTCTAATGTAACCAACATAAACATGAACACTAATAATAATTCAAGTGGGAACGTAACTAATAACGGCAAATATACCTGCAGATTCGAAATTCAAATAGAAAATGACAAGGAATTTCAAGTAGCTAGAAGGTTAATTGGTGCCAAGGTAAGCTAAGATTTAATAAACTATATCTTTTTATTACATAATTAGGGTTGCAATATGAAACGTATCGTTGAAGTTTGTTCCAAGTGTCAGGATGGGTCTGTCCTTCAAGACGCTGTGAAATTGAGGCTTAGAGGAAAAGGCTCAGGATACAAGGAAGGACCTTTTAATAAGGGTAAACTTTCATTTATATTTCCCATTTTATAGAATCAGAGGAGCCTCTGCATCTTTGCATTTCTTCCAAGTTCTTCGATCGCTACAAAATGGCTATTCAATTAGTAAACGAGCTTGTTTTAACTGTATTCGAAGAATATAAAACCTTTTGTAATAAAAATGGTAAAATTCCTGTCTCACAACTTGCTATTCGTAAGGAAGAAGGTATATCATCAAGAAAAAGCACTCTGAGTAGATCAGAGAGCGAAATGTAATTGTAAGAATAATTCATTGTTCAAATTTTAATTAAATTCCCACAATACAAAATATTTATACAGCACAAGATGTCGATAAATTTTAAATTTATTATATAACGTAAAAAATTATTGTTATTGATTATCTTATTATATAAGAATATATTTATAAGAAATTTACTATTATGTTAATATACTATTAAAGTATAAATGTATTTTATTAAATTAAATAAATTCCAACAAATAAATGTCTCTTAATAATAAAAATACGTATAACTACTCAGCGTTACTAAATGAAATTAAAGCAACTACACTTAATGAAAAAATCAAAGGAAGAAATCACAAATCCTACATTAAAAGAGTAAATACTCAAAATACAGAAAAATCAGAAACTTTTCTTACCAAAACAACCGCTAATCCTGTTCAAAACCCAGACGGATTAAATCAAAAATATGCATCCATTGATTTAAGATCAATGGATAAGAAGAAAAATATACCTGGATCAAGTGTTGTTATGAAGGATTACAATTCAAACAATTTTAAGACAAGTGAACAGCCTAAAAGGAGAAACCCAAGCATTTCCTCGAATCTTACTCAGAACTCAGCAAGTATGGGTAATAAAATCGACATTAAGATCAGCGTTAATTACAACAAACCAACCATAACTAATACTGTCAACTATGCTAATAGTAATGCTTCAAGTGGGCTATCAAGTTCTAAAAGTTTCTACAACTCTCATAACCATTTTGCAAATATGAATGGTCTAACTCAGTCACACAACCAGACTACCTTTATCAATGCTAACGAAGCTGAACTGATTAAAAACAAACTAAGCTCATCGAAAGCACAAAACAATTTCAACTCTTCATGCATTTCTGATGAGAAATACAAAGAAAAAATTCTCGAGCAGAAAAAGCAGTTAGTTAAAAATACCCTTGCTACATCTGATTTAGGCTTTTCTCATTTGCGAAACAAATCTCAAAATATGTTCGATCAGAATAACCTCAATGTAAGCCTAATGGGATACGAAAATAAAAATCTTAAAAATTTCCTAATCAATCACAGTAATATAAAGATGAATATGAACACGAGCCTTAATAACGCAGCAGGAAACGAACAGAATAACCAAATAGACAATTCGAAATATTCCCAATTAGCCCTTACACCTAGTAAGCATATTTTGTCTAATAGTAAATTTCCTGGTATTGATAAATCGATGAATCAATCCTTCGCTGTTAATAATAAGCTTTTTAGTCATCTAAATAAAAATATGACAAGCACACCTAAAAACGGAAAAGAACAACAAAGTCTTTTCTATAAAAATATTGAGACGACAATTGAGAATAACAACACAACAGGTGAAAATATAAGCACGAATATGAATTTAATAAACACAGACATGAACATGAAGGATTTCACTTTAAACCGAAACAATGAGGAAACAATGGCAAATACACAGGGTGACCTTGATAAGAAGATTCCTGATTCTTTTTCTAGCAAACTTGTCAGTCTCGAAACTAATTTAGATGATCAACTAGGCAATCTAAGAGATACCTGCAAGAACAATGATAAAGGAGGATCTTTTAACATCAACTACATAAACAAGAAATATATGATCTACAAAAAGACATTAGAAGAGTATTTGAATGTTCTTCATCAAAAGGAAAATCAAAATTTTATGAATAATTTAGTGCAAAGAATTTCTGAAGGATTCAATGAAATTTTTAAGGAAATGATAGTTAATAATCAGAAACTCACTGAAAAATCATCAGATTATGATCGCATGGCCTCAAGTAAGATTATTATACATTATTTATTAGATTATAAAGTAGTCTCAAAGAAATATTCTGATTTATTCAAAGCTTATCAAGAAAAGTCAGAAGAGCTTAAATTTGTAAAGGCTAAGATCACTCAAACGAATTTAACAAACAGCAAGTTAGAAATAGAGAAAAATAAACATTCGCTCGTCGATCTTTCACTTAATTTGTCTAATTCAAACATAAAGAACATAGACAAACCTAAGATAAATAACCTTAATACATCGAGTGGCAATAAGGAAAATCTAAATTTTACCGAATCCGTGAATGAAACGAATAGCGAAATGAACATAAACAAGACTAGGATGATAAAAATGATGAATAAGAATGTTTTAGACGATTTAGATGCTATTTATTTCTTCGATAAGATAAACATGCGATCGAATTCTGCTTCGCATAAGAAGATTCCGAAATTAGATCTAAACTTTTTGGAAATTAACGAAAGAATGGAGAGAGAAAAGGCAGAACTAGAGAAGGCTGAGAAAGGAAAAGAAAAAGAAAATTCTCTTAATAATTTCAATAAGAAAGCTAAGGACGCTGACACCTCCGACAAAAGTAGCAATGCTAATAATAATATTTTGATAAATCCTTTAGAAAAAATAAAAAATAATAAAAAAACATCCGTATTACTTATTATATAAACATCCTTTAGCTGCTAAAATTAGAAGATTTAATTGTGCTACCTGAACACTCGAAGTATTTACAAGCTAGTACAGTCATAAACGGAAATAAACATTTCAGTCTACTTAATCAGAACACAAATACAACGAAATTTACGAATTATTGTACCAATCAAGTGGTGAAGTCAAGTAATCATCAAAATCAGCAAAATAAAAAATTATCTAATCAGGAATTAAAATCAAGTTTTAAATAGACAAATAATGCAATGAAATAGCCATTTTCCACTTGGTATTTATTCTTTATTTATCAATTTTTCTATATTGGAATAAGTAATAAATAATTATTATTACATACACAGTAATATAAATTATTTTATTGATATAATAATTACTATATAGGTTAACAATTATGTAATAATTTGAGTAATTTCAGTGATATATATTGTTATATACGAGTATAGTTTTTTATGTCTTATTAAAACTCGACTTATGTTTGGATTTATTTCTTCTTAGTTTTTTTTGAAAGATCTAAAAAAATAATAAATTAAATTTACCTTTTAAAAAGTTTGCGCTCGCTATCATATTTTTGACACTTTCAGATTGTATTGATTTAAGATTTACTATTTCCTTTTTCTTTCTATGAGTTGTTGTATATTCTTCTTCCTCTTCTATTTGGGAACCAGCCTCATCTTCGTCTTCTGAGAATTCTCTCTGTGGTTTGAATAAATTTACCCTCTTATAGTCTGTTAAATCTATGTGCCCTTTAATTTTATAAATATCTGCAAGGTCTTCTCCTTTTCTTTTCTGTTTCAGTAAGTTCTCTTGTTGTTTTATTTCCTGATTCGAAACTTTTTCTGTTTCTGTAACATCTTCTATTGATTTTCCTAATCGTTCAACTACTGCGCTAGTTTTCTCTTTTTTCTCTACTGTTCGAACACTTCCCTCTTTTTTTTCGATTTTCATATTTTTCAAATTCGGATGCTTTTCCTTTAAATAGGAGATAATATTGAAATTATTAAAATTTTCTAATACTTTATCGTACATAGCATTAAATTCATGGGGATGAGATTTATTAAGTTTATTTGTATTTTCTTTTTCTTCTTCGAAAAACTTTGACCCTTTTTTAGTCTTTATAGCAATTTCTATCCCAGCTAATTTTAATTCTTCTTTTGTTATCGTCTCAGGTTTCTTGGTAATCTCTAATTTTTTCTTCGTGTTGTTCAGATTTATTTTAAGATTTCTCACAATATTTTTCGAGTCTTCAAATTTTTCCTTCATGTTTTCGATGTAATTCTTCTCTAAAAATTTTGATGTCATGCCTTTGTCTATCTTCTCCTCATTCTTTTTAAGCTTAGCCTCGATTAACTTAGCAAGATCATGAACGAAGTTTCTGATGTGGGAATTTTTTTCTAAGTTCTGATAAATCGTCTCAGCGTTTAAATTGTTTCCAGGCAATCTTATCAAAGTAAAAATATTTTTATTTGAGAGGACATGGTGCGGATTCAAGTCGAGCTTCCTTCCTACGTAATCCCTAAATTTATAGATAACCTTCAATATTGAGACATTCCTCTTGTTCAAAACTGTGATGTTTCTACTAAGAAGCTGGTAATACTCTTGAGACTTAACCGCCGGCTTTGTGTATTGCTTCAAGCATAATTCATTCGATTTTTTGTATGTTAACAGAAAAGAGAACAGAATGTCCTCATTTGGTTTTAAGCAAGATTTATAAATTAATTTTTTCTTCAGGATATCGTAGATGTAAAGCAGGTAGTGTGTGTCCTCACGTGCGTATTTTAACATTTCTGCAGGTAAAGGCCTTATTCTCCAATCTGAAAGTTGATATTTTTTGTCGGCTGAAATATTGCATAGTGTATTTAACAAATTAGCTAAGGAGAATGAGGGAAGCATTAACACTCTACAAGCTTGGCCTGTATCAAACATATTTACAATATAGACCCCAAAATCTTTTTGTAGCCATTCAACATCGAAATCTGCACCGTGTAGTACCTTGACGATTGATGGGTTACAAAATATCCTGTTTATTTCGTGGATGTAAGGCCTTAATTTAATTGTATCTATCACGTAATCTGTTAATCTTGTCGAAATCTGCATAAGGCAAGTGATCCCTAGATAGGACTCTTGGCTATGATGCTCTAGATCTACTGCGATTTCTTGAAAGATTTGTTCGATTTCCTCTATCATTGCGAGAAAAGCTTCAGGTGTGTCGATGTAGATGAATTTAGTCCATTCCAAAGGAGGAAACTCGAATTCTATTTGTTCGAGTATATCCTTGTATGAATCTGAATCGGGATTATTCTCAGTAAAGAAGAAATTATGAAATTTGTTTATTTCCTGAATTTTTTTGATAGCCCCATTCATTCCATGCTCACTAACAATATCTGCTATCTTAATAGGTTTGAAATTTACGATAGAATCTAACCTATTTATACTATGATTGCTAAAGTACTCTCTTTTAACATGATTATTAAAGCAATCCATTCTATCGACTACTCTGTTAACAAGAGTATTTATCTCCTCTACATAAGGATGTTCAAACAAAAGCGAAGAGTCTTTATTCAGTTTTCTATCCTCGAAATTGATTTGTCTAAATTTGTCGGCATTAACATTACGCAGCCTTCTGGCATCTTCGATTTCCATTATGAGTTCTTTGATGGCGAAATGCTTGGTCTTAATCTTAGGGATAAAGGGATAATAAGAATTATCGATGTCAAACATGTCAGTAGTATTAAGAATCTTCATATTCATAGTTGGATTAACTTTGCTTTCCTTCATTTTCTTGATTTTCTTTAGCTCTTCTTCTATTTCTGCTTCTTTCTTGTCTTTTTTCTTCCCTCGGAGTATGTCGATGTTATCAGAGCATTTCTCAAGAAGATCGTCCACATAATCAGTAATTGTATCAAAGCTATATAAAAGAGATATATTTAAGTAAACTAATATGATAATCTTACCTTTTAATGTCTATTTCTCTATCCCTGTCTGTTTTCTTCGACGAATAAACGATACATTTAATAAGGATCTTCTCAATCTTCATTTTAGCTAAATGCAAATGCTTTGCATATTCTTTGCTTTGTGACTCATAATATTTGGAATCTTCTTCTAATTTGATTTTCTTTATGAACATCGAAATTTTTTGTATTCTGTCCAGCATGTCTTTAAGGAAGTTTTCTGTTGAATTATTATTTTGATAATTTAAAATATTCGATAAGGATTTGTATCTCTCCTCGTTCTCCTTGTTTTCGAGATTAAGTGTGATTATCTCGTTTTCGTTTGTCATTTTGACATCATCTCTATTCATATTTCGAATATAAATAATTAATTAATAAATTAAAATAATTGTGTGCATTTGATAATATTTATGAATTTTTTAAAATTATAGATAGCCATGATTTATTTTGTTTTATTTACTCTTCAACTCCTTCGTCATCTCATCCCATCTTATTTGATAATTTATCTCCTCTATTCTCAATTTATTGAAGCTTTCTATTATCAGGTCTATTTTCTTATTAAAAACCTTGCAGTAATTTTCGAAACACTCGTTACGCTTTAAAAATAAATTTTTGTTGTTTTTTAATTTAAGTCCGACGATATTTTTACTCAAGTTTTCTTTTTTGAACTGGGTTTCGAGCATTTTTAATTTCTCTTCCTCATCTAAATTGTGATGATAAGAATTTTACTTTGTATCAAATCAATTGCTGAGTTTTTGAATTTCTCATAAAAATTTATCTTTAGTTTATTTCTGTCCAAACCAGAGTAGATCTTTTTAAAAGTCCTCTTAGAATCTAAATTTAAATTTGGCTTATTCTCGTTTTTCAGTTTTAACAAGAAATTATAATCCTTTCTTTGTTTGAAATATTCTTCATCACCGAGTTGAATAAAATCCTCATCAAATATAAAATTGTCGAACAAGGACAATAAAGCTTCGAAGTTGGTCAAAAGATAAGATAAATATTGACTTGAATTTTTTTCTTCGTTTTCAAGCAGATTAAACTGGCACTTGTTGATTTCTGTCAGATTATTTTTTCTTCTGTTAAATTCTTTGGAATCGATTTCGTCCAAAGTTTGTTTGTAATATGGATTGGCTAGGTAGGGCCCTAGCTTTAAATTCAACTCAGATTTCAAAATGTTGGAAGTTTCTTGGGATTTTCTGAATTGAGCCATAACAGAATCGTAAAAAATTTCAGAAGAGTTTGAGAATTTTTTATAGATAAAATTGAACAAAGATTCTGGGATGTGATAGGACAATTCAAGATACTTCTGAGTCTAGGTAATGATTATTAAAAAGAATTAAAATATTCCTTACGTAGGTTCTTAAATCTCTTACGCACTTCAATCTAAAAGTTTCCATTTCGTTTTTTAAATTTTGTAAGAATAGCAACAAAGAATTCGGGATCTTACTGTTGTTGTTTAAAATCTTTGCGAATTCTCCTGTGTAGACCTTGATGCACTCAACACGAACTTTTTCTTCTATAGCGTTGATTTCTGAATTAAAATTGAAAGCGTTGCTTGAAAAGTTCACGTTATTCTTTGTACTGTTATTTGCCGAAAATCCAGAAATTCCTCCTGATTTATTTAAGGAAATATCGCTAGGATCTAAGACGGAGTTAGTCAAATAGCCTAAGTTTACAATCTCAAGCTGCTTCCTTTTTTCGTCTTCTTCTAACTCGTCTTTGGTTGTGTTTTCTATATATTCCACGTTCTCCTTGTTATTTACACGGACCAAGCTATAGGAACTGAGGAAATTAGGTTTAAATGCTTCGATGTATTTTCCATAGGTAAATACGCAGTTATTTATCGTAAGCAAGAGTTTTCTTATTTCTAAATGTAACTGGCTAAGAATAAATAGATATAATTACTTAGATTGATTAGAGGGGCCTTTGTCCATTTCTGATTCATCTGCTATTACTTTTCTCATTTTCTCGAGAAGATTATTTAGTCCGTCTTGTGCCTGGTTACATTTTATTTTTATTTTTATAATTATGTCATTTGCTAAACGTCGGGGTGCTCCGAATTTTTCTCCTACTGCGTCTCTCGCTAGGACATTCTCATAAGATATAGAATACTTTTTTTCTATCTTTTCTAATAGTGAGTTCATGTTTGCTCTTATTTCTTTTAATTTGGTGTCATGCAAAATTTCTCTTTCTTGTTTTTCTCTAAGGATTTTTTCTTCGTTTATCTTCTCAATTTGGGATTTGTAAAATTCTTCTTCTCTATCTGAGTAAGTCCCCCCTCTAGAAAATGTATGCATGGACATGATAAAATTTTTGTTAAGTTGAACTAAATTTTCTGGGTTAGTTTTAGAGAAATCTAGATATTTCTCTTCAGCTTCTTCAAGAAATGTATTAAGCTCATAAAAGGAAACTTTGAATCGTTTTTGCTTCTCTTCCAAACCTTTCAGTGTGGTTTCTTCTTCCATTCCTTTGAAAAGCTTTTCATAAAGCTGGTTGAAAATTTTAAAAGAATCCGAAATTTCTTCTATCAGAGCCTTGTTTGACTCTGTGTCTTTCTGATTTCTTTCTAAAATCATCTTCAGATGAGCTTCGAATTTTTCTTTGTGTTTGTCTATTTCTGTTAACCTTTTGTCATATTCTTCGACTTCTATTTTCCCTTTTCTTGGAGCAAGTGACTTTAATTTAAGATCCAATTCAGTTAAAAAGTTTTCTCTTTTCTCGTTGTCTAATATTACATTCTTATCTATGAACTTTTTGAGGTCATCAGCTATTTTAGAAGTCATTGTATCAAAAACTTTTTCAAGGATTTCAATGAGATAATCCTCTCTAAACAGATTATCTTCAGATAACAATTTTGTGTTCTTGATAGATAAGGGAGACTCAAAAACTTTCTTGGAATCAGCAGCGTAGGGATTAAACTGCTCTAAAATGTTTATGATTGGATTTGTTGTGAGATTGGGAATAGCTGAATCTTTAATATCTGTCACCTTTTTTGATAATTGTATTGCAGGGCTTTCGTTGGCTTTGACTGTCTTTTCTTTATTTTCAGATCTTACTTGCTGATTTTTGGAATTGCTATTCTTCTCCTTCTTTTGATCTACTGCCTTTCCTTTGGCATCTGCTTTATGATTAGGGTTAATATCAATTGTCTCTTCCTCTATGCGAGGAATGTAATTAAGGATATTGTCGTCTCTATTATATATAACATTCCTTAAATAATTTTGGATCAATTCTGTAATAGAAAAATCTGCCAAATACTTGTTGTTCATTTTTGAGGTAAATTCATTTATTCCTCTGGGTGGGACTAGCCTTTGGATTTCTCCTTTTTTATTTTTCCCTCCTGTTGGATTTTGTTTCTTCTTAGCTGCAGCACCTTTGCTTTTAGGATCTTTTTTTTCAGCTTCTAAAGCGGCTTTTGCCTCTTCTGCTGCAATTTCAGCCTCCTTCACCTTTGATAAAAATTCACTCTCTATATCTCTTTTCGCAAGAATGATCGGGAGCTTTTCCTTATTCACATAACCAAAAATTGACATTAAATTTTCTTCGTAGATGTTATAAACGTTCCTTATCAATTCATCATGCGATGTTAGAAGGCTTTCAACAATCTTAAAGAATTCCTTGTACTCAATTCCAAGCTCATCTAATATCTTAAAAGCTTCCTCAAGATTTTTGTCAAGTTCTTCTTTATCAATGCTTTCCTTCATCAGCTGAATTATCTTTTTCAAACTTTCTTCCTTTTCATTTATTACATCCTCGTCATGATCTGCGGCCTTTGCTAACTCGACTAAGTAATTTTTTTCACTGTTATATAAAACTCTTTTGTGCTCATCGTTTTTAAAAGCAATCTGGCCGAAAATGTTCAACAACTTAAGCGAGACATTATGGGTGTATTCATCATATTGGTCTAAATAGGAGATAATCTTCTGAATGTAGTCTTTCCTTGTTTGTTTTTGTATCTCGATAATAGGATTTATCTCAAAAGCGATTAAGTCCTCAACGCTTTTAAGCTCTTCGTAGTTGTTGTATAAGTTTTCGTTGTAATTGTCCTTTCCTTCACCAAATTGATATTCGATAGTTTTTACAATGTCTTTAAACTTTTCTATTTCAACGAGTGATAAATTAAGGATTTTGTCAGAATTTCCTACAAGCTTTTTTGTGTGAGTATCATAAATGTTCTGAGCTGAGTTATAAATATCCTCAAGCTGTTTAGTAGCCTGTTCAATGTGTTTATTTGTGAAGGTCTCTGCGCATTTATTGAGTATCTTCTCAGTAAATATTTTCACCCTTGATTGATATATATTCTCTTGATCTTGCTTTATCTCTGAAATAATTTTATATCTCTCTTGATTGTCCACATATTCACTAGATAGCAGAGTGTCTTTTAAATTTTTGACGAATGTGTTAAGCTTTGTGTTTTTCCAACGTCTAATAAAATTAAAAAGATTTATTTCAGATTCTTTTATGAAGATTGTTTCTTCGTCCTGAATGTCTGTAAATTCGTTTCTTATGAAATTATTTTTAGATTCAAAATAGTTTGTGTTTTCGGCATTCTTAGAGTTCGCAATTTCTTCGATTTCGTGTACAAGCTGAAATCCGATGAGGTTCAAGTCCTTCACTAAAAACGAAACTTTCTCTTTGATTTCTTGTAAATTCAGATTATTTGTGAAGGCTAATCTACTCTGGACATCGTTGACTTCCTTGTTCCTTTTATGCCTGAATTTTTTAAACTTAGATTCGATCTTTTTAATATGCTTTAATGTAAGTGATTCTATCTCTATGTCAGATTTCGAAAGCAAAGAATTTATTTCAGATTTAGTTTTGTTCAAATTATCCTTCAATTCATTTAATTGCTTGACTGTTTTCTCATCGACTAGAGTCAAATATTTTTTATCCCAAGTGTCGAATAGATCTATAGCGTCTAATTGTCTTCTGCGTTTATCTGCTTTAAGTGTTGATAGAAGCTCATAAGTATTTTGATTAGAGTCAAGCTTGTCATAGAAATGTGTGAGGTTTCTTATTTCAGTTACTGGATTCAGATATGAAACAACTTGCTGAGACTTGCTCTTAGAATCTTCATAGCCTGATGCGCTTATGTTATGATTCTTCTGCTTTAAACTAAAACTAAGGTCTATATTATTGTAACTATTATCGTTACGTGAATTTAAGATAAGCAAAGCAGAAGATTTAAGTGAAGATGATCTGTTTGTTAAACTATCAGAATTATAGTTTGCTGATTGTTGGACTTGCTGATTTTTAGAATGAAGGGAATTCTTCGTGATTGATCTTGCAAGTGATGAGGTGCTCTTGAATAATCCTGGAAGAGATAAGTCTCCAGTTGAATTGAGCGTGTCTCTGTTGAATAAAAGCTTTTGATGGTTTTTCGCTTTGGAACTCATATTTTAAATTTATTAAAAAGTGTAAATTATTGTAATTGTAATTGTAGGTGTTATTGTTTTTCTTATTGATTTTTTATTTAGAGAATATATTTATATATATGTTATTCCTACTCATAAAAAAATGAACATAGAAAATGTCAGCTCTCTTTATAAAATCTCGCAACTAAAAAAGGACATTCTCGATCTACATAATAATCCCTTCCTTTATTACTACGAAATTACTCCTAAGAATCTCAACGATGATTTTGCCTTCGAATTCGACTATATTCTTATCAAAAACTTTTACACTGCAAGTATAAACATCCTCCAATTTCAGAATAACAAATGGAAAACAATCTTGAATGAATTTACGCTCATGGCTGATAATTATTCAGATGAAGAAGGAGAAAAATATTTTTTATTAGAAAAAGGCAACTTTGAAAATTTCAAGAAGGATGCCACGATTATGAGGATTTATATAACACAGGAATGTAAAGACTGGAAGACATTTAGTTTAAGCGAAATAAAATTCTTGAAAGAAAAATTTATTACAAGTGAGAATAATAATGAATCCAATTATCAATCAAGGCAAAATCT
>Ga0169931_10007277_pt1 | contig 16446 bp, 10 predicted proteins | sample Kivu_15m_20L_FD_129675 | JGI IMG/M metagenome (GOLD analysis project Ga0169931, IMG submission 129675) | Freshwater microbial communities from Lake Kivu, Western Province, Rwanda to study Microbial Dark Matter (Phase II) - Kivu_15m_20L... | ecosystem: Environmental > Aquatic > Freshwater > Lake...
AAGGGTTTAAATGCCCTAATGCATCTGGCTGACAATCTGCATCCGGAGCGGAATAATCACCTGATCGAATCCAGTTAGTAGGGAAATAAGCATCATTATCAGGCACGCCACCTAACCATCTTTTTGAAGAATCTGCAAAATTAATAGATGATTCAATCATTGTTGTCGATCTAGCGGCAAGATTTCCTGTACCTGCAGGGAAGAAATATTTATTTTGGAAAATTTGAACTGAGATTCCCCAATCAGGAACGATTTGCTCATTGTCTCTTGCAATAGTTCTATCGGATGTAACTGAATCTATTGGTGCAGCACCACTTTCTGCATCTGCTTTAGAAGTATAACGATATACAACCCAACTTGCAGTATCAGCCCAATTCCCGGTTGCAGGAGCAACATAATTTCTAAATTGACATCTGTAATAACCACCTTTAATATTTAAAGGATCTACTACTTTAACGTTAATAGGACCTTTACCGTAGTCATAAGTAGGATTAGCCATGAAACCGTCTGCGATAATTTTATCTTTCGAGTCTTGATTCAATTCAATAGCACGATTACCGTTACCGTGACCTGCAATGCGCGTAATCTGAGGACCTGATCCGTAGTCAACCAATTGATATGTTCCACCACCTGCTGGTTTTGGATTGTGGGGAACAGCTGCTACAGGAGAAATTGCGGTTCCGTCAAAATTCAAACGTGAAGAAATGTAAGGTATTTTCTGTCCGTCCAAGAATAGTGGGTCATTTGGATCATATTTCTTGAATTGGTTATATGCATAAGCTACAGCTACATAATAATAAGTTTTGTGGTTTACCAAAGCCCTCGCACCTTGAGCAAATGCATCCTCAGTTATTCTGAAGCTACTTTTAATTCCTTCGTTTGCTCCTTTAACTTTTTCAACAGGGACAGAAAAACCAAGATTTTCGTCAAACTCAAAGTTGATAATTCTACCAATATCATTTTTGATATCACATTGAGCAACCAAACGCGCTTTTGTTGGGTCACTAATATCAGCCACACTAACTTCTGGGCTTCTCAATTGGAATATTTGATATCCTTCAAACCTGTAGAATCTATCAACGTTAGGGTCAACAATGTTAATCTCATCTAACTCCTCGTATTTTTCTTGATAGTTATTTGAAGATGAAGGATTTTCCAACATTAGAATCAACTCATTTTCCAATTCACGGATGGTTAATTTAGGAGCATCTGGTGGAGAAAGAATTTTAAAGCATGCATCAAATAAAGCTTGTGCTTTGGTATCTGCACGTTTCATTGCTTCAACGGAGGCGAATAAACCACCATCTGTGCTACGACCGTAAACGATTCCAACAGTAATGTTATTAATCGCACCAGGACGTAGAGTAAAGGGGCCAGCAGATTGAACAAATCGTCTATCTCCGACAGGGTTGTTATTTGTTGATTCATCCCAGCCCGCAGGAAATGGACCTGTCATATCAATACCTCCTGTAGCCCAAAATAATGGATCTGAGGAACCAGGAAACATGTAATCAGAAAGTACTGTAGTAACTCCAGCAGAACCTACATAACCTAAACCTCCATAGAACATATCTGAACCGTTCGCCCACTTACCACGCATAAAGTTGTAAAATTCAGCGGCAGGACCTGGATCATTGTATGGATAAGCAGATGTAGATGTATAGTAAGTAAATCGACGCATACCAAAACGTTCGTTATCAATGATTCCATCAGAATATCCGATACCAATTCCTTTGTAAACAATTCCCTTATTTGCTAAAGCATCAATTACTGAAGGAACAATTTCTGTTTGGGTAGCTTGATCAAAATATGGGCCTGGGTTGTCTATTCCGTCTGCATCTTGATAAGGACCTTCGAAGAAGTCACACCCAATCGCAGGTGGATTAGCTCCGTAACCTAAACGACCACCATCACTTTCATCATTCAAGTCACCATTGAAAGCATAACCCAATCCACGAGAAACGTCACATCCCACATAATCATCTGCGTAATTTCCAACGTCAGCATCAAGATATTGAGCAAAATAGGTATTGAATAAAGTTTGAGTACCACGGTTAATTAACTCATAGTTGTAGAATGTCATACGGTTAACTTCGTCATTCGTAGCAAAAGAGAAAGCTTGAGCACGAATTTCCATTCCAATCGGGTCGCCATTTGTTTCGGTGTGAATATTTCCTTTGTCATTAAACACCCACCAATGAGTTTCGTCACCATAAAGACTGATTCTTCTATCAACACCACATTGGATGTCATCTCTACCTAAAATGTCATCGTACCAAGGATGGTCTCCATTATCAGGATTGTAATTTCCGTCACCATCTCTATCGTAAAAAGGAGCAAGGAAATAATCTTGACCTCTCGAAACATCACCGTGAGCAGGCCATCCATAAATTCTATTCAATTCATCATTTGATGGCATTGTAATATCATCACACCCTTGTTCAACAATTCCATTATTACACTCCCAGTAAATATTAAAACGAATAACTTCTGCTTTTCTAATTGTGTAGAATTTGTCGTAAGCCATACATTGATCTGGGTCAATATTTGCTTCACCAAAGTCACGAACAGCATCATCGCCAACTGGACCTCCAGGGTTGTAATTACCTGTACCAGGGGTAACTGTAAGAGGACCAGGCCAGAAATCGTTTCCTCTTCTAAATTTTAAAGCGGCTAATTTCAACTGACCATTAACATCGGTTCCTCCCATCCACAACGCCCCTGCATAAATCGCAAAACGATTACTTCCTTTCGGAACTTCGTAAGACGCGACGTTTGCTTGACGATTTTGGAACATGCTTCCCCCTTGCTCAATCAATGCTTTAACATCATTGAATTCCATGAATAAACGAGCTGTAGCAGGACTACAATTTGCTCCTTTCAAAGTGGGTTTACCAGGCTTTTTGTCAGCCTTATCATTTGGACCTAAGTAAGCTAAGGCATTTGATGCCATTACTGTTAATCCTAAAACTAGTGCAATAATCTGCTTTTTCATAATTTCTTTGTTAATCACTTTTAGAAATCAAGTTTAATACCCAAACGAACAGTACGAGGTGCACTAATGTTGAAAGGGTTTTGAATTTTCATTAAATAATAATCTCTGAATGCTTGTTCATCAATTTGGTTTTGAATTGAGGTTTGGCTCGAAGCAGCTGCCAAGAATCCATCATCATCCCAGTTACCTGTTGCGCGGTAAACATTTAAAACGTTGAATTGATTGAACAAGTTGGTAACGCGAACATAAACATTCAAGAATGCCATTTTCTTTTTATCATTCTTTTTGGCAAATTCTAAATTGAATGTTCTGTCGAACTGCATATCTAACCTATATGCCCATGGTAAACGTGAACCATTTAAAGTTCCGTTTAATCCCGCAACCAAATTTCCTATACCTTCATCAGTTATGAAAGTTTGAGAAGAGTAAGGACTTCCTGAATAGATGTTAGAGAAAATATTTAAACCTGTATTTTCTAACAATTTCGTTTTTCCAATCATTGGTCCATTGTAGTCAGCACCTTCCCCATATCTATAATCTAAAGTAACATTGAATTGATGACGTGTATCATATTCAAAAGGGAAGATATTTCTCAAGTTAGGTAAACCTGCATTAACCAAAGAACTTGCTGAACTTGCATCGGATCCAGTACCATCAGCAAATTGAAGTGTGTAGTTAGCCGTCATTCTTAAATTACCAGTTTGTCTCATGTCATAAGCAAGGGTTAAACCTTTAACAGTACCAAAATCTCTGTTTCCAAAGGTTCTGTATGTTGCTGGATAAGCCTCAAATATGTTAACAAGTTGTACCATGTTGCGAAGTTCTCTGTAGAACGCAGAAATCTTCAAGGAGGAGGTGCGAGTTAAAACTTGTTGGAATCCAATTTCGTAATCAACTGTTGTCTCAGGTTTCAAATTTGAATTGCTTATCACTGCACTTCTTGATTGAACAAACTGATAATCAAATGGATCAAAACGGAATCCCGATGTAGGTCTTTTTGTTAAGATGTCATAGTGAGCAAAGAATGAAGCTTCATCTGAGATAGGGAATGAGAAAGCAACACGAGGCATAACATTAACCTGAGCTTTGTAATCCTCAAATGCAGTTGCGTTTGGTGTTTCTTGCGATGGATCTAATAACCAAGGGGCAATACCAGCGGCACCTCTAACAACCTTAGGGTCTTCTACCGGTGTACCGATTGAATTATACCAGTTCATGCCCGTTCTAAAACCATTAATAGCACTTGGATTATTAACATCGTTTACATAGACAACATAATCATCTTGCATACCGTCAGGAATATTTACCCATGAATATTGGTCGGGATCACTTTCCTTTAATGCACGTGCCTCTTTTACAGTTCTTGCATTGTAAAATAAATAAGGATCTCTAAGTACAGGTTGATTTGCATCAAAAACGTCAACACGAACACCTACGTTAAATACGATGTCGTTGAATGCAAATTTATCCATAACATATCCTGCCATATAAATTGGTTGAAATGCACCAACAAATCTTCTGTAGTTTCCGTTTTCATCAAACTCATTGAAGTATTTGTTAATATCTGTATTTCCTTTTACTTTTTTACCAGTGTGATCAAATCCCCAATAAGAAACGAAAGAGTTTCCACCATTCAATAATTCATCAGGCGAGAACATATCATATTGGAATAAATTAGGGTCATATTGGTCAATATCTACGAAATCTGTTCCTCCAGGATTTAATCCTAACTTTTTACGAAGATTATAATCAAAGAAAGATTGATTATCATTATTGATTTGTCCACCATAATTTCCTGCTCCAGATGTATGAGCATATCCAGAATTCAAGCGGTTGTATGTAATTGCTCTAAAAGAACCTGAATCCGAAACAACACCTGAATTTAAGTCTAATTCACGAATATGGAAGTTGGCTAATTGACGAGCAATTGACCAGATACCAATAGGGCCATTATTTCCTCCACCTGTAGTTGTTCCAGCTGTCCAACCTCTATCCACACGTTGCTCGTATTCAAATCCAAGTGAAATCGAGTGGTCACCAAGTACAACAGAACCCGCCCCAGTTACACGAAACTGATCATTCTCTACCTTTTGGAAATAGTTATAAGGAGTTCCTATATTACTCCAAATTCCGTAAACACTTTGTGGAGTATCACCATTTCTCAAAGCGTTACCCTGCTGGATTTGGAAAAGGTTTTCGTATCTTCCTACAGGATTTCCTTCATAAATATTATAATATTGAGTTGTGATTGCTGCCAATGCTGCATTTGTCTCTGACGGAGAGAATGCCACCTCAACATCCTGGAAACCATTGTGAATATATGATTGTGTTGCTGGATCAAATTCATAAGATGGTCTTCTTGTGGTAACAAATCTACCTACATGACCATAATTGAACATATTAAAACCATGTTTTGGGTCATAGGCATCTCTAAATGATTTCGAGTAATCCACCATTAAACTGTAGTTGGCAGATTTTACTTTAGAGCTACTTCCTTCACGATCATTGTTAAAACGTTGAGTGAATCGTCCGAATACACGGTAATCGAAGTTCTTGAACATTCCGAAATTCTGGAAGTTCAAAAGAGAACCACCGTAAGAATATTGATTACCTGTTGAATAATTTAATGATCCACCGAATTGTAAGTTAACTGATGGTCCAGTATTTACGTCAATTTTTGCTTGACCAGAAACAACAGTATTTCTTGCATTCATTCTCCAATCCGTTTTTTCGAAATCTGTTTGTCTAAGGAAAAGTGCGTTGTGGAAAGTACCGAATCCTGTAGATGTTGGACGAAGTGGATTTGTCAATAGTTCATCTCGAACCTCTTTTCTAATTCTCCAACTTCCACCAGCTAATGGACGATTATCCAATTCGTCCGTGATATTTACGGAAGCTAAGAAACCTAATCTTGGTTTAGTTTTCTTTCCCGTAGAATCTTTTTGCATCCAAAGTGGACCAGACAACATTCCTTCTACAAGGTTATAACCGTACTTATCTAAACCAAAAACTTTTCCGTCATATCCATCCGGGTCTGCACCTTTAAAATAAAACCCAGAAGATACCACCTCAGCTGAACCAAAATAAGTTGCAGATGGACCTCTTGTGGTAACCGAAATAATACCACCAGTAACGTCACCGTAGTTAGCTGGTACACCACCAGTGATAACCGATACTTCTTCTAAAGCTGATTTAGGTAAGTTGGCTGAACCTCTTACTTTAATACCATCGATAAAGAAGTATGAACCGTCAGAACGTGAACCACGTACCGATAACTCCCCAGTTCCTTCATTCGAATTTACACCTCCTACCGAAGAAGCAACACCAGCTGCCGAACGCACTGGTAAGCGGGAAATATCCTCACGGGTGATTGTTGCACCTGAAGCTCCACCGTCTTTATCAATAAGAGGAACCTTATAAGCTATAACTTTTACCTCCTCTAATTGTTGGATATCCTTTGGTTTTCCTAAGGTTAAGTTATCCAAAAAGGTGATTTTATCCGGAGAAACATTCACACCAGTAATAACTGAGGGTTGATAACCTTCAGAATTTCTAACTTCCACATCATATGCTCCCGGCTGAACGGCGTTGATTTGAAATTTCCCGTCGAAATCAGTAGTTGCTCCAGCTTTTATACTACCGTTTTGTAGCAATATAACTTTACTGAAGGGGAGCGTTTGTCCGTTAGACTCATCTTTCACAGTTCCTTTAACTGTTCCGAGACCCGATTGAGCCCAAATATAAGTACTTGTCATCAAGATACTTACAAACAGAAACTTTAGTTTATTCACCATTGTTTTTGTGTAATATAGTTTACGTTTAAATCGAAATAAGCCCGTAAATATAGAAAATATACCTATCAACAGACTTTGGTTAAAAAAAATTAAATTCATAAAAATTTAACACCTTTGACTGTTAGATTTCATTTTCAACAATTTAGCAGACATAAAAAAGATGCAAAAATTTCCAAATTCCATATTTGAATTAGTCAACGATGATTTTCACTTGTTGGTGGTGAAAAAGGGAGGTAAATTAAATCCTAATGAAATTTTGGTAAGCTCGGAATTAGATTTGTTTTTAAAGCTTAAAACAGCAAAAAGACAGCAGGAGTTTTTATTAACACGTTCTTTAAGAAATTTCGTTTTAGGAAACATTCCCATTGGATATAAAGATTCAGGAAAACCTTTTTTGTTGAATGACGAAAGATTCATTTCAATAAGTCATTCAAAAGATTTTCTAGGTGTAATTATTTCAAAGTTTAATTGTAGTCTTGATATTGAAGAAATTTCCTACAAGGTAGAAAAGGTGAAATTCAAATTTTTAAATGAAAATGAAGGAATATTAATTCCAAACGATTCTAAGAATTTGACAAGAGCATGGACTATAAAAGAGGTCTTGTACAAATTATCTGATTTTCCAATTAAATCCTACACAAACGAACTTCTGATTTTAAGTTGGGAGGAAGATAGTGTTAAAGGAATTATAAAAACCGAACATAAATCTTTTGAAGTTTCGATTCATTCAATACTTATTGATGAACTTATCATAAGTTATACCTTTGACAATTCAAAATCTTGACTCTTGACCCAAACTATTTACAAATTAATTGTTGAAGCTCGCAAGGCAGTTGCTGTTCTAATTGACCCGGAGAAATTCTTTTTACAAGAGGACAAGTATTCATTTATTGAAAAATTAAAATTTTCACGAGTAGATTTTCTTTTTATCGGTGGGAGTACGGTAAGTAGAAGTGAATTTCAGTTTTGTATTCGTTTTTTGAAAGAAAATATTTCTGGTATTCCTTTGGTAATCTTTCCTGGCGCTTCACACCACATCGATGATAATGCTGACGCGATTTTATTTCTTTCACTTTTATCAGGTAGAAATCCAGATTTTTTGATTGGTCATCATATTGAAGCTGCGGAAGATTTGGAGAAAACGAGTATTGAGGTTATTCCAACAAGTTATTTATTAATTGACGGAGGAAAAAAAACATCAGTGGAATATGTTTCTCAAACAACACCAATACCTCAAGATCAATACGGAATTGCAAGAAAAACAGCACTTGCCGGAAAACTTCAAGGAAAGGTTCTTACTTATATTGATTGTGGAAGCGGTGCATTAAATCCCGCCTCTGAAAAGATGATTCGTTCAGTAAAATCAGTTGGGAACCCTTTGATTGTAGGCGGAGGAATAAGGTCAATTGAACAAATAAGGGCAGCACACGAGGCGGGTGCAAATGTTGTTGTTATTGGTAATAAGATTGAAGAAGATTCAGACTTTTTATTGGATTTATCAGCCTACCAGAAAAATCGTTTAAATGTGGAGTAGAAAATTATCCTTTTTGCTTTTTGCTTTGGCTTTTATTTCTGCGACTGCCTACATGCTTCGATTTAGGTTCTTTTTTGAATATCGAGCTATAACTTACTGGGGATTTTTAATTTTTGGTGGATTGGGATTACTCACCAATTTCTTAGGATTTCAAACTTCGAGAAAAGATCATCCTGTCACAAATTTTATTTTTTGGTTAGGAGCTATGCTTTTATTTTTTGGTCTAATCAGTAAAATTATGCATTATCCCTATCAAATGTTTTTGGTTGTTTCAGGAATTTTCGTTGTAGCTATATCCTTCGGGACAAAGTTTTTTCTTAAAAGAGATGGGCAAGAAAAGGGGAATGATTTGTTGGATAGTTAAGTTTGTTTACTTCTCTATTAATTTTTTAATATCCGAAATTAAAGCATCTACTTCTTTAGAGTTTGTTCCGTCGTAATAACCTCTGATGCGTCTTTTGCCATCTACCAACACGAAATTGTTGGTGTGAATAAAATCACTCCCCGCATCGCCGAGATTTTGAGCTTCTGCTGGTTTCAATACAAAGAAAGATTTTCGAGCCAAACTATATAAGTCGTCTCTTGTTCCTGTTAAAAAATGCCATTGACCTTTTTTATAACCGTGTTTGTCGGCATACCTTTTCATTTGTGCGACGGTATCCGTTTCAGGGTCAACGGTGAAACTAAATATTCGGATTTGATTGTCTGACTTATAGGCCTCTTGGACGCGTTGCATTTCCTTATTCATAATTGGACAAATACTTTTACAAGTTGTAAAAAAGTACTCAACCACAGAAATTTTGCCGTCCATCTCTTTTTCAGAAATCCATTTACCATCTTGGTTTTGAAATTTAAAAGAACCGATTTTATGTCCATTACCTAATCTCAGTAATTCGGGGTCAACCATCTCTTCTTTGACATCAACAGGATTAATGATGGGAAGTTCATCATTTGGCTTTTGCTTTATTAGATAATAACCTATTGGAACACAAACAGCCATTAAAATCATTAAAAAAACAACTCTTTTCATTTCAAGAATTTGATAAGGCAAAGGTAATTATAGTAATAAGATTAAAGCGATTTGAAGTACTCGTAATACTTGACATAAAGCGCATCGCTTTTTTGTTTTGCAAGTTTTTGTTTGTCCTGAGAAAAGGAATTGAAAAGAAAGTTTTTTTGGTCGAAATGATAAAGAAAAGAACCATTCTCATCAACGAATCCATAACCACCAACCATAGCATGAAAAGCGAAGGGCTTTGCATTTGGACTCATCAAATCTTTACTGAATGGAAATTCATTAGTTGGATAACTCATTTGATGTAATAAGGTCGAAACTATATCCGTCTGTGAACCGATTTTATCCATTCGTTTTCCCCTGAAAGATTTTTTGATTGGTTCCCCAAAAAACAAAAGAGGAATTCTAAAAAATTGATTTTTATCAGGATTAGTAATTTCTTTAGAACCGTGAGAATGATCAGCGACTAAAACAAAAAGTGTGTTTTTATACCAACTTTGTTTTTTTGCTTTCGAAAAAAAATCACCCAAACATTGGTCCGAATAAAAAATCGCATTCATAAAATCGGCCTCTATTCCTGAAAACTTTTTCACTTTATTGGGATAATCGTATGGTGCGTGAGTGCTTCCAGTAAAAACACAGTGCATAAAAGGTTGACGACTTTTATTTATTCTGTTTAGAAAAAAGTGAAATAAGTCTTCGTCGTGGTAACTCAATTTTCCATGTGGAAGGTTTTTGGGGAAATCTTTTTCATCTAAAACCTCGTCGAAACCATGCTCAGCAATAAATCCTTGAATATTTCCGTATTTCAAATCCCCACCAAAAAGGTAACTTGAAACGTAACCATCTTTTCTCAGGATTTGATTGATGGATTTGAGTTTTCGGTGTTTTTCGGGATATAAAGAAATGGCAACTTCGGGAATACCAGGGAATCCAGAAAGAATGGCTGTATTTCCGATTTCTGAGGTGGTGTTGACGGCATAAATATTTGTAAAAAGCACACCTTCTTTTGCCAAATTATCAAAGTTTGGTTTAGCGTTTTTTTGCGAACTCAGGCATCCTATAGCATTAGCAGTCCAACTTTCCAGAATTATAAAAACGATATTAGGATTTCTGTTTTCAAGGAAGATATTCGTGTGATTTTTGTCGTAATCGTATAATTCTGCAACAGTTTTTTCTGCTAAATTTATGTCGATTTTAGGGACAAGCCTTTCGTGTTTTTTTTGGAAATGTAGGAGAAAGCTATTTCCAAAAAAGTAAGTTGAATTAACAGAAACATCATTTAATTTTTGATTTTTAGAATAATAAGCAGCATCAATGTTGATGGGGATTTGCTGCAAACCTCCTCGCATAAAAAGGAAAAGAACAGGTAGAGAAATTAAGAAACTCGAAAAAAGTTTAATTCGACTTGAAATAGCGTTTAAATCAACTTTTTTATTACTGAAAAATTGAAATCTTTTGTAAATAAAACTCGCGAACAAAAGTTCAATTAAAGTAATTATCAAGAATCCGAAAATCATTTTAAAAGAGGCTGTTCGAACAATTTCATCAGGATTGCTGAGGTGAGTAAAAACCCGAGTGCTTAGTTTGTGATTCCATTCGAAATAAGCAATAGATTCCGAAGTGTGAATGAATGTTGAAATGAAAACAAGTGTCCAGAAAAAAATGGAATAAACCCGTTTTGTGATTTGATTTTGAAAGTTGAATTGGACAAGTGCGAACAAACTTAAAATAACTGTCAAATAGGAAGCTGCGGAAAGATCGAGTCTAAAAGAGTAAACAAAAACACCCAAAAACTCTATTCCTTCCGTCCATATATCATAATGAAAAATCGAAAAAATTAATCGTTGAAAATTGAAGAGTAAAATCCAAAATATTAAACTTTTCAAAACGAAAATTGGGAATTCTGGAAAGTTATTTTGTTTGATTTTATCGAAAAAAAGCATCATCTAAAATACCAATAAATCCCCCCAACAATAATGATAATTAGTATTGACAGAATGTTGAACGAACTTGTTGTTTTGAAAATAGATTTATCAAGTTGAAGTGCTTTTTCGTATCTAATTCCATTTGCTGGTTTGCTCACAAGATAGATAAGGAACATGGTTAGAATTAAAGTGTAGAACATCTGATTCAAAAAAGGGATCTGAATGTTTTCAAGCGTTGGGATTAAGTTTACAAACTTGAAAATGAGAGCCATAACAACGCTACCCAAAACTCCAATAATTGCTCCTTTTGATGTTGTTTTAGGAACAAATAATCCCATCAAGAAAACGGCTAAAATACCCGGACTTACTAATCCCGTGTATTCTTGAATGTATTGAAATAATTCCGGCAAACTCGAAAGCATTGGTGCAATCAATAAAGCAATTAATAAGGCCACCAACGCCGAAATTTTGCCCACTTTTACACTGTTTCTCGTTTCGCCTTTGGAAAAATAGGGTTCATAAATGTCCATCGTAAAAATGGTTGCAGTGGAATTGAGCATTGACGCCAAAGATGATACAATTGCTGCTGTTAGTGCCGCCACAATCAACCCTTTAAGTCCGCTGGGAATGAAGGTTTTAATCAACCAAGGGTATGCTCCGTCGTAATTGATGTTTCCGTTAGCTAATTGAAATGAATTTTGAATTTCAGGAATGATACTTGTTCCTTCATTTTGTTGGTAAAGAACAAAAACAATGATTCCAGGAATAACCACTAATAGCGGTAAAAGAATTTTAATGAATGCAGCAAAAACCAATCCTTTTTGAGCTTCATGAATTGATTTTGCCGCCAGAGCGCGTTGAATAATGTACTGATTAAAGCCCCAATAATACAGATTCGCTACCCACATTCCACCAAAGAGCACACCCCAACCTGGTAAGGCGTTATAATGTTCATCTTTTTCACCGAAAAGTAAATGGAATTTTTCAGGCGCAACTTTGGTTAAATGTTGAAAACCATTAATCAAACCTCCCTCAGGAGTCACTTTTTGCAGGGCGATGTAAGTGGTAAGAAAACCTCCAAAAAGTAATAAAACAACTTGTAAAACATCTGTCCATGCAACAGCGGCTAGTCCACCTTTAATGGAATAAGCGGCAGAGAATAACGCCAAGCCAACCATGAAAATGAAAATTAAATCACCGTTTCCAGAACCAATAATTGTATCTAACGCTTTTGCCCCAAGAAAAAGAACTGCGGTAAGGTTTACGAAAACAAAAAGACCGAGCCAAAAAACAGCTAAAATTGTTTTAAGTGTGGTATTGAATCGTTGTTCGATAAATTGTGGGATGGTAAACAACTTTTGGTGTAGAAAAATGGGGAGTAACCATTTCGCAACAAGAATTAAGGTGAGTGCGGCCATCCATTCATAAGAAGCAATTGCCAAACCAATATTGAAACCTGAGCCTGACATTCCTATGAATTGTTCGGCAGAAATATTAGCAGCAATAAGCGACGCACCAATTGCCCAAAATGGTAAACTTTTTCCTGCTAAAAAGTAATCCTCCGTTGAAACAGATTCTGCCTTTGTTTTTCTTGAAAACCACCACCCTAGCCCTAATAGTAAAACGGCATAAACAGCAAAAATTACGATGTCAATTATTTCAAAATTTCTCATCGTAAATTCGGTTTATACAAGGTTTTTCCAAAGATTTTGCGGATAAATTCCTTCATCCACAAGACGACAAATTTGTTCGCTAACAGCTCGTTTATCTGCTGGAAATGTTACTCCAAACCACTGTGAACTCGATTTCAACATCTGAACCTTAACTTCACCAGATTGGATAAGTTCATCAATCGAAACAGGTAAAATACATTCTTTAGTCAGAGCATTATGATTCTCGTTCAGGAAATGTAAAAATCGTTCTTCAAGAAGAGGGAAAATTGCTGGTGTGAATGCCCACATATTCATTGATGCAATGGCGGTTTCAGGTAATTCAATACGATTTCCGGGCTCACCACTTCTAATTATTCCGTCTTCGTCTCTTGAGATATGAAATTGTTCGTCAACTGAAACTAAATTTCCTTCATTATTAGCTGTGCAAATCCCTCTGGTGACACCTCCGTTTTCTGATAAAGTGTTGTGTAATTCAAAGCCACAGAAAGAGAATATGTTTTTATCTGAGTCTTTTAATTGAGTTAAAAAATCTGCTAAAACTTTATATGCCTCGGCTCCATAAAAATCGTCCGCATTAAGAACAACAAATGGATCATTTACAGCATTTTTTGCTAACCATAATGCGTGTGTTGTTCCCCAAGGTTTTTTTCTATCTGAATGTGGATTAAATGGTTCGGGAAGAGAAGTTAGTTCCTGGTAAACGAATTCGTAGGAAATCTGATTTAATAACCTTTCTTCAAAAGAGCTACGAAAATCATCTTCAATATCTTTTCGAATTATAAATACAAAATGTTTAAAACCAGCATTTAGCGCATCAAAAACGGCGTAATCAATAATTGCTTCTCCTGAAGGACCGAAACCTTCCATTTGCTTTAATCCACCGTATCTACTTGCTATTCCTGCCGCTAAAACGACAAGTGTTAATCCTTTTCCTTTTGTTTCCATTTATAGGTAATCTGTTGATTGATGTCGCTAAATTAAGGCTAATGTGTGAAATAGAAAGTTTTTGGATTAGAAGAATTTGATTCAAAGAAATATCGACTTATACCAAATGTCTTACAGATTGTCGTATCTAAAATAGCCTATGGTATAATACCGACATGACATTCAGCTATTTACTAATGCAACATTTTATGTCATCATCGGTATTACATCTTCACAAATCGTTGCGATTTCGATATGTTTTCATCTTTTAGAACGATGATATACGTTCCTTTATTCAGCTTTTCGATGTTGATTTGATTTCCCTCACTTTTTCCATTCAAACACAATCTTCCCGTACTATCGAAAATTGAATATTCAATGTTGTTCGTTAGGTTGAGGTTAATACTTTCACCTGCAGGATTGGGGTAAACGTTCAACGGTTTTTTATCGAAGTCAGATAAGCCCAGATACGTCAGATAATACTCGCAATCTTCTCCACTTGGATTGTAATATAGTTCATCGTCTTGAAAGCACTTAAACCAATATCTCGCATATTCATTGGGAAATAGTGGGTCGCAATTTGCGTAGTTAGGGAATAAGAAACTCCAAGGAGAATCACCTGCATAAGCGCCAAAACGCTCGTTGAATTTACCTTCAAACCTAAGCGGAGAAGAATTAGTAGATTGTAATGACAGTGATTTGTAATTCGTTCCTAAAATATTAACCATCCCCGTACTAATTACTTCAACTCTAGAAGTGTCATCACACATATTTACCTCTTCTGACTCAGCATCCGAAATCCATCCACCACCCGCAACTTCTGAGAAGTTATATAACACCTCGAATTTGTTGTTCTTCCAATAAAAAACAGTGTCACCATTAACATAGGTGTAATTTCTAGGGAGGGTATCTGCATAATAGAAAAAGATAACAAAATTCATATTTGTAGTAAACGCAGCTACAGTTGTTTCTAAAACCATAGCATTTTTCGACTCAATTACAGTGTCTGCTATGTGCTGAATTTTCATAAAACCGCCATGACTATATGTAGAAAAATCATAATGCCATGTAGCATTTGGTTTCACCCAAATTTGTGCGCTAAAGAAGATTGAAATGAACAAAAACGATACGGTAAAGAGCTGCTTCATAAAATAATAAGTTTTGAGGTGGTGAATTTTCTATCCTTTTCAACCTTGATGTAGTAAACCCCGGGCGGTATATGCTCAAGACTTACGATTTGATTCTCAACAATTCCTTGTTTTAACTTGTCGCCATGAACATTATTCAACTCATATTTTTCTCCACTCGAAATATGTAGGTTTGAGTTATTGAATATAGGATTTGGGAAAACTTCGTTTTTATTCTCTAGTTTGTTTTCAAGAACATTTGATGTATTTACGTTTGAGTCAGCAATAGCAGCCCAACAAACAAATACTGAATCGGAAGCTTCAAGGTAGTAATAGTTGAAAGGGTATAGTGGCCAACTTTCAAATCCTGCAAAATCAATAAGAGTTCGTGGATTATAAAATAAATTAGTTACGAACCCACCTGTATCAAACCACCCACCTGGTAACATACTTGTGATAAATGTACCTCTTCTTTCAGGTGATTGTAAAAGTGTGGAGTTGCAGGAAATTTTAATCGGAAAATGCTTAGCATAAATGTCTATTTCAATTCTATTTGTTTTGAAGTAGGGTTGACTTAATTTATTTTGTATGCACTTTTTAGAGTTAAACGAAACCTGTTCTCCGACTGCATTTTTGTCATAATAATCACTTATTCGTACCTCAAAAACACCATCCCACGGTTGAGCTATGATATTTTCTTCACCAAATAATTCATCAATTCCATCTGTTGCTTGTGGGTCATAGCCAAGAGTAATTGTATCTCTATTACCTAAGGCATCTTCGAAATATAAATCAAAGGAAAATTCAGGCTGTGAAAATGCCGAAATGCTTGTAAAAATTAAAAGTAAGGAAAGATATTTCATAGTTTAAAAGTACCAATATTCTTCTCAAAACCATCGAAAACATCTCCGAATTGGAGGAAGTATTATTCCTCAACATTTTTTGTGCGTCATCACCACTTTGGATAATTACGATTTATACCATTCAAGATATAATATGTTCTATGTAATATTTGCCTTCACCTATTGTAAAAAAGGTAGAATTATCTATTTTAGATTCTAAAACTAGGTCAGGGTTAATAGACAGAATAGTGCCTTAAAATAGCTGAAAACATTATTTCCGTGGGCTTCATGACTTTCGTGGTAGCTAGCTGTAACTTTCTGAATTTCAACCACGAAAAAACACTAAAAGCACGAAAAAACACAATGTCCTTATCTATTTTAAACTAGTTAAGATTCATTTTTTAGCATATATTTTCGTGTCCTTCGTGCCTTTCGTGGTAGCTTGCTGTAACTTTCAGAATCACAACCACGAAAAAACACTAAAAGCACGAAAAAAAATAATGCCATTATCTATTTTAAACCAGTTAAGATTCCATTTTTAGCATATATTTTCGTGTCCTTCGTGCCTTTCGTGGTAGCTTGCTGTAACTTTCTGAATTTCAACCTCGAAAAAA
>Ga0169931_10007278_pt1 | contig 16446 bp, 19 predicted proteins | sample Kivu_15m_20L_FD_129675 | JGI IMG/M metagenome (GOLD analysis project Ga0169931, IMG submission 129675) | Freshwater microbial communities from Lake Kivu, Western Province, Rwanda to study Microbial Dark Matter (Phase II) - Kivu_15m_20L... | ecosystem: Environmental > Aquatic > Freshwater > Lake...
AGATCACTCATTATAATATGTGCGCGTCGTAATTGGCAAGTGCAGACTTGCCAATTAGCGAACAAAACTGGTTGCGATAAGTCAAAAGTGCGGAACGCACTTTTGAATTACGACAACCACATATAATATATAAAAATTTAAACAAAAAATTTAAATAATTTAAATAATAGTTTGCCTGCACACCATACAATCATTATGCATATTATCATTCCATTTCATAATACAATCATAACAAAATGTATGTTTGCATTTTAAAGCATACATTTTCTTATTTTCAAAACAAATATTACATTCATATACTTTATTTGTATCTACTGCAACTGTTTTAATATCAAAATGTTGGTCATCGCGGATTGTATTGCAGATTCTTTCGCGGGCTGTTTCGCGATTTGTTTCGCGAATTGTTATAATATGCGGTGCAGGGTCAATATCTACTTCATTAATAATTCGACCAACAATCATCTTAATACAATTGTATTTTAGTCCAATATAACAAACAATAAAATTAACACCTGAATAAAAAATCCAATGGGATGAGTAAAAATAGTATTTTGTATAATTACAATCATTTCGATGTAAATTCAAATCACCAATGCTTGCCATAATAATTAGAATAATAATATTGGGGATAATAATAAACAATGTATGAATGTTAAAAAATGATTTTGGCAGATTTATCTTAAAAGTATATATTTGATTCAACCTCATTAGATTTATACCAAAAAAGAACTCATATATACCGTAAAATACGAGCCATCTATTCATTGTACCATTAAAATGACATTCATCATCGCTTGTTGCAAAGTAAAAGCACATAAAAAATGCACCTAGTGTCATAAGTGTTAGAATAATATTAGTAAATGTATATAGCGGTTTATCACAAATGTCCATTATGATTATTTATCAATAATCATAATAAGAATAATTATCAATTTTTATGAAAATAGCATTATAAAGTTAATAGGAAATCTTTGGATTTTATTTATAAAATCCAAAGCCACTATCAATTTTTATGAAAATAGCATTATAATGCTATTTTCATAAACTTTAATTGGGAATATTAATTTTTTATCCATCCATTGCTTCAAATTGCTCTTCCCTAGTAAATCCACGATATGCTTCGCTTTGCATACGATTCATTGCTTGGCTACATACATTAACCGCATTACGAGCACCTTTTGGTGTGTAGGCATAGTTGAGACACGAATCAGGACTAATTCCAAGTTTAGTGCCTTCCTTAATGGCATCATAATTTGTTCCCAGATAAAGAAATTGCCAATTATATTTTGTTTGTTGGTCCTCAATTAATTTACGAAGATTAGATACTGCATTACGTCCTTCAAATGGTGCATCTGATTCTTGTCTGCACGTGAATGATAAATGTTCGACTGTTTGTTGTCCATCGGATAATAGCACAAAAATAACCTTACCTGGGCGAGCAGTTGTCATTCTTTCAAGTTGCTCTCCAGTGTAGCGTATCATTCTGCCAAATGCAGGATAGAGAGCTGTCATACCTTCTGGTTTAATATCTTCTTTAGTAATCTTAATATTATTACCATCTACTTCATTGGCAAAAATCTTAAAATCATCACTGAATTTTGCACCATAAAATACTACTCTTTTACCAAGGGATGTTTGTTCTTTAATCATACGTGTAAGTCCCTCTGCAAGTTCTTTTGTGTCAAGATTTGCCATTGACCCAGAACTGTCAATAAGCGCAGAGATACAAACAAGGTTCTCATCAAGAAATACCATTAAATTAAAATATAAAGATTCCTTTAAATAATATATTAATATGGAAAAATTATTCCCGGTTCCACTTATTAAGAGCCTTAAAATTAAATAAAAATAATTAGTTTTAATTATTTTTATTTATAGTTGGGCTCTTATTATCTGACATAGGGAATAAGTTATATTGAAAAATATATAAAAACGGATGAATTTAAAAATAATGATTATATTGTTGAAAACACATACAATATGATTTAATAACGACAGGATTAGAATACTTACATTCCAATCAATTTGTTAGGATTTATATATTACGTATCAATGATATGTTTGATAGTGTTGTTTTTGCAACCAATTTGGAAAAAGAATATTTTTATATGATTGGTATGAATTGTAAAAATACATATACAACAAATGGTTATTCATATTATCCAACCACATATCCATATTATAATAAGATGTTTATAAATAAAATATTATTCCCGGTTCCACTTATTAAGAGCCTTAAAATTAAATAAAAATAATTAGTTCTAATTATTTTTATTTATAGTTGGGCTCTTATTATCTGACATAGGGAATAATTTATTATTATGACAATAAAAATGTGTCAAATTAGGAAAATTCATATTATCTGGCAATGATGTCAAATTATTATTATCACAATTAAATCCAAATAAATTGGGAAACATACTATTCATATTGTATGGCAATGATATCAAAATATTATTACTACAATTAAATTCTCTCAAATTATTCCCTATTTCAGATAATAAGAGCCCAAATTAAAATAAAAATAATTAGAACTAATTATTTTTATTTAATTTTAAGGCTCTTAATAAGTGGAACCGGGAATAGGTAATATCATATCACATGCCAATGTTGTTAAATAATTATAACTACAAAAAAAATGCGTTAATTTTGGAAAATTCATATTTGATGGCAACGCTGTTAAATTATTTTCACTGCAATTAAAGGTTATCAAATTAGGAAACTCCATATCGGGTAATGATATCAAATTATTATCACTACAATCAAAATCTATCAAATTAGGACACTTCATATTTAATGGTAATGATGTTAAGTAATTACTGCTACAATTTAATATTTTCAAATTCGGAAAGTCCATATTATCAGGTAATGATATTAATCCATTATCATTTCCATCAATCTCTATAACATTTGTAGTATCAATCATTTCATTAAAATTCTCATAATATATTATTGTATTATCAGTATATTGTACTTTAATTTGCATTAATACTATTCCCGGTTCCACTTATTAAGAGCCTTAAAATTAAATAAAAATAATTAGTTCTAATTATTTTTATTTTAATTTGGGCTCTTATTATCTGAAATAGGGAATAATAATACTTTTTGTTTTAATCAAAATAAATCACTTGCTGAAAATAGCAAAATAATTTTTTTCTAAAGAGTTTAAAAGATTTATTTTGTTTATATTATCAATGAACTCGGTTAACCTCTATGCGCTCAGAGACCATATAGATTGTAGTTATTTGGATGAAGACACTATTCAAAATATCGTTAATATTATGGCTAAATCAAATATCAAGCCAAATAAAGCTGTGAAAAAGCAGGTAAATGTTATGAAAACAAATAAAATACAAGCAAAGAAAGATTTGAATGAAAATAAAATAATTATGATTATGAATAAAATATCGGATAATAATATTAATAATTTAACGGTTGAATATATAACCAATGTATTTGTCGATACAGAGGAAAAATATAATTCAATCCAAGATGAAATATTTAATAAAATCATCAAGGATATTAAATTTATTGATAATTATATCAAGTTTGCATTAAATATATTTATGATTGAGAAACATCGTTTGAATCTGGCTCCAGAGCGATTTATTGAGAATATTATTGCTAGTAATAATAATATCAATGAAAATATCCGTATTGGGGCATATGAAATGATAAAGAAATTGACAAATATTAATTTTTTCAATAATAATATTATTGATTATGTTTCGAATATTGTCCTTAGTAATATATTACCAGATAGATTAATTGATACATATCATTGGTTTAATAATATTAATGTAAATATTGATAATTACATTGAGGGTATTAATAATATGATAGTATTATGTGGGAAGAATAATATGAATAGAGAAAGAATTCTTATTGAGAGTATCATTGAGAAGGTACCGGTTAAAATTATATGTAATGAAGAAGTTAATAATACACATACTATTAGCACTATAATTGAAAAATATTTGGATGATGAAAGTATTGAGAATGTTTCTAAATTTGTAGAGGCAGAGTGTAAAGAGATTGATGATAAAAATAACTTTGCGAAGATTGTATTTCTTAATTATATTGATACATTTAACAGTAAATTGTTCGATATGTTGGAAACACTTATAAATGAAAAAGTATTATTTAAGAGTAATCTTAGTAAGGGGTTGGTACTATTAACACAAGATAGTGATATTGATAGAGATGCAGTTATTAATATTTTGAAATTCTTAAAAAATCAAAATATTACAAAGAATATAGAGAATATATTTAGAAAGTATAAGGTTAAGATTTATTATGATGAATAAATTAAATAATATTATACACTGCCACCATACACGCCATTAATTGGACAAAATTATCAATCAGATTGACCTTTATAAAACTATCACTAAGTTTTTTATAAACTTCAATCTCATTCGGCAATTCATATTCGTCGCCATCGTCTTCTTTATTCTCAATATATTTCATAAATGTGAGAATAATATCATTGGCACTATAACCTGAACTATAAAGTGTATTGGTATGTTCCATTACCATTTTTAAATCTTTATTAATACAACTTTTAATAATATTTTTAATGATATGTAATTTGGGAATATCAACAATTCCATCAACTGATTCTTCATTTAAGATATCATAACTATACATTATACATTCCAAATTATTAATACACTGTCTGATATCATAACATGACGAGAATAATAATTTCTTAATACCAGCATCATTATAGTTAAATGATTCTTTCTTACAAATATCAACAATTTTATTCTTCAAGTTTTTCTTTGTAATTCTTGGAAAATATACGATCATACAACGGGATTGAATTGATTCACCAATCTTAAATCCCTCATTGCAAATAAAAACAAATCTTGTTGTTTCTTTAAATTCTGCAATAATATTATTAAGAAGACTTTGGGCTTTCGTTGTTATACTATCTGCTTCATCCAAAATAATTAATTTATATAATGATGTTTTCTTTTTACAAAATGGTAATATTGTTTGTTGAATCATTACAAGCCCTCTGTCATCTGATGCATTTAACTCGAGGACATGGTCATTCATATCTTTCCCATAAATTTGTTTAGCCATAAATAGAATGGTTGATGTTTTCCCGGTACTTGGTTCACCTGTTACAATCATATTGGGTATTTGTTTTGTGACTAGTATATTTTTAATTTTATTACCTATAAAATCATCAAATAATAAATCGTCAAAATTCTTAGGTCTATATTTTTCAACTAATGGGAGTTTAATTTGATGCAATGACATTATAAATTATAGAATATAGGTTTTAAAGTAATTTAATCAAATTTTTTAATCTAAATTTTTTAATCTAAATTTATTCTAAGTTATAATATGTGCGCGTCGTAATAGGCAAGTGCGCACTTGCCTATTAGCGAACATAACTGGTTGCGATAAATGAAAAGTGCGGTCCGCACTTTTCAATTACGACAACCACATATATATGACTGCACCCGGTATAGCTGCACCCAACATATTAAAAGAAGATGGCAATATTATTATAGATAATAGTAGCGCACGGTCCACCATGACTGTGCATGCACGAGTTAGATTTAACACATCAATAAATAAAACAGATGAACGATCTGTATTTAATAATTTATTTATAAAAAATCGAGATTATAAAATAATAGTAGGAATGTGGTCTAATGCACCCGGACAACCGTCCGAAAAGAAGCATAGTGTTGTTTCCGTTTCTAATATATTTCCCTTCCCAAGCCTTATAGAAGGTAAGGAAAATAAATCACAATCCTATCAATTTCAAATATCTGTTCCGTCTATTCCATTAAACGCTACTACGTACAAGTATGATTATTATTTATATGGAAATAATGCACTTTACCGATTACAATTAATTAGTCAATCTCAACGTAGCAATAGCGAAATAACAAAGCCAACAGAAGAACAAAAAAACGATACCTTTAATCCATATGTTTTTAAAGAAAATAAAACATGTGGGCGGATTATAAATCCATTAACTTTTATAATACCAAATAATACACAAGGTAATACACAACAGTTTAGTGGTTTTAATATTAGAACAGTTGTACCCATAAAATTAAAAACTGATCTATCTATTATGCGGCTCAGATCAGGTGAGATTATTTTAAGCAAAAATATAATAAGTATTGATAATGTAAGCAATTTTACTAATCATTTAACCGAACATTTCGCGGAAGATGATGATGCTGTTGAAAGAGATAACTACACTGTTAATATAAATAATAAAGAAATATCATATACAATTACAATAAAACCTCCGCCGAATGAAAATATTATAATATCATTTGTAGGTATTGACAAAAATACATTTGATAATTTAATAAAAAAAATAAATCAAACTAATATATATATCGGGAAAAATGAAACAGGTCCTGAGACACCAGACGATTTTATATTACAAGTACAAAATAAAAATAAGGATAATTTTAATAATAATACTACGAATAAATTACAGCAATTCATTCAGAATACTTTAGAAAATAAATCAGATAATTCAAATATGATATATATATATATAGTATTATAGTAATAATACTATTATGCATTTTATCCCATATATTAAGAAAATAAATTTATAAATTATTATAATGAATAATAAATTATTATTAATTATAATTATTATCTACATCGCGGTTTTCTTATTGTATATATTTGGTCCGGACCCTGAGTTCTTTATTATGGGTTAAAAATATATTATTATTATAATTATATATGTTTTTCGACATTGGTTCTAATATAGGTAAATGGGCACTTGCTAATATTCATATGTGTGATAAAATAATATCGGTAGAAGCATCACCTATTACATATGAAAAATTACTCGGCAATTGTAAAAATGATAATATTATTCTTTTAAATTATGCAGTTTGTAATAATAATGGAAATGATATCGTTTTTTACCAAGCTCAATATGATACAATATCTACACTTAATAAGGATTGGTTAGTTAGTGATAAATCACGATTTTATAATACTCGATATACTGAAATTATTTGTAAAACAATTACACTTGATAATTTAATTAAAACATATGGCGTACCTGAATTAATTAAAATAGATGTTGAAGGAGGTGAATATGAATGCATAACATCATTAACACAAAAAGTCAATTTATTATGTTTTGAATGGGCAACTGAATTAAATGATATTACATTTAAATGTATTGATTATCTTTCGAATTTAGGATTTACACAATATTATATTCAATATGAAGATAATTATACATTTAGACCACAAGATACTGATTATTATGATAATAAAACAATTAAGGATAAACTAGCTTTGACTATACCAAAACAACATTGGGGTATGATATGGTGTAAATAATCTTAAATAGATTTAACGAATTCTTCTTTTGTCATAACATTAACCCCTAACTCTTTCGCCTTCACTGCCTTTGATGTATCTCTCACACTCTCATCTTTTATAATAAGAATGGTTGTATTTTTTGATACACCTGATTGTATGGTACCTCCATTATTCTCAATCATTTCATGTAAATCTTTATCTCTGAATCCAGACATAACAATTTTCATATCCTTATATTTATTTCCTGTTTTCTTTGTTTTAACCTCAATTGTAATATATTTTTTAATACTATTATAAAAATCAATAAAATATTTAAAATTTGTAGCAAACATTCTACTGGTTTTTTCTTCCCATCCATCTATTTCTTTTAATCTATTTATAAATTCAGTTTCAGACATTTGTTTATATTTTGTCATAATATCTGGAATATTTTGCAATACATCTTTTGCTCTCTCTTCGCCCATCCCTCGTCCTAGTTTATTTGACGCTTTCATAAGTATAGCAAGAGGGATATTTGTAGTTGATTTTCTTATATTATTAATAATATTTTCCGCTGATTTTTCCTTAAATCCATCTATACTCATAATATCAGATTTATTCATTTCTAAAATTTTAAGAATGCTATCATATCCGGCATTATAAAATCTTTCTATATTCTTCTCTCCCAATCCAACTGTGTTAAGGGTGCTGAAAAAATAATAAATATTCTTAATCTCAATATTATCGCTTGTCCCACTAACCTTGATGTGAACCATATTATCATCCCAATCTCCCTCTGGTAAATCAGGTTCCACACCATTTATAACTCTTTCTATTTTTGGAATTACATCATTACTACGAATAACTTCTACCTCTGCACCAATTCCCAACATATTATCTTTTATATATCGGGCATTGTTGCCAGTGATACGTTTTATAGTCACACCCCCAATATCAACTGGTTCAATAATAATAGTTGGGATTATATTACCATCCTTTGATTGATTCCATTCAATATCAATAATAGTAGATATTGCCTTCATATCATCCAAAGCATCCTTAAATGCCCATGCATATTCTGGATTTCCCTCGGTGGTAATATCATGAATATCATTATTGGTAATAATAATCCCATCAATAACATATTTTGATTTTTCTCGTCTTTTAATAAGATATTTTGATAATAATTTAAAACTTAATTTTTCAAAAACTCGACTGTGAACCGTATTAAATCCCAAATCTTTTATTATTCTTAATTGTTCCGTAATATTATATACTGGGTCAATAACTTGATATAATACTAGACTGGTATCACGTGCTAATTCCGGATTAATATGTTTACTATTGGCAAGACCCGCAACCGCATTTCGCGCATTCTTCATAGTACTACTATGATTATTAAAACGCTTTTTTGAAATAATCAATTCACCACGCATTGCAATACTATTCCCTAATTTATGTTTTTTAAGATATTTCATAACATCATTATAACTTGGAATGTTCTTCATATAGCGTAAAAGTGGGGTAATATCTTGTCCATGAGTCGCAGTTCCTCTAGTGTACATTTTAATAGTAGTATCATATACAATCAATGCAGATACACCATCTAATTTATCAGTAGCAATATAAGGAGCTTTATATTCCTGGGTCCACGTTTTTAATTTATTTGACGGTGGTTTAATCTTATCCATACTACCAAGATGATAAGGTAATTCAACTTTATCTTTTGATTTTACTGGCGCACCAACCATTTTCAATACTTTACTTTTTGGTGCTTTAAGATTAAGAAAATCCCTCATCATATCAAACACTGCATCTTCAATAACAGGTTCATCATTATAATACTTGTCGCTGGCATAGGTAATAGCACCTTCCAAGTCTTTCACATTCATATTGGCTATAAATGTATAAGTATCATCTGCCTTATTTAATTCCTTTATAATATCCATTAATATATATATATTATATCTTTTTAAAAAAAAATTGACAATTTTTATTATTAAGAGTAAATCATCTATATTAATGTCATCTTTTAGTGAGTGGTATACGTGTGGGCGTTTTGATGCTGGTACCTATTATGATACCGTTTGTATTGGACCTTTCATTTCTGCTATGGACGCAGATATTAATACATATAAGCTTGTAAATAAAAACACACTTGTCAATTCTACCCTTGTCCCAGTATGTAAATTTATGCCATCTTTTATGAAACAAAAGATTGTTAAATACAAGGTTAATAAGACTTTGACGAAATATGAGCGCGTTTCTTTTTATCACGAAAAGTTTTTTGATAAATAATTTTAATTTATAATTATTTATTTATAAATGATTATAATGAGCGCGTTATTAAATAGTATAACCCAAAAGTTAATTGATGATAAAGAATTTATGAATATTGTCGAGGTGAAAATAAAAGAAATTATGAAGGACGGTAAGATTACCACCCACGATATACCAAATATTACTTTATTAATCATTCACGCAACTAATAATTTAAAATCATTTAATTTAACTTATAATGAATTAGGTGAGGTTCTTCAAGATACAATTGTGTTTTTATTAGAACATTTTAAAGTATTACCAGAAGATGGCAAAGCCGATATACTTGTGATGATTAAATCGTGCGTTGAATTAACTATGATGCAACCAAAAGTTAAGAATTGTTTAGTTAATGCGTGGAACAAATTAATATCATTATGCAGAAAATAATAATATTATTTCTAAATAAAAATAATGAATAAGAATTTCCTAATCATTATCTTTAGTTTATTTATAATAGTAATAATAATAATGTTATATAATTGTAATAATACTTTTTCAAACACAGAAAATAAATTTAAATCGGAAACATTTGAAAATGCACCTATCAGTATGTTAAAAGATGTTAAGGAATTTAATACTAAACCAGATGATAATAGTATGTTGGTTGATGTACCATCTGATTTCTTTTCTCGAGCAAGAGAAGAAATAATTGTTCCTGCTGATAATAAAGATAATAATTTTCCTTTATCAAAAGAATTAGATGTGGTTGACCCAGTTGTAACTCATCCTGTTGTTCTTCCTAATCAGGCATTTAAAGATAATCTTTTTGTGCGTGACCCTGGTGTAAATCGTGCTATGGAAAGATTAAGTAAAAACACAAGTACCTCGTATCTTGATGCTGCAAATTCCCATAGCACTTTTATGGTTCCAAAAGATTCAAAAGAACTTATAACCTATATGCAATATGAAGATATACCCAAAGAACAAAGAGATAATATGTACCTAGCTGATATACACGATGCAATGACTGGAAAAGTTAATGAGAATATAAATAAAGATGAATTAAATAGAATAATGGGTAAACCAATTGTTTATGAAGATGTCAAAAATATGTATAATCCTGTTTTTGTATCTATAGATCCAGACCAAACAGGTGAAATGTTTAAAAATATCCAATATAAATTTAGCGGATATAATGATTTACCGTTTGGCTCAATGATATAAAATAAAAATTGTTCGTGGGTTAGAAAAGTCTTAGACTTTTCTAACATTCCCGATTAACTTTATCTGAGGATTTTTACAAATCCTCAGATAAAAATTGATATAATTAATATAAATAGATATTATCTATATATATTAATGGTTAAATTCGGTAATGGCGATGCGTTCATAATTAATGATTTTGAATTGAAAACTAAAATCATTGATTATATTTTTAGTATTATTGATTTGTCTAAATACAAGTATACAATGTTGGAAAACACTAATATGCTTAATTTTCTGAAAACTAATGAACACTATGTTTCCCCCAATTATAAGGGGTTTAATTATTTTTTACTTTTTTATAAATTCGACAATGTTCCGCATTGTTTAGCAATTGACAAGAAAAATTTAACTTATAATAGGAAAACAATTGATATGAAAAAAGTTCTTATCTATAAATTCAAATGTATGGCATCACCTAGTATCTTTCGTGGGTCTTTATTTGATGTTAAAATGTTGAATAACACTAGTAGCTATGTAATGCTAATTAAAGATTGTTTCTATGTTATGGGAAATGATATTGTGGATATGGAAATGAACGATAAAATGATTTATCTTGATAATATCTTTGCGCATCAGTTTCAGAAAGATGGTTGTATGAATTTCAAAATGAAAATCAATAAATTACATCGTTATAATATGCTACAAGAAATAGTATCAAATATTATTCCAAAGTCTGAATTTGAAATAACCGGTTTGGTGTTTTATCCTAAAAAGTCCGGTGTATCTTGCATTTATACAGATAAAAAAGTGGAAAAACAAGCGACTAGTAATACGGTTGTTGATAGTAAATCTTATAATATGATTCACGAAATTAAAAACTTTTTATTGTCAAGAACTTATTCTTATGAAAATGAAAAGAAAAAGAAAGTATTGACTGTTGAACCAACTGAAATATCCGATGTCTATAATGTGATTGAGAATGATGAAAGAATTGGTATTGCCCATATTCCTAATTATAAAACATCAGTTTATTGTCGGGAAAATATTAAAACAAAAGTAAAATGTAATTGTGTCTTTAGTAAACAATTTAATAAATGGGTTCCTGTGTCGGTTATATCATAAATTTAAATTTAATTTGCTTTGCAACTTGACCTAAATTTGCAAAATATAAATTAATCTTCATATTATCAGATTTTTCATATACAATATTAAGTGGTTTATATCCTGGTTTTCTATATAATTTAAGAATATATGATAACACACCAAAATTCATATATTTAATTGCATTCTTAAATCCACATTCATCCCCAGCGTGAATGTTTAATTTATCATAATTACTATCTATTCTATATAATGATGTGATATAACGGATTATTTTAATATGTCCATATGCACAAGCATATTTAAATGCTGCTTCATTACAAGCATTAATATTAATATAACTATAACGTCTATCTTTTTTATATATGGTAGTGAGAATTCGTACCACTTCATAATGACCATTACGACATGCAGATATAAATGCATCTTCGTTTTTATAATGGATATCAACATTATGAGTTTTTAATAATATTAATAAATCATCTATTTTATTTTCAACACAACAATGAAAAAATAATTGATTTGTGGTTATTGGCATAATTATAAATAATTATTAATAATTATTTATAATGATTATAAAAAATTTTATAAAAACAATATACTTACTGTCACATTATCATATGACCCTTTTTGTATTGCGTATTCTGCTAATTTCTTTGCGATATTACCAGTATAACGTCCATCTTTTAACATTCTCACAAAATCAGTTGCTTCTGTATTACTTACAACATCCCATAAACCATCGCACGCAAATATAACAAATTTATCATTCTTACTCAGGCGATAACGAAATAATTCCGGTTTGTGAGTTACATATGGGGTATTATCAAGGTCGCCAATTGCACGAGATAATGATAAATCACCAACTCGCCAATCAACCCCGTCGAATTTAATTTTCCCACCCATTGCCTCTATTCTTTTTTTTTCAGGAGTATGGTGTGGTTTATGGTCTTGTGTTAATTGGATTGCTTTTTTTATATCATTATAGAGAACTGCTCTAGAGTCTCCCACATTAACAAGCCATAAATTATTGTTATTTTTGGTGTCTCTATACATAACACCACATAATGCAGTCGACCCGCATCGTTTAACGGCTACTGGATGAGCCTTACATAAATCATCTTGGATTTTATCAAATAACTTACCAAAAAATCTAGAGGTTACATTTGTTTTTTGGTCATAAATATTTATATTCGTTTTTTTTAAAACATATTTCGCTAAATTCATTTTTAGATATTTTGATACTAATTTTCCACCGTGTCCATCAAATACCCCGATAAAGTTGACTGGGTTTATTAATTTACTTTCATTGTTAATATTCAATACACCAATATGTTGGTCTTCATTAGATTCCCTTTTACCTTGTAAACTATATGATTGTATAATTGCTTGCATAGTTATTGTTATAATGATTTATAAATTATTTTTCAATGCCATATATTTTAATTTATATTTATAATATTTATTAAACAACTTGATCGCTAATTTAATATCATCTTTATCATATATTATTGTATCATATTTGTGTGTAGTATTTATAATATTATTATCATTATATATCTGTCTTAAAGTGTATATATTACACATATTAATATTATATAAAACAGCATCATTCCCGCTTAATGTTATGTATTTATAAAAATAATCATCTATTTTGCTTAACATATTGGGGCTGACTATAAATGACTTGTCTAAATTTATTTTAATAGTTGTATCATTTATTTTATCATATTCAATACACATATAGCCGATTAATGTTTCTAAATTATCAGTTGGTTTTAAATAATGAGCATAATATCCTTTTCTTTTTGAACCAACAAATATATATTGCTTTTTGGAATTAAAATAAGTATAATTATTATAAACACTACCAGATAATGTTGTTTTTATTTGATAATATTTTGGACCGTGTTCTATTTTATGAGCCGGATTAACACATCTAATATCAACAATCGGTTTATTTACATTTATATATTTCATAAATTTTCCACCACATTGGCATCTAATATTATGACAAATCCAAAATTCCATATAAACACCAATTTCTGTTGATTCAAAATAACTATACAATGGGTCAGTATCATCTTCCTCCATAAAAATAACCTCCATATCATCCATCATAAATTGTTTCCTTAATTTTTCTTTTGAGATGGGTGTTAATAAGTCTAATAACATTTCGCTTCTTGGACTTAGTAAATGTTCATTATAATTTACTTTTGGGACATTTCTTACAGGTCGAAGCGGAATTCGTATACCGGTTATACTAAATAACATATCATCTAAAAGTATTTTTTTGACTTCATCTTGTGATATCATTATAATAAGGAGGAAATAATTTGTGAGCATCGCTATTTAAAAACGGTCTTATCGTTTTCAAATATATGGGTTCTCTTCTGGTTCGGCAGTATTAAAGGGTCCGAAATATCTAAATAAGTCATTTTATCCTATAATATAAATAAATTCGTTTAAAAATATTTTTATAAAAATAGTATAAATTTTATAAAAATACATTTTTTACAAAGATTTTTATAAAAAATTAAATGTGCAAAATTTTTATTATTTTTACCACCCCACTCTCTCTCTATAATTCACGTGCCAAATTTACTATTTATAAATTCATTAAAGAATACTTTTTATATATTATAATATAATGGAAGTAAAAAGTAAATTTCAGTGCATAATATGTAAAAAAGATTATGCATCAATGTCATCTTTATGTAATCATTCGAGGAATATGCATAATGTTACATCAACCCTCAGGAAGCCAAAGAACGTCAAAAAAGAAGCCAATGAAGCCAATGAAGAATTACAAAACACAGGTAATAATACGACTAATATATTTAAATGTAATTATTGTGATAACGTATATAAACATAGACAAAGTAAAACAAAACATATGAGGAAATGCACATATAAAAAAACAGGACTATCATTAGAAAGTCTTCAACAAAAGATTAATGAACTTGAAAGCAAAAATATAGAATTAGAAAAAGAAATGCATAAACTAAAATCAAATAATAAGACAATTAATAATACCAATAATACTACTAATAATGGCACCATAAATAACATCATAATAAAGTATGGCGATGAGGACTTGTCAAAAGTATTATCAACAGATGAAATGATAAAAATATGCAATAAAAAATTCAGTAGCATAGAGCAATCAATTGAAATGGTTCATTTAAATAAATTAAAGCCCGAATTACAAAACATCATGATAAATAACCTCAATAATGGTATTGCCTATACGTATGATGGCGATACCTTTATTGCCCAAGATAGAAATACCGTTATTGAGGATATGATAGAGGCGCACTTGGACAATATCGAAATGATTATCAATCAAGAAAATGATAATAATATTAGGAATAAATTAGACCAAAATACAATCAAGAAATTAGAAGAATTAAGGGAACGCTTAGATGATGAAGAAAAATTCAAAATTAATAATAAAACTTATGATAATTATAAGAGTTATAAAATAAATCAAATAAAATTATTAATTTACAATTGCATAAAGAAATTAAAGAATGTTGTTCGCGATTAACGCCTTACAAATTGCCTAAACTGATTTCTCGCTTGGCGGATGTTGTGATAATGAGACTGCTTCTTGGTTGACTTGTTCCTCCTGGGTAGTGGTTGAACATCTGGTTGATTTATTACAAGATAAGTATCTACACCATAAGAACGTTCCGGGATAATCATACTATAGTCAACAAGTACTTCAGGTGCAAAATTAGTATGTTGTCTGTAGTGAACTTGAAATGTTTCACCCGATGGTTCCATTGACATTAATCTTGACCTGGGATATTCACTTGGTTCCTCTGGGCAAAAAATGCGACTACGGGAAGTATAATCAACACGCACTTGGGGTATCTCGTTGCGTGGAACTGCTCGTATAGATGCTGGCTCATTATACAATCGAGAGACAAATGGTCTGCTGGAGATAGAATCTCCACCAGAAAGCGATGAGAGCAAGTCCCTATCAAGTGGTGCTCCTGTTGGCTCATCAATCTCACCGATTCTCATTCCACCCTGTGAGCTACGCTCTGCCGGGTCATTAAATTGGGAGAAAAATGGAATAGCTATGATTCTGCGCCACGTAATAGAATTCTCGATATCAGGGAGTGGTGGAGCTGGAAGGAATCTGTCAGGAAACGCATCAAAACTAATATACTCACGCTCGTGATTGATATACTCACGTTGGAGGGAGGAACGACAAAGAGGACAAGTTGATGCCCTTCTTAGCCATTCCACATAGCACGTCCTGTGAAACATATGCATACACGGCGTGATTTCAATGTCCGTAATGATATTGAGTGGGTCATAGCAGATAGTACACTCATTCATACTATTAGTAGGATGTTCATCGTGTGAATCCATTAGAAAATATAAAGATTATATAATCTTTATATTTTTCAATTTTTATTATTTAAATGAATGATTAGCTGAATCCCATTCAGGATATCTATTATTAAATACTCTTATGTCATTATATATATTATGAGCATCATAATGATTTTTCCCAGGACGTTCTTCAATAATTTGTATTTTCATATA